>ERZ870052.126-NODE-126-length-28146-cov-6.080551_pt1 | contig 28146 bp, 23 predicted proteins | sample MGYA00520889_ERZ870052 | MGnify/ENA primary metagenome ERZ870052 (study PRJEB32232, sample SAMN07284988) | human gut metagenome | biome: human-associated habitat; material: feces | host: Homo sapiens | place: Tanzania | collected 2014-08-14 ...
GCTCTCCTAGTAGGAGAGCCTCTGGCGAAGAGAGAAAGCTTTCTGCAATGCCAAGGCCTCTCCTGATAGGAGAGGTGGCAATGCGAAGCATTGACGGAGAGGTTGTGCGCAGCAGCCTTTTTGTTTTACGCTGAAACAGAATGCGCAGAGATCCTTGAAGAATCGACGAAAATCGAATATAATCAGGGCAGAATATCACACCGCCCGGTACACGGGCACGACGCAGGGAGGAACCATGGGCGATTATAGTTTGGACCGGCATCTGAAAGCATACTGCGACAGCCACGAGGAATATCAAAACCTCTACTCCACTTGGAACCTGAACCGCAAGAACTGCACGGAAATTCTCAAGACCGTTCTGTTGAACTATCCGCACTACAGCTTGCACGATTCGAGCCATGCCGACGCGATCATTTCCAAGATCGAAATGCTGCTGGGCGAGCGGGTGGAGAACCTCTCGCCGACGGATACATGGCTGATCCTTCATGCGGCCTATACCCACGATCTGGGCATGGTCGTACAGTGGGACGAGATCGAAGAAGCGTGGAACGATCCGGAATTTCAGGACTATCTGACCTCGCTGACCAAGGGCGAGGACCGGGACCTGCGCGAGGCCGTCGAGTGGCTCCGGGAGATGGAAAAGGACAAGCAGAAGGACGTCGTATGGCCCCTCAAAGCGGCCCGCAGCGTGCGGCTCATCAATGCGTCCTATTTCCGCGGGCAGCACGCTTCGATGTCCCGGCGCTACATCGACCGCATTACCAAGGGACTGAAAATCGACCTCGGACACAGCGGCTTGGTCAAGGGCCGGTTGATCGATCTGCTGGCCGTCATCTGCGAGTGCCACACGGCGGACGAAGAAAGCGTTCTGAAGCTGCCGTTTGAGACGGACGGCTTCGGGTCCGACTACGCCCATCCGCGTTTGGTGGCCATGCTGCTTCGGCTGGGCGACCTGCTGGATGTGGACAACGGGCGGTTCAATGCGGCGGCATCGGTGGCCATCGGCGGGCTTCCCAAGACCTCCGAAGCCCATCTCGAAAAGCATGAAGCCACGACCCATCTGCTCATCACGCCGGAGAAGATCGAGTTTTCCAGCGACTGTCCGGATGAGCCGTCTTATCTGGAAGCGCGCCGGTTCGTGGACTATTTGGAGAATGAGATCGATTTTCTAACCAAATACTGGGTGGAGATCGTTCCGAAGGGCTTCGGCGGCTTTGCACCCCGCTTTGAAAAGAACGCTTGTTCCCTGTGCATCTGCGGGGTCCCGGATGCGGAGGGTTTGGCCGGACTTCGGTTTGAAATCACCCAGAAAAAAGCGTTTGAGATCATCGAGGGCGCGAGCATTTACGAGGACAAGCTGGTCTTTTTGCGGGAGCTTCTGCAGAATGCAATGGATGCCTCGAAGATCCAGCTGTGGCGGGACCTCTGTGCGGGGACCTATCAGGCGTGGACCGGGGAAAAGACCGAAGAACAACTCCGAAACCTGCAGCCCTACGAGCTGAATGAGGAGATCTACAACAGCTATCCCATCAAGGTGCGCTTGCAGACCGACGCCGTCGGAACAGTGACCATTGAGATCGAGGACCGCGGCACAGGCATTTCCATCGAGACGTTCAAGCGGATGTGCAATGTGGGCTCCAGCGTGTCCGGCTCCAAGAGCCTGAAAAAAGAGATCGAAACGATGCCGAAATGGCTGCGGCCGACGGCGGGCTTTGGCATCGGATTGCAGTCGGTCTTTCTGGTGGTGGACCGCTTCGAGATCGAGACGAACGACGGCGCAGAAAAGCTGGCCGCAACGGCGCATTCCAACCAGACCGGCGGCTATCTCCAAATCAAGAAAAACGGAAAGCGCCCCTTCCGCGGCACAACCATTCGCGTTGTGCTGGGGCCGGAGAAGTTTGATGGGATGGGAATGCGAAATGAGGCATGCAAATATTGGTGGTATCAATATGACCCGATGAAAAATGAAAACTATGTCAACGAACTTATGATACTGGATGAAGTGCAGGAAAGTTATCCTGTTTCAATTTTTCCCATCGCGATTGAAAGTACCGTTCCGTCGATCGGACAGCGAAAATTAAGCAAACCTCTTCCGGTCTGCAATAGATTCCGAAAAGAAGATGGATGGCAGGAAAAAGGCGATGATCTGATTCGTTTTGAAAAAGAAAATCTCATGCTGGAGGTGTGGGATAAAAAGAATTTTGCATATGCAAAATTTGAACTTTCTAGTAGATTTTTAATGGAAAATTCTGTTCGATTCAAAGGTGTTGAAGCAGAAAATAAGTCGTATGTTGGCGGTTCGTTTCTAAAGATAGAAGTCGATGTGTATGGCTTTGATACAAAGGAGTGTCTGGAATTGAGCCGCTCAAAATTGACGTCGGCTGGAAGCAGGAAAGTACGTCAGTTGATATCTGACCTGCGGAATCGATATACCGAAATTCTCTTTGAAAAATTGAATCATCTTGAAAAGGGGGAATCCTTCGGAAGTGATAAAGCGGGTTTGTATGAATTCTGGGTGGAATGTTCTTTGGAGCAAAAACTGAGAATCACAGAAGAACAAATCAAAACACTTGTAAAAGGAGACGCTCAGGTTATAAAATATGGAAAGAATGGATTTTCAATCCAAAGTGTTCCGTTTAAGGATGTTCTTCTGTTGAAAGAAAATACTTTCTTTATTCATAGGAAAGGTTTTCATAATGCAGATAGATTGAGCCGAGGGATGATCGCTCAAGTGTGTTCTGAATTGCAAGAGGCCTCTGAAGAGGATGCTTCACTGAAAGATATTGAAATCCCAATCGACGAAAGCTTGATAGGGACAATGAAAAAAAGCTATAAAAAATCGATTTGTAAAGCGGGCAATTTGATTTTGGTGAATCTGTCTTTGAAACAAGTCCCGTTGAAACTTGACATGAAAAGTAGAAAGTTTTTGTTGAAGGGGCTAAAAGAAGAAAGAATAGTTTATCTGAGCTTTTTGGCAACGCATGAAATGCCTCATGCACGCCGAGCAATTCCTGCACTTCCGGATTACCCAGAACTCCATTTGAGCGAAATTCCAAATGGAGTTGGCGGTTCCGAAATCCAGTGTTGTGGATTCATTTTATCCCCCTTCGACCGCGAACAGGCGAAACTCGCAGAGACGGAAAGCTGTGACCATTTCATCGCGGTGGTCATGGCGTCGGATGCCTTCCAGAATGCCGTTCAGTGGACCATCGACCATCCGGCGAATGACGAAAAGCGCACGCCGGAAATGGTAAAGCGGGCCTACGAAAAGCTGATGCGGGAATACTTTGATGTTCTCCGCCCAAAAGACGATCAGTGATCCGAACCGCCTAACAAGCACATAAAGTTTCCCTTGCAATTTGTGTGCAAATAGCCCTATAAAAAGCAGAACATCAACGACAAAAACCTCCCCGTGCAGGATGAAACTGCACAGGGAGGTTTTGCTATGCCTTGTTTTGTGGAACGTTCAGGACCGGTGTTCCGGGGCATTTTTCATGCCCGAATCAAACCGCGCCAGAACATACCCTTACAGGAACGCGAACATGACAGATGCAATGAGCAGAACGATCGCGCCACCTCTTCGGGGCAGGAGCAGATCGTCTCACCATTTACAAGGTAAATGCCGTTCTCGTACAGTTTCAACATAGCAGATTCTTCCTTTCGTTCGGTTTTACTCTCTTGAATCCCGTGGGGGATTTCCTTCTGGCACTAGGATACCGCAGGACAAGCATTCTGTAAAATATTTGATTTCTATGAAGAAACATTCAAAAAAAGAATCCTTTTGGGCAGAAAAACAGCCCTCTGCCGCCATGCAGAGAGCTGCTTTTCAGGAAGAATGTTAGGAGAGAGCAAAAGGGGTTCCTTTTGAAGAAGGTTAGTTCCGGATGTACAGCGTGCCATCCATGATCCGCCGTGCGGTGCGCTGGACCGCCACGCCCGAAACGTTGATCTCGTTCAGGGGCTTGGTGGGATCGTCCAGATAGGGGTACATGGTCATGACGCCCGAGGGGTGGCCGACGCGCACGGTCTGCTGGCCGGGGTTGCAGACAGCCAGCTCATGCACGATGGCCCCGGGGACGAAGGCGGCCACACTGATGGACGAAGCGCTGGTCAGCGGGCAGGCCTTGTGGCACTTGAACACGCTGATGACGCGGGCGCAGATGTCCATTTCCTCGGCCTTGACTTCCTTGCCGCTGATGTCGGTGAAGTCCACCGGAGCCGCCACGAAGCCGACTTTCGGGACAGCAGGGCTGTTGGCGGTGGCGTCTGCGAGGTCTTTGGCAAAGCCCATCTCGACGCAGGCCGCGCCGCGGATGGCTTCCAGCTTCTTGGCCAGTGCCTTGTTGGCGTCCACCTCGGCGGGCAGTTCCGTGCCCTTGATGCCCAGATCAGATGCCCGCACGATGACCATGGGGTTGGAAACGTCCAGAATGGAAGCTTCAATGCTGCCCTCTTCGCCGAGGTCCAGCACTTCCTTGGCCTTGCCGGTGGGGAACAGCTTGCCGGTCTTGGCGCCCGCCGGGTCGAGGAAGTTGACCTTCAGCTCGCCCGCCGTGCCTTCCACGCCCGCAATGGCGCAGCTGCCCTCGTTGTCGAACTGGCCGTCCTTGACCGGGACTTCCACGTCGATGGCCTTGTTGGTGTTCAGGTTGAACAGGTGGACGATGGTGGTCGGCTCAGTCAGATGCTCCACCAACCCCATCTCCACGGCAAACGGAGCCGTTGCGGCGGTCATGTTGCCGCAGTTGCTCTTGTAGTCGATCTTCGACTGGCCCACGATGGACTGACCCACGATGTAATCCACATCGATGCCGGGGCGCTCGCTCTTGTTGACGACGACGATCTTGTTGTTGCTGGACACACAGCCGCCCAGACCGTCGATCTGCTTGGGATCGGGGCTGCCCATGGCCTGAACAAAAATGTCGTCCCACTGATCGCGGGCGGGCAGATCGCTGGCTAAGAACATGCAGCCCTTCGACGTGCCGCCGCGCATAAAGACACAGGAAAATTTACGCATATATCGCTCATCCTTTCGTATTTGGTCGCTGACGATGTTTTTCTACGCTTATTGAAGCACAAGTTGATCCATCTGTAAAATATGGATATTTGATCTTGTTCGATTCTTCTTTGGAATGAAAGCGGGCGGTTTTGGCCCAAAACCGCAAAAAAACACCCTGCCGAGGGACCCGGCAGGGTGCAGAGGGGGATGCTTAGAGCTTGCTGGAACCAAAGACCTCGACCTGCGTGAGGGCGGGGAATGGGGACGGGTCATCGGCCTTGATGAGCTGATCGAGCTTCAGGCCGGTGATGACCACGCCGTTCAGGTCGAACAGCTGGCCCTCGGCGGTCTTGGAGAGCGGCAGGATGCGCTCTTCACCGGTGGAAAGGGTCAGGCGGGCCTGTGTCCACCATGCGTCGTGGGGGAAATCGGCGCGGGTGGTCAGAATCAGCGTTTCGGCGCGGACCGGACGCCCGAAGTCCAGTTCCCAACAGGCGTTGGGGTCGCGGTTGATGCCCCAGCTCTCAAACGGATACCGCCCGTGACAGCTGGGATAGATCACGCCGTCGATGGCGTTGCTGGCCGCATAGCGGAGCTGCTGTTCGGTCGTTCTCATGCTTCGATGTTGTACCACTTGATCTCGTTGGCGTCCAGATGCAGCTCAAAACTGCTGCCGTCGCCGGTGTAAACGGTGGTGTCCTGCGGCTCGTAGGTGTTGTTCACGACGCAGTATTTGCCGTTCTTGACGTAGGCGTGGACCTCCACGTTGTAGTTGGAGCTGAACCAGCGGTGCAGGTCAGCTTCGTCGTGGGCTGCCCACAGGATGGCGCGGTGCAGCACGCGGTTGTTCACGAAGCTGTAGGGCAGACCGCTGATGTACACGCCGCGGCCCTTGCCGTACTCGTGGACAGCCATCTGCACTTCTTTGTCTTTCTGGATCAGGATCTCGGCATCCTCGAGCGCAAAGATGCTCTTTTTGCCCTCGCCGAAATCCACGGTGTGGTCGGGGCAGTCGGCCAAAATGAAGTGGTCGCGGTGCTCGTCCCAGTTGTATTTGTCGTAGTTGAGGGTGAAGCCGGTCTCCTTCTCGACGCCCAGCACGCTGGCCAGCTGGAGATAACGGCCCTGATACTGGTGGCCGCCGGGTTCGCCGACGCCGATCAGGCCGCCGCCCCGCCGCACGAAGCCGCGGACCGCCGAGGAGATGTCGGCATCTTCCCAGACAGCGCCGCCGGTGTGGGCGGTGTCGCCGTCGCCGATGTTCAGTAGGACGTCCACGCCGTCCAGCACATGCGGGTCAGCCTTGATGTCGTCGAAGCTGATGAACTTGATGTCGAACGGTGCGCCGGACAGCGCCTCGATGACGCCGGCATAGCTGTAGTTCTGCTTCTGATACAGGGCGTGGTGGACCATGTGGCAGCCCCATGCGCGGGTCTTGCCCCACCCGTTTGGCTTGCAACTGGTAGAGGTCGTAGAGGGTCTGCTCCTCGATGGAGAACACATGCAGATACGGATAGCCGCTCTTGAGCGCGGAATACATCCGGCGGCTGCCGAACACGACCTGATCCCGCCGCACTTCGCCATAGGATTCGGTCCGCAGATAGTTGTCGGTCAGGGGGTAAAAATAGAATTTTCCGTATTTGCCGGGGTCGTCCATCCCCATGGCTTCAAAGTTCTTGATGAGCAGGGCCGTGGTCTGGTTGGGGTCGAGAAAATCCAGCACATCGTGGCGGTTGACCACATAGATGGCGTCGATCTTTTTCTGCTTCACCAGCCGGGAATAACTCTCGAACAGTGCGCCGTTCGTGTAGGTGATGGCGTACTTTTTGGCGTTGGGATTGGCCCCGTAGCTGCGGTCCAGGATCTCGAGCAGCCGCTCGTCGGTGGAAAAGGCGTCGGAAACGCTGTACACGCCCTCGGCAAAGCGGTCAAGGGTGTTGCTGATGTCCTGCGCGGTGTAGCTGATGGATTGGATGTGCGCCCGCTGCTGGACCCGGATGGACCGGCTGAACAGCAGCGTGATGGCCACCACCATGGGCAGGAACGACACCAGCAGGGCAAAGGTCATCCTGCGGCGCAGGGTCGAGCGCCCCGCCGTCATTCTGCACCGCCCTGCACCGCGCGGTATTCCACTGGGCTGATGCCGTAGAATTTCTTGAACACCCGGATGAAGTTCGAAGTGTCCGCATAGCCGCACTGTTCCGCGATGAGATACACTTTTCCGTCCGGTTCTTTCAGCAGTTCGGCGGCGCGGCGCATCCGCTTTTCGGTCAGATAATCGCTGAAGTTGCAGCCCAGCTCATTCTTGAACACGCGGGAGATATAGGCCGCCGTTTTGTGCACGCTGGCCGCGACGCTTTCCAGCGAGATGGTGTTGGAGCAGTATTCTTCATCGACATACTCCCGCACCCGCATGGCGACGCTGTTCACAGCGTGGCCGTGGCTGCGGCGGTGGGCCAGCGCCTGTTGGCAGCTGAACAGACAGGCGAGGACGAAATCCCGCTTGCTGGTCAGGGTGTCGCACTGGTGGATGTCGGTGTAGTGCGCGCCCAGACTGCGCATGACCTCTTCCATCTGAACGCCGTAGCGCAAAGCCCACAGCGAAATGTGGAACAGCAGGGACAGGCAGAGCCGGTCCACGGTCTGATAGTCCAGCTTGGCCGTGCCGGGAAGCAGGAGCACCCGGTCTACTTCGGCCCGAAGCGCTTCGTAATCCTGCGCCAGCAGGGCTTTTTCGACCCGCTCGGTGTCAAAATAGGCCAAGTCGTCCGGGCAATCACTGCTCAGCTGGCGGAACTGGTAGATCTGCTCCTGCCTCGCAAAGGCGCTCTGCTTGGCACAGCAGTCGGCCTGTTCGTAGGCTTGGGGCAGCATCCCCGGCTCGGTGCACAGATTGCTGATGCCCACCGACAGAGTGACGCGCAGCTGGTCGCGGACCGCCTTCTGCAGCTCCCGCAGGGACGCGGTGACTTCCTCGAGTGAAATTTCCGCTTCGCTGCTGTAGAGCGCCACGAGCGATTCGCCCGCAAAGGGGAACAGCAGCCGGTGCAGCGGCCCAGCGGGCAGCGCCGAGCAGACCTGCAGGATGCTCCGCCACAGGGCCAGAAGGTCGGCCTTTTCATCGCCGCCGTGGCCGTCCAATGTGAAGGCCGCGATGACGAGGTTGTCGAGGTCGATGCCCGCTTCGGTCAGCATGGGCAGAAAGCGCTCCGTCTCGCCGGGGTCGGCGATGCCCTCCAGAAGCGAGGTCAGCCAAAGTTGGAAATGACGCCGGACGCTCTCGGTGATCTGGGCGTTCTGTAGCCGCTCAGAATGACGATCTTGATCTCCGGGTGGTCCCGGTTCAGCCGCTGCATCAGTTCCATGCCGTCCATCCCGGGCATCCGGATGTCCGAAAGGACCACGTCCGGGCGGCACGCATCCAGCTGGTCCAGCACCTCCTGCCCGTTCGCGCAGACCGCACAGACCTCGTAGCCCCATTCCTGCCACGGCAGACTGCGGGCGATGCCGTTGCGGATGTTTTCCTCGTCATCCGCGATCAGTAACCGATACATGGGAAAACCTCCTCCGTTTTCGTTTCCCCTCTAGTATAGCATACCGCGCGGAATTTGACGAATAAAAAATTCATCCGGCAGGAAAAGCCCCGCCGCGTTGCAAATGGGCCGCAAAGCGCTTATAATACAATTAAAATGTCGAGGAAAGGCGGGAGACAGGATGAAAACACAGGACCGGAAGGGCATCTCGCTCCGGACCAAGATCGTCAGCGGCTTGGCGGCCATCTTTCTGGTCACGCTGGTGTCCATCGGGGTGGCGGCGGGCATCGGACAGTGGACCCTGACCGCCTTTGATACCGTGCTGGAAGAGAACGCGTCCTGCTACACCGTGCAGGATGCCCTCAAGGCCGAGACGCGGGCCTTTGAACGGTACGTCCGCGAGTCCTCGCAAGAGAACGCGCAGGAGCTGGCGGCCGCGTGCGATGCCGCCGAGGCCAGCCTTGCGGCCCTGCCCTTCGATTACGCCGAGCTGGGCGAAGAGCGGTACGCCCGGACATGGAACCTGCTGCAAGGCTATGCGGGCTATCGGCAGAGCCGGGACGCCTTTTTGCAGCAGACGGCGGAGACGGACGGCTATGTGGAAGAAATGTACCGCATCATGGACATGCAGGACTATCTTTCGGAATACGCCCTGCGGCTGACACAGGCCACACTGGAACAGGAGAGCGCGGACTATCAGGAACATGCCCAGATGATGCAGCGTCTGCCCGGGCTGTACGGCGTCATGCTGGCGGCGGCGGTGGTGCTGATGGCCCTCATTTTGAAAATGCTGACCTCCACCGTGGTGGTCCCGCTGCTGCAGCTGGTTCAGGCATCCCGCAGCATTGCGGAGAACGATTTTTCCGGCGAGGACCTGCCTGTGAAAACGACCGACGAGGTGGGCCAGCTGACAGGGACCTTTAACCAGATGAAGCACGCGATGGCGGACTATGTGGCGGCGCTGAACGCCCTGCACCGCGAAGAGATGCGGAACCTTGCGCTGGAAAAGGACTTGGAGCACACCCGGCTGGAAGTGCTGAAAAGTCAGGTGAACCCGCACTTTTTGTTCAACACCCTGAACATGATCTCCTGCATGGCCCGCTTGGAGGACGCCGCCGCGACCGATGAAATGATCGTCCGGCTGGGCAGCATGTTCCGGCACAATCTGCGCACCAAGGCGCAGGAGATCACGCTCGAAGAAGAGCTGGAAGGGGTCGAGGACTACATCTATCTGCAGCAGATGCGGTTCGATGGCCGCATCACGGTGGAAAAGAAGATCGACGCCGACCCGGCGGCGGTGCGGCTGCCGTCGTTCACGCTGCAGCCGGTCATTGAAAATGCCTTTGCCCACGGGCTGAAGTCCTGCGAAGAGGGTGGACGCATTCTGGTGCGGGCGTGGCAGGAACAAAACCGGCTCATTTTGACAGTGGCGGACAACGGAAAGGGAATGGATGCACAGGAACTTGCGGCGCTGCAAGAGAAGATTCGGCAGAGCGAACAGACCGGAAAGGGCATCGGGCTTGGAAATATTTCCCGGCGAATCTCCATGCTCTACCAAAACGGCGGGATGCACATTTACAGCCGTCCGGGCCATGGGACCGTGGTACGGTTTGAAATTCCACAGGTGCAGAAGGAGGATGCTTCATGAAGTGCAAATTGCTGGTGGCGGAAGATGAACTCATCGAGCGGAAGGTGCTGTGCAAGACCCTGCAAAAGTATCTCGGGGACCTCATCCTGCTCTACGAAGCCAAGAACGGCCGCGAAGCTGCCGAACTGTTTGCGCGGGAAGCGCCGCAGGTGGTCATCCTTGACATCGAGATGCCCGGAATGACCGGACTGGAAGTGGCCCGGAAGATTCGTGAGACGGACAAAAACTGCGCCATCCTCTTTTTGACCGGATTTGATAAATTCGACTATGCCAAACAGGCCATCTCGGTCCATGCGCAGGATTATCTGCTGAAACCTTATAAGGAACAGGAGCTGGTCTTTGCCGTGGAGGATGCTATCCGTCAGGTGACCTCGCAGGTCCCGCACCGAGTGGAACCGGCGGCAGCGGAACCGGTCCGCCGGGAGGAAGAAGAGGACGTCCGCACCGCCATCATCCGGGCCGAAATGGCGTCGTTCATCGAAGCGCACTACCCCGAGGACATCTCGATGCAGGACGCGGCGGCAGCGCTGCGCTATTCGGACGCCTACTTCTGCAAGCTGTTCAAACAGTGCTTCAAGGTGAACTTTTCGACCTATCTCAATGAATTCCGGGTCCGGAAGGCCCAGCAGCTCATGGCGGATGCCCGCATGAGCCTGAAGGACATCAGCACCGCGTGCGGCTACAGCGACGCCAACTATTTCGCGCGGGTGTTCAAGCGCATCACCGGGCAGACGCCCTCCGATTACCGTCTTGCCGCCGCCGAACAGGCGGTGCGGAACAGCGAAACCACAAAATAACCACACAAGCGCCCGCTTCGTCAAAGTGCAGAGAGACGAAGCGGGCGCTTTTTGGGTCAAAAACTTCCTTTTTGCCAGTTTCTTTCGTCCGGAACAGGAGAAATTTGTACTTGGATACAACAAAGACAAAATCGTCCTGCCTATCGCAAAAAATTCTTGTTTCGAAAAAATGAACGATTTGTTAGAATGTTTTTGCGAAGAGAAAAAAGGGAAACCGACGAAAAAAGGGAGGATGCAATTCATGAAGAGAAGAAAGTTCCTGTCTCTGATGGGCGCTGCGGCACTGACCGGCGGCCTGATGCTGACGGGCTGCGGCGCACAGGGCGAAAAGGATGACCGCAAGATCATCCGCATCGGCCATGTCCAGTCCCAGACGCACCCGGACCATCTGGGTCTGGAAGCGTTTGCGGCCCACATCAACGAGAAGCTGGGCGACAAGTACCGGGTCGAGGTCTACCCCAGCGAGCTGCTGGGCAGCCAGACCGAGATGGTCCAGCTGACCCAGACCGGCGCCATCGACTTCGTCGTGGCGTCCACGGCCATCATGGAGACGTTCAGCTCGCAGTACCAGATCTTCAACCTGCCGTATCTGTTCTCCAGCGTGGAGGCCTATCATGCCGCCATGGATGACCCCGAGGTCACCGACCCCATCTTCCTGACCACCTCCAAGGCCGGTCTGGAAACGGTGGCATGGCTGGACGCAGGGACCCGCAACTTCTACACGGTCAAGACGCCCATCAACCAGCCCTCCGACCTGAAGGGCCTGAAGATCCGTGTGCAGCAGTCGCCCACCAACGTGGAGATGATGCGTCTGCTGGGCGGCACGGCCACCCCGATGGGCTTCGGCGATGTCTACACCGCCCTGCAGGCCGGCATCCTCGACGGCGCAGAGAACAACGAGCTGGCCCTGACCGACAACGGCCACGGCGATATCTGCAAATATTACTCCTACGATATGCACCAGATGGTCCCCGATCTGCTGGTCGCGAATTACGAGTTCATGTGCAACCTCAGCGACGAGGAGCGCGCCATCTTTGACGAGGGCTTTGAGATCGTCAAGGAGACCGAACAGGCTGCTTGGGCCGATGCCGTTGCCGAGGCGAAGGACAAGGCCGAGAACGAGCAGCACGTCAACTTCCTGTATCCGGACACGGCTCCGTTCCAGGAGGCCATGGCTCCTCTGCACGATTCCGTTCTGTCGGCCAACCCCGAGCTGCAGCCCGTGTATGACCGCATTCAGGAGTACAACGCGGAATATGCCGCGCAGCAGTAAGGAGGAACGAGCATGGAAAAACTTCGGAAAGCACTCAACGGTGTCCTGAACGTTCTGGCCGGCGGCAGCATGGCCGTCATGGTCATTCTGACGACCTATCAGGTCATCGTGCGTTATATTTTTAATTCTCCGTCCACTTGGTCGGAGGAGCTGGTCGGCTATCTGTTCGGCTGGAGCACCCTGTTCGGTGCGACCATTGTTTCCGGTGAGCGCGGCCACATGAACATCCCCATCCTCATCGACCGCTTCAACCCGCCGCTGCGCAAGGCGTTCCACATCTTTGGCGAGGTCATCGCGTTCGTGTTCTCGGCTACCATTCTGGTCTTTGGCGGCTGGCAGGTGTCCAATCTGGCCATGGGCCAGCAGACCTCCTCGCTGGGCGTGGCCGTGGGCGTGTTCTATTGGGTCATGCCCCTGTGCGGCGTGGTCATCGCGCTGTATTCCATCCTGAACATCATCGGCATCGCCAACGGAAGCATCTCGCTGGATGCCTCCGACGAGGCCACCGAAGCGCTGGCCAAGGTCGAAGCCGAAAAAGCCATGAGCGCAGAAAAGAAGGAGGGCTAAAACTGTGGCAATTCAAGCATTGTTGGTCATTCTGGCAGTCCTGCTGGTGCTGCTGTTCCTCGGCGTGCCCATCTCGTACGCCATTGCAGTCTCTTCTCTGACTGCCATCCTTTCCAGCATCGATCTGAACGTTGCTGTGCTGACCGCTGCACAGCGCACCTTTGTCGGCATGAGCAAGTTCAGCCTGACCGCCATCCCGTTCTTCATTCTGGCGGGCAATATCATGAATCAGGGCGGCATCGCCAAGCGTCTGGTCGATTTCGTCATGGCTATCCTCGGCAAGCTGCCGGGTGCGCTGCTCATCACCAACGTCGGCACGAACGCCCTGTTCGGCGCCATCTCCGGTTCCGCTTCTGCGGCTGCGGCGGCTGTCGGCTCTATGATCCGCGACGGCGCCGACGAGCAGGGCTATGACCCTGCCGTCACCGCCGCCACCAATGCGGCTTCTTCCTGCTCAGGTCTGCTGATCCCGCCGTCCAACGCGCTGATCACTTATTCGCTGGCGTCCGGCGGCACGTCGGTCGCCGCCCTGTTCATGGCGGGCTATGTCCCCGGCATCATCTGGGCGGTGGCGTGCGGCATCGTGGCGGTCCTGCTGTCCATCAAGCTGGGCTATAAGGGCACTCCCGGCAAGTTCGACTGGAAGAACCTCGGCGTCTGCACCCTGCGTGCTCTGCCGTCCCTGTCCCTGATCATCGTCGTCATCGGCGGCATCGTCGGCGGCGTGTTCTCTGCGACCGAAGGTTCGGCCATCGCCGTGGTCTATTCGTTGGTTCTGGCCTTCTGCTACCGCTCGGTCAACCTGAAGAGCCTGTGGAAGATCATCGTGGACTCCGCCAAGATGTCCGGCATGGTCGTGTTCCTCGTCGGTGTTTCCAACATTCTGGGCTGGGTCATGGCCTTCCTGCAGATCCCCGACGCCGTGGCTGCTCTGCTGCTGGGCCTGACCAGCAACAAGTACCTGATCCTGCTCATCATGAATGTGATCCTGCTGATCTCCGGTACGTTCATGGACGTCACTCCGGCCATCCTGATCTTCACCCCGCTGTTCCTGCCCATCTGTCAGAGCTTCGGCATGAGCACCATCCAGTTCGGTATGATCCTCGTGTACAACCTGTGCATCGGCAACATCACCCCGCCCGTCGGCAACGCACTGTTCGTCGGCATCAAGGTGGGCCGCACCTCGCTGGAAAAAATTATTCCTTACATGCTGATGTACTATGTGGCCATCATCGCAGGTCTGCTGCTGGTCACCTACATCCCGGCCGTGTCCATGACGCTGCCCCAGCTGACCGGTCTGGCCTAACGTTGCTTTCATCTCATCTCATATCTTCTCCTATGGAAAAGGCGGCATCCCATCTGCAAAAAGGGATGCCGCCTTTTTCTTTCCTCTTGCATCCGGCTGGGCTGCTGTATTATACTGGACCCAACAGAAACTGAGGTGAGAAGATGGACCGACGCTCTTTTTTGGCCGTCTGCGCGGCGGCGCTGCTGGCGGGCTGCGGCGCGGAAAAACCGCAGGACGTCACACCGGAATTTGTCCTGACCTACGCGGACAACCAGCCGGACGATTACCCCACGACGCGGGGCGCCGAACGCTTTGCCGAGCTGGTCCGGGAGCGGACCGGCGGCAGGGTGGTCATTCAGGTGCACAGCGACGGCGAATACGGCACAGAGCAGGAGATCTGGGAGCAGCTCTCGATGGGTGGCGTGGATTTCGCGCGGCTGTCGCTGGCCATCATGGCGGACGACCTGCCGGAACTGAACGTGCTTCAGCTGCCCTATCTGTACCGGGACGCGGCCCATATGTGGCGGGTGCTGGACGGCGAACTGGGCGAGTCGTTTTTGGAGGCGTTCTCGGGCCGGGAGCTGGTGGGCCTGAGCTGGTACGACGCCGGGGCACGGTCGTTTTATGCCCGGGAACCCATCCGCAGCCTGAAGGACCTTGCGGGCAAAACGGTCCGCGTGCAGGATTCGGAGATCGTCATCGGGATGATGAAGCTTCTGGGCGCAGAACCGGAGACGTTCGCCTACAGCGATGTCTACTCGGCGTTCGAAACGGGAAAGATCGATGCGGCGGAAAATAACTGGCCGGCGTATTATTTGATGGACCACTATAAGGTGGCCCCGTACTACACGGTGGACGAACACAGCCGCGTGCCGGAAGTTCAGCTTGCCAGCGGGAAAACGTGGGAGAAGCTGCCGGAGAAATATCAGACCATCCTGCGGGAATGCGCCAAGGAATCGGCGCAGTATGAGCGGGAGCTTTGGACCGAAGAAGAGCAGACCGCCCGCCAGACCGTTCTGGCGTCGGGATGCCACGAAATTACCCTTTCGGAAGAGGAATTGGAAGCTTTCCGGGAGCTGGTCCAGCCGCTGTATCAGCAGTATTGCGGCGTGAAAGAGGAACTTATTCAAAAAATCCGGGAATCGTGAAAAAAGAGATCGTGCTGCTGACGCTGCTTTTGATCGTGAAACAGATGAGCCGCCTGATCGAGTTTGGTTTGAAAGTGCGGCGGAAATAAGCGTTAAAATGTGAGATCGGTTTTCTCCTGTGCACGGTACTGCAGGGCTTCCAGAAGTGAATCTTCGTCGAGCAGCCGCTTTCCGGCCAAGTCGGCGACGGTGCGGGCGACCCGCAGGATGCGGTCATGGGCACGGGCCGAAAGCCCCAGTGCATCATAAGAAGCGCGGAGGAGCTGCTCTGCGCCGGGGGTCATCCGGCAGATGCGCCGGACCTGCCCCGCCGTGAGCTGGGCGTTGCAGCGAACGCCCTCGTAGCCGGGGACAGAATAGCGCTGGGCCTGGATCTCCCGCGCCCGCAGGACCTGCTGGCGCAGTTCGGCGCTGCTCTCGGCGGGGGCGGAAGTGTGAAGCTCGTCAAAGGCGACCGGGTCCATCTCCACGCAGAGGTCGATGCGGTCCAGCAGCGGACCGGACACCCGGCTCCGATACTGGCGCACCGCGCTGGGCGAACAGGTACAGGCCCGGGTGGGGTGGCCGTAGTAGCCGCATTTGCAGGGATTCATGGCCGCGACGAGCTGGAACCGGCTGGGGTAAGTAGCGCTGCCCGCCGCACGGCTGACCGTGATGGTCCCATCCTCGAGCGGCTGGCGGAGGACTTCCAAGCTCTCGCGGGAAAATTCCGGAAGTTCGTCCAAAAACAGCACGCCGCAGTCAGCCAGACTGCATTCGCCGGGACGGAATGCGGCCCCGCCGCCCGCCAGAGCTGCCGCACTGGCCGAGTGGTGCGGGCTTCGGAAGGGCCGCTGGGAGATCAGCCCGCGCCCCTTGGGCAGCTGACCGGCGATGGAATAAATTTTGGTGGCTTCCACGGCCTCTTCGCGGGTCAGGGGCGGCAGAATCCCCGGCAGACGCTTCGCCAGCATGGATTTGCCCGTGCCCGGGGCGCCAATGAGCAGCACGTTATGTCCGCCTGCCGCCGCAATGACCATGGCCCGCCGCGCCAGCGGCTGACCCATCACGTCGGCAAAATCGGGGACGCTGTTCCAGCTCTCCGAAGGGTCGAAGGGAACGGCGGCGCAGGGAGAAAGCGGCGCAACGCCCCGCAGGGCGTCCACGACCTCCCGCGCCGTGTGGGCAGGGTAGACCGTCATCGCATCGCCGCCGGCTTCGGCTGCTTCGGCGGCGTTCTCGACCGGAACATACAGCGCACGGATGCCGTCGGCGGCAGCGGCCAGCGCCATGGGCAGGACGCCCGACACCGGGCGCAGGGTCCCGTCCAGCGCCAGTTCGCCCAGAAAGGCGGCATCGGCGGGCGGCGGGTCCATCTGCCCGGAAGAGGACAGCACCGCCAGAAGCAGCGGCAGGTCGTAGACCGGGCCAGTCTTGCGGACGTCCGCCGGGGCCAGATTGACCGTGATGTGCCGGTCCGGCCACTTGAAGCCCAGATTTTTCAGCGCGGCGCGGACACGGTCGCCGCTTTCGCGCACGGCAGAGTCCGGCAGACCGACCAGCGAAAAGGCGGGCAGACCGCCGGAGACATCGGCTTCCACCGCGACAGCGAATCCGTTCAGGCCGTTCAGGCCGTAGCTCTTCAAAATAGAATACATAAATTCCCCTCACAGTGTTTCAGGATCCAGCACTTTATGGATTTTACGGTTAAGAACTGGCAAAGATTGGAATCTCAACCGAAATTCGACAGCATATCATCTTGATTTGTATTATAGTTTGGGACATTGAGAATGTCAACGTGTGAAACATGGAGGGATGAATCTATGATTGTAAAGGAGTATTGTCGATACGTTCGTTCCTATTCGGAGCTGGAAGGGCTGCAGCGGGCGCGGACGGTGCGCTACTCTGCACGCTCGACGGCGCAGGGCATCGTGCTGGAACTGGATCAGGAACAGAGCGGCTGTCATGCGGTGGACCGGGTCCTGATCCCGGCGGGAAACTTCCCGCGGGCCATGCAGCTGATGAAATACCTGTGCGAGAACGCCATTGGTCCGGAACAATGGCTGGATGTTCTGGACGATGTGCGGCAGCCGTTCCGCCCGCTTTTGGCAGCAAATCCGCTCCAAAGCCATGAAATTGCGGAAATGGGTGGGGAATTTGTGGCATTTGTATGATTTCTTTGGGAAAACTTCTTACATAATATGGAATTGACACAGGCGTGACAAGAGTTTATAGTATAAATAGGTTTGGAAAAACTACCCCTTGGCAAAAACAATAAAGGTAAGGTGTGCAATATGTATCTGGATGAGTATAAGCGCTGGCTGGCAGCGGACCTTGAGGACGCTGACCTGAAGCCGGAACTGGCCAAGATCGAGGGAAATGACGATGAGATCAAGGACCGCTTTGCGGTGGCCCTGAAATTCGGCACGGCGGGTCTGCGCGGCGTTCTGGGCGCGGGCACGAACCGCATGAACATCTATGTTGTCCGTCAGGCCACGCAGGGTCTGGCGAACTGGGTCAAGACGCAGGGCGGCAATCAGACCGTTGCCATCAGCTATGACAGCCGCTTGAAGAGCGATGTCTTTGCCAAGACCGCTGCGGGCGTTCTGGCCGCAAACGGCATCAAGGTCCGCATTTATGATGCGCTGATGCCCGTTCCGGCTCTGAGCTTTGCGACCCGTTACTACGAGTGCAACGCCGGTATCATGGTCACGGCTTCCCACAACCCCGCTAAGTACAACGGCTACAAGGCCTACGGCCCGGATGGTTGCCAGATGACCGATGACGCCGCCGCCATCGTGTACGCTGAAATTCAAAAGACCGATGTTCTGACCGGCGCAAAGTACATCTCCTTTGCTGAGGGCGTGGAGCAGGGCCTCATCCGCTTTGTCGGCGACGACTGCAAGAAGGCGCTGTATGATGCCATCGAAGCCCGTCAGGTCCGCCCGGGCCTGTGCAAGACCGCCGGCCTGAAGCTGGTCTACAGCCCGCTGAACGGCTCTGGTCTGGTCCCGGTCACCCATGTCCTGAACGATATGGGCATCACCGATATCACCATCGTGCCCGAGCAGGAGTACCCCAACGGCTACTTCACCACCTGCTCCTACCCCAACCCCGAAATTTTTGAGGCTCTGAAGCTGGGCCTGAATCTGGCCACCGAGACCGGCGCAGACCTGATGCTGGCCACCGACCCCGATGCAGACCGCGTCGGCATCGCCATGAAGTGCCCGGACGGCAGCTATGAGCTGGTCTCCGGCAACGAGATGGGTGTTCTGCTGCTGGATTACATCTGCGCCGGCCGCATCGAGAAGGGCACGATGCCCGCAAACCCCGTGGCCGTCAAGTCCATCGTTTCCACCCCGCTGGCCGATGCTGTTGCAAAGCACTACGGCGTCGAGATGCGCAACGTCCTGACCGGCTTCAAGTGGATCGGCGACCAGATCGCCAATCTGGAAGCTGCCGGTGAAGTGGACCGCTTCATCTTCGGCTTCGAGGAGAGCTACGGCTATCTGGCTGGCCCGTATGTCCGCGATAAGGACGCCATCATCGGTTCCATGCTGATCTGCGAGATGGCTGCTTATTACCGCAGCATCGGTTCTTCCATCAAGCAGCGTCTGGAAGAGATCTATGCACAGTATGGCCGCTACCTGAACAAGGTGGACAGCTTCGAGTTCCCCGGCCTGACCGGCATGGAGAAGATGGCTTCCATCATGCAGAAGCTGCGTGACGAGCCGCTGACCGAGCTGGCTGGCCACAAGGTCGTCAAGGTCACCGACTACAAGAAGCCCGAAGAGACCGGTCTGCCCGCTGCAAATGTCCTGATCTACACGCTGGAGAACGGCGCGACCGTCGTGGTCCGTCCTTCCGGCACGGAGCCGAAGATCAAGACCTACTTCACCACGCTGGGCAAGGATCTGGCCGAAGCACAGGCTCAGAAGGATGCTCTGGCCGCTGCCATTGAACCGATCCTGAAGTAACCCTTAGAATTTCCTCCGCCCCTCTGCCGTGCACCCCGCACTGCAGAGGGGCTTTTTTTCGCGGCGGGCGGTTGCAGTTTGCCGGATGATACGCTATAATATTCAATATATCAATATATGTCCGCACGCGGGCGAAGAAAAACGGCAGACAGGGTAGGTGTAAGAAGTGGAAAAACGTGTCACGGCGGTCCTTGTGGCCGCAGGGTCCTCCACCCGGATGGGGTTCGATAAGCTCAGTTTTGATCTGGGCGGCGAGACGGTGGTGCAGCGCAGCATCCGCGCCTTTGCGGAATGCCCGCTGGTGGACGAGATCGTTCTGGTCGCCGGAAAGAACCGGGAGTTCCTCGAGCAGCAGGCAGCGGCGTGCCAAAAGCCGGTGCAGGTCGTGTCCGGCGGAGCTACCCGCGCAGAGAGCGCGAAAAACGGCGTCCTTGCCGCGCACGGCGAGCTGGTGGCGGTGCACGATGCCGCCCGCCCCTTTGTGAGTCAGAAAGTCATCACGGCGGTGCTGAACGCCGCTGCGGAATGCGGCGCAGCAGCCCCGGCGGTCCCAGTGAAAGATACCGTCAAAACGGCGGTGCGCGGCAATGGAAAGGTCGTTCCGGACCACTGTATGGTGTCCGATACGCCGGACCGCAGCACCCTGTATGCCGTGCAGACCCCGCAATGCTTCGACCGCGCCGCCTATCTGGCCGCACTGGACGAGCTGGATGAAGAAAAAGCCCGCCTTGTCACCGACGATTGCAGCCTGTTCGAGCTGACGGGCCGTCCGGTGCAGCTGACGCAGGGCGATTACGCAAACTTGAAGATCACGACCCGGGAGGACCTTCCTCACCCGGAACAGAAAGAAGGAGCAAATATGCGCATTGGTCATGGTTACGATGTTCACCGTCTGGTCGAGGACCGCAAGCTGATCCTCGGCGGCGTCGAAGTCCCGTATGAAAAAGGTCTGCTGGGCCATTCGGATGCAGACGTGCTGGCCCATGCAGTCATGGATGCCGTGCTGGGCGCTGCCGCACTGGGCGATATCGGCAAGCACTTCCCGGACACCGACCCGGAATATTCCGGCGCAGACAGCCTCAAACTGGCCCGCCGCGTGTCTGAAATTTTGAAAGAGAACGGCTGGCGGGTCGAGAACATCGATTCCACCATCCTCTGCCAGCGCCCCAAGCTGGCCCCCTACATCCCCGCTATGCGCGAGAAGCTGGCCGAAGCCTTTGGACTGCCCGTGGACGCCGTGAGCGTCAAGGCGACCACCGAGGAGCATCTGGGCTTCACCGGTGAGGGACTGGGCATTGCAGCCCATGCGGTGGCCCTGATCGAAAAGCTGTAAGCGGGAGAAACTTCGATGACTCTGAACTCGATCATAGCGAATTTCCAGACGTTCAAGCTCGCGGACCTGCTGGATATCATCATCATCGCGTTCCTGATCTATCAGCTGCTGGGCATCATCAACCGCACCCGCGCCGGTCAGCTGGCCAAGGGTGCGCTGCTGGTCATGGTCGTGTATCTGGTGGCCAACACCCTGAATATGCGCACCGTTACATGGCTGCTCAACTCGCTGCTGCAGGTCGGTCTGCTCACCCTTGTGGTGCTGTTCCAGCCGGAGATCCGCCGCGCATTGGAGCGCATGGGTCAGACCGACCAGTGGGCGTCCAAGCTGTTCAACGTAAAAGGACGCTACAACGACCCAAGCCTGAAGGGCGCGTGGCGCAGCGCCATCATTGCCATCTGCGATGCAGCCGAGCGCTTTTCTGAGACCAAGACCGGTGCACTTATCGTGCTGGAACGCCACACCAACCTTTCCGAGATCGTGCGCACCGGCACCCCGGTGAACAGCGCGGTCAATCTGGAGGTGCTGGGCACCATCTTCTACGAGGGCACCCCCCTGCATGACGGTGCCGCCATCATCGAGAATGGCCGCATCAAGGCGGCGGGCTGTGTGCTGCCGCTGTCCAACAACCTCGACCTCGGCAAGGATATGGGCACGCGCCACCGCGCCTGTCTGGGTATCGCGGAGAACTCCGACGCCATCGCCATCGTCGTCAGCGAGGAGACGGGCATCATCTCCATGGCCAAGAACGGCGTCCTGATCCGCCACTTTGACCGCCAGACTCTCTACACCCGTCTGGTGGACGAGATGATCCCCAAGGAGACGGCCAGCGAAAAGGCCGATACCAGCGGCTGGAAGGGCAGAGTCAAGCGTTTGCTGAACTGGGTCAATCAGAAAGAGGAGGACGAGCAGTCATGAGCATGGAGCCGAAAAACAACGGCACAAAGCCCGCCATCCAGCACACCAAAAGTCTGTTGGACGACCGCCGCATCCGCCTTCTGCTGGCCATCGTCGGCGCCATCGTGGCGTGGATGGTGGTCACCATCGTGGTCCAGCCCGGAACGACCAAGACCATTTCCAATGTTCCGGTGGATTTCACCTATGATTCTGCGGCCTACACCTCCCGGGGCTTGAGCATCGTCAGTGCACCCGAAAAATACGTCAGCCTGAAAGTTTCCGGCGACGGCTACACCATCGGCAGCCTGTCGGCGTCGGATTTCGTGGTCTATCCGGATTGGACCGGCGTGCGCGACAGCGGCGAAAAGACCCTGCACCTTCAGGTGCGCGGGGTCAACGGTCTGCTGAACGGCGTGACTGTTTCCATTGAGGGCAATGACAACACCGTGGACGTCATGTTCGACGTCGTGGAGGAAAAGACGCTCCCCATCACGGTCACGACCAATTATCTGACCATCGCGGATGGCTATATCCTGTATGGCACAGAGCTTTCGAAAGAGACGGTCACCCTGTCCGGTCCCAGCACCGAGATCGACAAGGTGGCGACCTGCACCGCCGAGGTGACCCACAACGGCGAGCTGACCGAATCCGTCACGCTGGATACGGGTCTGCGCTTCTACACCAACAGCGGCAGCGAGGTGACCTTCTCCTACACGACCCTCGAGGAGTCGAGCGTAGAAGTGACCCTGCAGGTCTACAAGATGGCGACGCTGCCCGTCGAGGTCAGCTTCATCAACGCCCCGCGCGATTTTGATTCGTCGGTCCTGACCTACTCACTGAGCAAGCAGACCCTGAACGTTGCAGGTCCGGCCAGCCAGATCGACCGGCTGTCCACCTTGTCGGTGGGGACCATCGACCTGTCCACCTTCTCGCTGAACAAGGTCTACGAAATGCCCATCGAGCTGCCCAGCGAGATCCGTCTGCTGGACAATATCTCGAGCATCACCGTCAGTTTTGATTCCTCGAAGCTGGAGACCAAGACCCTGAACCTGCCGTCTGACTGCGTGCAGGTGGTCAACCTGCCTTCGACCTATACCCTGACCGTGGAGACCGAGCGCCTGATGAACGTGACCCTCTGCGGTCCCACCGGCTCGCTGGAAGCCCTGACGCCGGAACAGGTGGTCATTGAGATCGACGCGGATGATTTCTCGGTCGCCATCGGCCAGCAGAACATCGCGTGCCGGCTGTATGTGCCTTCTAACGGCAAAATTTTCGCGCTGGGAAGCTATGTCATCCAGTGCAAGATAGAGAGTAATTAACATGATCTTAGTTCGCGACCTCCGTCTGCCCCTCTCCGCCGGGGAGCCGCAGGCATTTGAAAAAGCGCTGCATCTGGCCCGCATCCCCCGCGCAAAAGCTGCCCATCTCGGGGTGGCAAAGCTGTCGGTGGATGCCCGCCACGGGCAGCCGAAACTGGTCTATACTGTCGCTGTAACGCTCAAAGACGAGGGTGAGGAATCTGCTTATGCAGGGGCCTCGCCCTGCGTTGCTATCCGTGGCAAAACCGATTTTTCGGTCCGGAACGGAACAGAGCCGCTGGCCCACCGCCCCATCGTCTGTGGGCTGGGTCCGGCCGGACTGTTCGCGGCGCTGCTGCTGGCGCGGCAGGGCTACCGGCCCATCGTGCTGGAACGCGGCCCCGCACTGGAAGAGCGCGTCCGGGCTGTGGAGCACTTCTCGGCCACCGGTGAGCTGAATGAGAATGCCAACATCCAGTTCGGCGAGGGCGGCGCCGGGACCTTCTCGGACGGCAAGCTGACCACTCGCATCGGAGACGAGCTGTGCGGCTTTGTGACCGAGGTGTTCCTCGAGCACGGCGCACCGGCGGAGATCGCATGGAAGCAGAAGCCGCACGTCGGCACGGACCTTCTGCGGGGCGTCATCACGTCCATCCGCAAAGAGATCGAGCGCTTGGGCGGCGAGGTGCATTTCAACACCGCACTGACCGGCTTCGAGCGGAAGGATGGCCGCTTGGTGGGCATCCAGACCACGCAGGGGGCATTCCCGTGCGAAGCGCTGGTGTTCGCGGTGGGCCATTCGGCGCGGGACACCTTCGGGATGCTGATGGACAGCGGCCTTGTGCTGGAGTGCAAGCCGTTCAGCGTCGGCTTCCGGGCCGAGCACCTGCAGAGCGAGATCGAAAAGAGCCTGTATCACGAGGCGGCAGGGCATCCGGCCCTTCCGCGCGGGGAATATCAGCTTTCACAACATGTAGGAAACCGCTGCGTTTATACGTTCTGTATGTGCCCGGGCGGTCAGGTCGTGGCCTCGGCCAGCGAAACGGGCCGCGTTGTGACCAATGGTATGAGTTACCACGCCCGCAATGGCAAAAACGCCAATGCGGCGGTAGTGGTCAGCGTGGGGGCCGAGGATTTTGGCGGCGACCCGCGCAAAGCCATCGCGTTCCAGCGGGAGCTGGAAGCCAACGCCTACAAGGCGGGCCGTGCGGGCGGCGAATATGCGGCCCCGGCGGAGAACATCCAGAGCTTTCTGGAAGGGCGCGGCCAGTTGAAGATCGGCCGCGTGGAGCCGACCTATGACCGCGGCGTCGTGGCGGCGGACCTCGGTGCGCTCCTGCCCGATGAGCTGGCCCAGACCCTGCGGGCCGGTCTGCGGGCGTATGAGCGCAAAATTGCCGGATACACGGCCCCGGAAGCCGTTTTGACCGGCTTGGAAACGCGCACCAGCAGCCCGGTGCGGCTGAAGCGCGAAGAGAATTTTGAGTCTGCCCAGCTGGCGGGATTATATCCCTGCGGAGAGGGCGCGGGCTATGCGGGCGGCATCATGAGCGCCGCCGTGGACGGCTTACGGGTCGCCCGTGCGATCATCGGCCGGTATCGTCCGGCAGAAGGGTGAAAAGACGAATGAACGATCGTGAAAACGATAAAATGAGGGAAACAGAGGGCCAGCAGGTCCAGCGGGAACTGGAAGATCAGCTGCGCGAACTGGGCGACACCATGACAGATGCGTTCCGCAATGGCTTCGAGGGCCGGGGCATGGAGATCGGCGACCGCGCATGGGATGTGGGCCGTGCCGCCGTCCATGCGGCAAACTTCGGGATCTCGGAAGCCGGAAAAGCCATCCGCAATGGCCGGGACGAATATTACAAGGCTCAGCAGGAAGCGCAGAAAAACGGGACCCAGACCACGGGCGGGATGCCCCAGTGGGCCAGACAGATCTTTGGCCTGAAGGGTCAGCAGACGCCGGTAGACCGACTGCGCGCCGACGGCAAAAAGCGCCGGGACGGCGGTGTGGCGCTGCTGGTCGTGGGCATCACGTTCACGGTGATCTTCGGCATGGGCACGCTGGGCTGTCTGATCGGGCTGGGCTTCGTCTCGCCGGGTGTCATGACGGACGTGACCATAACAAACGGGATCGTGCAGAGCGCGGACTACTTTTTGAATACGGCCTACAACGCGCTGGGCATCACGAGCAGTGTTCTGGCCCTCATCACGGCTGCTTTTGGCTGGATGACATCGCGCGGCGCTTCATGGATGAAGGCCGGCAGGCAGCTGAGCCAGTTTGCTGACTACGCAGACACCAACGACTACCACAAGGGCTTTTCGGTCCAGATGCTGGCTGACCTGACCCATCAGAAGAAGAAAAAAATGACCAAGCGGCTGCAGAAATACATCCGCAAGGGCTGGCTGAACGCATGGCTGGACGACAAAACGGAAACACTCTACCTGACCGCCGAGGATTACCGCGCGGCGCAGAAGGAAAAAGCCGCCGAAGCCGTCCGCCCGGAACCCAAGCCGGAGCCGGAAGCCCAGCCGCAGGAGACGCCGCTCAATCTGGAAACGGCCCGCCGCTTTGCCAAGGTGCTGGCGCAGGAACAGCAGCTCATGCGGGACGAACAGGCTGTGGAAGAGCTGAAACAGATGCAAAAGACCACCGAGGCCATCTGCGACTGGCTGGAAACGCACCCGGAAAGCCTTCCGAAAGCACGGCGCTTCGCGGAATATTATATCCCCACCACCCTGAAGCTGCTCCACACCTATAACGATGTGCAGGGCCAGAAGGGCGAGAACGCCGAGAGCATCCGCCGGGACATCGCGGGCATCCTGCACACGCTGAATCAGGCGTATCAGAACCTTTATGACAATCTGCTGTCCGATGTGGCGCTGGATGTGTCCAGCGAGATCGCGGCGCTGCAGGGAATGCTGGCCAACGACGGCCTGACCGGGGAGGGACTGTTATGACCTACCGGGCATGGACCTTAAAAAAGTTTGACCGCACTGCCCTGAAAGAGCTGACCGCCGCCATCGCGGAGCAGAACACCGAAGAGCTGGAATCCCGCGCCATGGAGTCCATGGACGAGGAGCCGTGGAGCGAAGCCAAATATGCGGCAACGCTGGAGGCCCAGCAGAAGGAAGCGGGCTTGCTGGCGGGCATTCTGGCCGCGCGCGGCATCACTGACCCGGACGAGGCCTTGACCCTGCTGGCCGGCGAAGAGGAACTGAGCGACCCCATGCTCCTCACCGACATGGACAAAGCCTGTGCCCGCATTCTGGAAGCCATCGACAAAGAACAGACCATCGTGGTCTATGGCGACTACGATGTGGACGGCGTGACGGCCACGGCTCTGCTGTACCAGCACCTCAAGGGGATGGGCGCGAACGTCAAGTGCATGCTGCCCAGCCGCGAGGGCGACGGCTACGGCCTTTCGAAGAACGCCGTCCAGTCCATCCACGACAAGGGCTGTCAGCTCATCGTGACGGTGGACAACGGCATCTCCGCGCTGGACGAAGCCGAATTTGCGGCGTCGCTGGGCGTGGACCTCATCGTGACGGACCACCATCTGCCCCATGATACCCTTCCGCACGCGGTGGCGGTCGTGGACCCCCGCCGCGCCGATGACCACAGCCCCTTCAAGGGCTTGTGCGGGGCGGGCGTGGCATTCAAGCTCTGCGCTGCACTGGATGGCTGTCCGCCCGAAGAGATGCTGGACTACTGCGGCGATCTGGCCGCGGTGGGCACGGTCGCGGACGTGATGCCGCTGACCGGCGAGAACCGCACCCTCGTCAAGGCGGGCCTGAAGCTGCTGCAGAACACCGACCGCCCGGGCTTCAGCGCCCTGCTGGAAGAAGTCGGCTTGGGCGGCAAGCCTGTCACCGCCGAAAATGTCAGCTACGCCATCGCACCCCGCATCAATGCGGCGGGCCGGATGGACAGCGCGGTGACGGCCCTGCAGCTGGTCCTCTGTGAGGACGAAGAACGCGCCGAAGAGCTGGCGCATAGGCTGAACGAGATCAACGTGTCCCGTCAGGAGACGGAACTGGAGATCGTCAAGGCCGCGCAGGAGCAGCTGGACGCCGAACCGGCCATCTTGGAGGACCGCGTGATCCTCATCTGGGGCCGCGACTGGCATCCGGGTGTCATCGGCATCGTGGCGTCCCGTCTGGTGGAAAAGACCGGGCGGCCCGTCATCGTGGTGTCGGTGGACGAACACGGCGAGGGCAAGGGCAGCGGCCGCAGCGTGCAGGGGTTCAACCTGCACTCCTGCATCGCATCCTGCGAGGATATCCTGCTCCGCTTCGGCGGCCACGCCATGGCGGCGGGCCTGTCGGTGCGGGAAGAGAACCTGCCCGAACTCCGCCGCCGCCTGAACGAGTGGGCCGCGCGGGAATGCCCGGTGCTGTTCACTCCGCCGCTGGAATGTGACCTGTCCATCCATCTGGACCGCATCACGGTGGAATCGGTCCGCCGTCTGGAACAGCTGGCCCCGTATGGCGCAGAGAACCCGACCCCGGTGTTCGTGCTGGAAAAAGCCGTCATCGACGGCATCTATCCGGTGTCAGAGGGCAAGCACTGTCGTCTGCGTCTGCGGCAGGGGAATGCCAGCATCTACGCGGTCTGGTTCGGGATGCACCCCGAACAGCTGCCCTATACCATGGGGGATGTCGTGGATGCAGCGCTGAACCTTTCGGTCTACGAAGCGCCCCGCGGCGCACAGCTGTCGGGCCGGATTCTGGAACTGCACCCGGCGGGCTTGGGCAATGCCGCCGCCGAGCAGACGGCGCTGGTCCAAGCGCTTCGGCGCGGGACCCCGCTGACGGCAGAACAAAAACAACGCATCGCCCCGGAACGGAGCGATATCATCACGGTGTACCGCGAACTGCAGACCCGGCGCTGGCACGCTGAGGACCTGCAGCCCCTGTTCGCAAAATTAGGGGAGCAGAACACCGGTAAAATCCTGGTCGCGATCACGGCGCTGGAACAGGTGGGCCTGATCGCGGTCCATGAGCGCGGCGGGGCCAAGTTCTGGGAGCTGGTCCCTGCACAGGGCAAGAAAAATCTTGCCGATGCGCCGATCTTGAAATGTCTGGAGGAACGATAAGATGCCAGAGGGAAAGAACATGCTCCGTCCGGTGAAGCCGGAGGATTCGTATTCGGCAAAAACGCATTTGCATCAGCCTGTGCCGGAAACGGCAACGGTGTCGGCCACAGCGCTGCCCGCCGATGCCCCCGAAGCGGCTCTGCCCAGCGAGGTGAAGCCGGAGATCATCACATGGGAAAAGCTCGTGGAGGCCATCAAAGCCAGCGGAAAGTCCTATAACATGGACATGATCGAAAAGGCTTACAATCTGGCCAACGATGCCCACAAGGGCGTCTGCCGCCGCAGCGGCGAGCCCTATATCTGCCAC
>ERZ870052.128-NODE-128-length-27900-cov-8.045969_pt1 | contig 27900 bp, 22 predicted proteins | sample MGYA00520889_ERZ870052 | MGnify/ENA primary metagenome ERZ870052 (study PRJEB32232, sample SAMN07284988) | human gut metagenome | biome: human-associated habitat; material: feces | host: Homo sapiens | place: Tanzania | collected 2014-08-14 ...
ATCATCGGCTACGCTCCCTGCGAGCTGCACGGTGTCAAGGGCGGCATGACCAACTGCCAGAACGAGATGAAGAAGGCTGTCGAGGCTGGTTACTGGAACCTGTTCACCTTCAACCCGGCCAACAAGGCTCAGGGCAAGAACCCGTTCACTCTGACCTCCAAGGCTGTCGACGGCGAGAAGTATCAGGCCCTGCTGGCAAACGAGACCCGTTACAGCCGCCTGACTCGTGCCTTCCCCGATCGCGCAAAGCAGCTGTTCGCACGCAACGAGCAGGTTGCAAACGACCGTTACGAGCATCTGACTCGTCTGGTCGAGCTGTACAAGTAATTTTTCTTCCGGGCCTTTGGTCTGAATGGCGTCACAGTGACACTCGAGTCCGAAAGGCGGCTGTCCCCGCGCTGGCGATTACTGCGTAACGCAGCGGTGCGGAACTGTGGCAAAGGATGACCCCGGCTCTGAACAAAAATGAACGGATCGCACCAGCAGCTTCGCTTCTGTGAGCGAAACCTCTGATTTCATTCCCGTGCTGTGCGGCGGCATTGATCCGCCGCCAGCCGGGTGTTTGAAATACCAAAGCACCCGTGAGGGTCCTTGAAAGCACACCCCGCGTGTGTCAGGAGCATAAGGTCTGCTTGCAGATACCTTGTTCCGCCTGTGGCATAAGACCTGCATTACAGGGATCTTGCTCCAGTAAAAAACGAATCTCGTTTTTAGCGCCCTATCCACCCGCAACGGTGGATGGGGCGTATTTTTTTGTAAAAACTAAGGGGGCCGCTGTACCAATATCGTACAGCGGCCCCTTGAATGTTTTACTTTGCGCTAGTAGGCACGAATTCGATCTTGACCTGCATTCCCATGCCGGCGGCAAGTCTTTGCAGAGTCCGCAGAGATGGATTTGCATTTCCGTTTTCGAGCTTGCTGATATCTGCCTGTGCGATGCCAGTGCGTTCCGACAACTCTTTCTGCGTAAGGCCGCTTGTTTTTCTGGCGTCGATCATCGCTTGTACAAAGGAAAGTTCTGGTTGAAGCGTTTCCCATTCGGCTTTGAAGGCGGGGTCCTTGAGCTGTTCACTCAGATAATTTCGAAAGTCACTCATGAGATATTCTCCTTTCGTTCCAGATAGTCTGCGCGGTATTTTTTAGCCAAAGTGATTTCGTCGGATGGCGTTTTCTGGGTTTTCTTGATAAATCCGTTGGTTAGAATAATGTGCTTTCCAACGTAGAAAAAGTACAGAACGCGCGTGATATTGTTGCTTTGCTTGGCGCGAATTTCAAAAATGCCGTCTCCGAGAGGTTTGGAGTAGGGTTCTCGAAGTTGAGGTCCATTTGCTTCCAACAATGTGATAGAACCCAAGACTTTTGCACGCATTTTTACATCGAGGGAGTCTAAAAATTCTGCTACGGGACAATCGCCATTTGCTTTATAGTAAAAATCTACGTCGTAGTGCTCCAAGCGGTTCCTCTCCTTTTATGGGATATATCCCATTTCTATAATATATGATATATCCCATTTTGTCAAGGAAAGAATGAAAATTGCTTTCGCTCTCCCATTTTACACTTTCTTCATAGGTTTTTCATGAAAAAACGTGCATTCCGTGATATACTACGGACATAAGGAACCGGGGCCGCAACCGATTCCTTGTACATGATTCCTCCTCACACCAAGGCAATATCCGAACAGAAAGCTCTTTCCAGTGTTCCGCAAGCGCTGGGAAGGGCTTTCTGCGTTTTTGACGGAAATTTCCCTCTGGTTTCGGCGGATTTAGGGTTGACCGGTGTTTTGGGGAACGCTATAATAAAAAGTGGAAAAGATTTTTAGGAGGTGAACGCAGAACAATGGACCCGGATCATAGTCGAAGACACGGATCAGATGCGGCAGGACCCAACCCAAAACGAGCTGCGTTCGCCTTTTTTGCCCGGTAAGAGGTGCTGTAGGTACTTCTCAGCGGGGAGAAAGGGCGCGGCTTTGTGCGCGCAAAGGGCGGAACATCCCTCTTTGCGGGCCGAAAGGTGGCGCTTTTTGTGTTTGTGTGCTGTCCGATTTGCCGAAAGCGGTAAGGAGGAACACCCATGGAACTGGAAGAAAAGAAAACGTCTGAAGCATCGCTCCCGATGCCGGAGCTGCCCGCCGATATCCCCGCAGAAGTGCGGCAGAAGCTGGCCGAGGACCTGAACGAGGAAGCCACCGAGGACCTGAAGCAGGATGTGCGGGACGCAGAAAAAGAGGAAGCCAAGGACGAAGAAGTCAAGGCCAACCCCGAAATGCTGACCAAGAGCCGTCTGCTGAAAATGCTGGTGAAAAAGCAGTACGTCAAGCTGCGCGAGGTCACCGAGGAAGAGCAGCCCGCCGACTTGGCTGAGCTGCTGGAAGAGCTGGACGAGAACAACCGTCTGGTCGTGTTCCGCCTGCTGAAAAAAGACGTTGCAACGGAAGCTTTTGCGTATATGTCCGATGAGGCCCGCGACGATCTGGTCAACGCCTTCTCGGATGTCGAACTGGTCAGCGCCATCGAAGAGATGAGCTTGGACGATGCCGCCGACCTGCTGGAAGATATGCCGGCGGGCGTGGTCAAGCGGGTGCTGGAAAAGTCCTCCAAGCAGACCCGCGAGAGCCTGAACAAATTGCTGAACTACCCCGAAAGCTCGGCCGGCAGCCTGATGACGCCGGAATATGTCCGTCTGCGAAAGGAAATGAACGTCAGCCAAGCGCTGGCGGCCATCCGCCGTCAGGGTGAGAACGTGGAAACGGTCTACACCAACTATGTGGTCGAGCGCAACCGTCTGCTGGGCGTTGTTTCTGCCCGCAGTCTGCTGCTGGCAGACCCGGACACCCCCATCGAAGACATCATGGACGATAACGTGGTCACCGTAAAGGTCACGGACGATCAGGAGTATGTCGCCCGTGAGATGCAGCGCTATGACTTTACCGCGATGCCGGTTCTGGATAACGAGGGCATGTTCGTCGGTATCATCACCATCGATGATGCGATCGACGTCCTGACCGACGAGTCCACCGAAGATATGCAGAAGATGGCGGCCATTCTGCCCGATGACGATGCAACGACCTATTTTGGCACGAGCGTCTGGACCCACGCCAAGCAGCGTATCCCTTGGCTGTTGATCTTGATGCTGTCGGCGACCTTCACCGGCATGGTCACCACCCACTACGAGGAAGCCTTCGTCAGTCTGCCTCTGCTCGTCTCCTTCATGCCCATGCTGATGGACACCGCCGGCAACTGCGGCAACCAGATCAGCACCCTGATGGTCCGTGGTCTGGCGCTGGGTGAGGTGGAGCCGTCGGACTTCCTGCGCGTTCTGGGCAAGGAGATTCGCGTTTCCGCCATCGTGGGCGCGGTGCTGGGTGTCGTGAACGGTCTGCGCATCTACCTGATGTACACCTTCCTCTTCCCCGGCCAGTATGAAAACGTCATCGGCTACGCCATCGTCGTCAGTGTGTCGCTGTTCTTCAGCGTTATTCTGGCCAAGCTGGTGGGCGGTATGCTGCCGCTGGCGGCCAAGAAGCTGGGCGCAGACCCGGCCATCATGGCAACGCCTTTCATCACGACCATCGTGGACGCATGCAGCTTGATTCTGTACTTCCAGATCGCTCAGCTCGTGTTCCGGAACATGATGTGACACACTCCTGAACCCCAAAAAGAACCGAACATCTGCGCTTGAACCCCGCTCTGAACCAAAGGCAGAGCGGGTGCAGCGTAGATGTTTTTTTGTGGAAAAACAGAGTTTTCCCACGGTTTTCAACACAGACGATTTTCCATGCATAGAATGTGGAAAACTTAAAGCAGAACCATTCCAATGGGGAGAAAACACTTTACAGCCTCTGGCGATGGGTGAAAAAAGAAAAGAAAACGGTTCGGCTTTCTTTTGAAAAAAAGGAAAAGCTCCTTCAAAATCCCCCAAAAACCGTAGAGAATGCTGCGGGAGAATACTTCGTGTATAAAAAGCTTTCCTTGAAATGGTTGAAAACTCAGTGGAAAAAGTGGAAAACACCGTGGGAAACTCCCCTTCTTTTTCACAAATGCGGTGGAAAACCCAGTGGAAAAAGTGGATAAGTCCATCTCGTGGGCACAAAAATGGATACAACTTGTCGTTTTGGCAGGTTCTTACAGGGACAGCCCGCCTGTTTGTTCACAGGGAATTTCTTGAATGGTCTGTGCAAACATGGTACAATGAAACAAGAAATGCCCCGGCTGCGGCGGGGCGGAAATTTACGATCATGGAGGGTCTGCCTATGAATCATTGGCTTACCGATTTGGAGCGGAAATATGGCCGCATCTGCATCCCGAACCTCATCTCGATCCTTGTGGGGGCGCAGATCTTGGTCTATGCCGTCGAGCTGTTCGTCAACCAGTATATCTCGCTTTTTCTGAGCCTGAGCCGTTCGGCCCTGCTGATGGGCCAAATTTGGCGCGTCATTACGTTTGTGTTCGTGCCGTTCTCGGGCGGCGGACCGCTGAGCGTCATTCTGGGCATCTATTTCACATGGTTCATTGGAAGCGCACTGGAAAAGGAATGGGGCGACTTCCGGTTCAATCTGTATATGCTGCTGGGCATGGTGGGCGCTGTGGCGGCCTGTCTGCTGACCGGCTATGCGGATACCTACTGCCTGTCGCTGTCGCTGCTGCTGGCCTTCGCGATGCTCTACCCGGAGGTGCAGGTGCTGCTGTTCTTCGTCATCCCCATCCGGGTCAAGTACTTCGGCCTGTTTGCGGCAGCGCTGTGGGTGTTCAGCTTCCTGAGCGTCGGCGCGGCGGGCAAGCTGAATTATCTGCTCTGTATGCTGAACTTCATCGTATTCTTCGGCCCGCAGGCGTGGCGCAGCGTCCGCGCATGGGTGCGCCGGGAACAGTGGAAGCGGAAGAACCGTCGTTGATGCCAGCGCAGAATGAGAAGGAACCAAGATGATGATTGAAAGAATTGCCGGAAATCAGGCGCTGAAAACCAGCATCCGCCGGATGCTGGACAGCCGCCGCCTGACCCACAGCGTCCTTCTCGTCGGCGAAGAGGGTCTAGGGGCCGGTTTTGCGGCCCGCTGTGTGGCGGCGGATTATCTTTATCCTCGGGGCGGAGCGCCCGCTGAGGCCCTTCTGAGGGGCGAATGCTGTCGTGCGGTGGCAAAGGCCGGTAAGCGAGACAGCGGCCAGATCGAAACCGGCGTGGTCCGCGAGGCCATCTCGGTCACGGGCATGGGGTCCAACGGAAATTATCTGGTCGGTCAGGTCACGGCCATGCGGTCGGAAATTTTCAACACCAGTCTTTCGGCAGAAGGCCGCGCGGTCCTGCTCTACCATGTGGAGCGGATGAACGAGGAGTCGGCCAACGCCCTGCTGAAAGTCATGGAAGAGCCGCCGGAAGGCGTGCTGTTTCTTCTGACGGCGGATTCACTGGCGGGCGTCCTGCCCACCATCCGGAGCCGCTGTGTCAGCTTTGCCGTCGCACCCGTCTCTCCGGTAGACTGCGCCCGCTACTGCGCCGCGCAGGGCGTGGACCCCAAAGACGCCGCGCTGTACAGTGAGCTGTTCGATGGGCATATCGGCACGGTGCTGACAGCCGCGCGGGATGATGTCCGCCGGGAGCAGGTCGAAAAGGCGTTGACGCTGGCCAAAGCCGCCGCCTCGCAGGACAGTTATGCGGCGGCGGTGCTGCTCTCTGCCTACGAAAAGGACAAGGCTGGTGCTGTGGCCCTGCTGAGAGATTTCCGTGCAGTCGCAGCCGCAGGACTGCGCCAAAGCCCGCGCTCACCGCTGCAGGGGGATGCCGCGCGGAAAGCCCTTGGCGCGGCAGATGCTGCCATCCAGCGCATCCGCGCACAGGTGAATCCCAAAATTGTTTTGTCAGTGCTGGCGGCAAAATTCCGGGGCTTCTAAAAAAGAAAGGCCAAGTCCCAAGATCGGGCGGTGCGTCCGTTGACACAGACGCGGTTCCGATTTTGGGACTTGGCCGATTCGATTCCAAGAAAGCTTATCTTCTCCGGGTCCGGCTCTTTCTCCGGCCCAGATTCAGTGAGCCGCCGCCCGCGACCATCGTGAGGAAGCTGAGGACGACGAGGATGAGGACCAGCGAGGCCATGAGAAGCCCGGTGCTTTTGAGGTCGGTGCGAAAGTCCGAGACGTACTCCTGATGGGTCACGAGGTCCACGGTCCCGACTTCGTAGCCGTCCAGATAGACGGTCGCCTGACCGAGAACGGCATCCGCCTTGACGGTGGCCGAGACGCTCTCCGGCAGCTCGTAGGTGTAGGTCACCTTGTCGTCATCGTGGCCGTAGCCGCTGAGCGGTGCGGCGGCGTAAAGCTCGACGGATTCCGAACTGCGGCACTTGGTCAGCGGAACGGTGGTCAGGACTGTGGTGGTGTCCACGAGCTGGCGTTCCGAGAAGCTGGCAAAGGCCCAGTCGAGCAGTTCCGAAGCTTCCTTATAGATGTTGTCGAGATCCGAGCCGAGAACGACCAGCCCGTAGGTGTGGCCGTCCTTCTGGGCGAAGGTGACATAACAGCGGCCCGCCAGCGTGGTGAAGCCGGTCTTCATGCCGCGGATATAATCGCGATAGTACGGATATTCCGGGTTCAGCATCAGGTTGGTGGAAGTGATGGTCCGCTCAGTCTGGTGCAGATTGGTGGCCGGGAGCGTGTAGCTCAGGGTGTTGGCGACCCGCATATAGGTCTCGTTGGAATAACAGGCCTGAGCGATGAGCGCGAGGTCCCGGGCCGAGGAAACATTGCCGTAGTCGTACAGGCCGTGCACGCAGGTGAAGCTGGTGCTGGTGCAGCCCAGTTCCTGTGCCCGCTGGTTCATCATGGCCACAAAGCTGGGCAGACTGCCGCCCGCCACGTCGCTGGCGATCACGCTGGCGGCATCGTTGGCGCTGGCGACCAGAAGCCCGTACAGCAGGTCGATGCGGCGCACCGTCTCCCCGATCTTGAGGTTCATGGTGCTGCCGTTGGCGTTCTGGATGTCCTTGAACTCCTGCGTCAGGCTGGTGGGAATGGTGATCTCCTCGTTCAGGTCCTTGCCGCTCTCCAAGAAGAGCAGAGCCGTCATCATCTTGGTCAAACTGGCGATGTAGCGCTGTTGTTCGGCGTTCTGCTCCAGAATGGGCTTGTCGATGTCGGCATTGAACAGATAAATCGACTCGCCCTCGTTGGCGGTCTGGATGGGCATTTCGTACACGGCAAAGCTGGGCAGAGCCGCAGCCGCCGCGAGGATCACCGTCAGCAGCAGCGCGGTTGCCCGACGGAAGAGGGATGTTTTTTGCATGAGCGTATCCTCCAAAATATCAAATCAGCTGAACAGCAGCTCCCAGAAGGTCAGCGTGTGAGGTTTGGCCGCCGCCGGAGAAGGTTCGACCTGGGTCTGCGGTTCCGGGAGCGCGAAGGCCCAGTCGAAAAGCTCGGCGGCTTCCCGGAAGATGTTCTGGCTGTTGGAACCAAGGATGACCAGCCCGTAAGTATGGCCGTTCTGCTGGGCGAAGGTGACGAAGCACCGCCCCGCCTGTGTGGTGAAGCCGGTCTTCATCCCCTGCGCGTAGCTTCGGTAGTAGGCCCCGCCGGTCAGCAGCTTGTTCGTGGTCGTGATGGTCCGGGCAGGATGTACATTGGTGACGGGCAGCTCGTAGGACGTCGTGTTGGCGATCTGCAGGTAGGCGGGATTCGCGAAACAGGCCTTTGCGATCTTTGCCATGTCCCGTGCCGTGGAGTAGTTGCCCACATCATAAAGGCCGTGCGGGCAGGTGAACTGGGTTGCGGTGCAGCCCAGCTGGCTGGCGCGGGCATTCATCCGGGCCGCAAAGGCGGCTAAATCGCCCCCGGCGGCGTCGCTGGCCAGAACGCTGGCCGCGTCGTTCGCGCTGGGCAGGAGCATGGCATACATCATGTCGATGCGGCGGACCGTTTCCCCGGCCTGTAAGCCGATGGTGTGGCCCCGGTTGGCCCGGATGGTCTGGAACTCCGGCGTCAGGCTGTCCGGGATGGTGATGCTGGCGTTCAGATCGGTCCCGCTTTCCAGCACCAGCAGAGCCGTCATCATTTTGGTCAGGCTGGCGATGCACCGGGGCAGATCGGGATTTTGTTCCACGAGGACTTCCCCGGAATCCACATCGAACAGATAGATGGATTCCTGCGGGTAGGCCGTCTGGATGGGCATGGCGTAGGCTGCGAAACTGGGCAGAGCCGCTGCGACGGCCAGCGCGGCCGTCAACAGCAGAGCCGCCGTTCGGCGAAAGAGGGACGAAAACTGCATAAAAAAGATCCTCCGGAAGCTGCTGCTTCGAAAAAACGATTCCATATAAAAGAATACCATAAAAGCGCGAAAAGAGAAAGGTGGTTTTTCACAATGATCGTACCCTTTGGTGGAAAAGTCCCGCAGGACCGCGGTGCGGCCTTCGTGGCCCCGAACGCAACGGTGCTGGGCGATGTGATCTTAGAACAAGGCTCCAGTGTCTGGTACGGGGCCGTTCTGCGCGGCGACGACGGGACATTGACCCTTGGCGAGAACACCAACGTGCAGGACAATGCGGTCCTGCACTGTGATGCCGGCGGCAACGTTTTGCTGGGCAAAAATGTCACAGTTGGCCACAGTGCGCTGGTCCATGGCTGCACCGTGGGCGACGGGACCCTGATCGGGATGCACGCGACACTGCTGAACCACTGTGTCGTGGGCAAAAACTGCATCATCGGCGCGGGGGCGCTGGTCCCGGAACAGATGGTCATTCCGGATAACTCGGTGGTCGTAGGCGTCCCGGCCAAGATCATCAAGACCATCAGCGAAGAACAAGCCGCCCATAACCTTGAAAATGCGGTCCACTATGTCCGGGATGCCGAAGCCCACGCGGCGGCTATGGCGAAACTTGAAAGCAAATAAAGCACGAACACGAAAGAAACTTTCGTTAATCGGGCTTTCAGATGCCAGTTTTTGGGAAGAGACAGGAAACTTTTACATCCGATGCTTAACAAAATTTTCACAAGATTTCACAAGAAAGTAATGACTTTTGCTCCGAAATCGGGTATACTATAAACCACAAGGGAGCGGGGCCGCAACCGACTCCCTTGCACATGATTCCTCCTCACACCAAAGCAATACCCCAAAACAAAGACCCCCTCCGGTGTACCGCAAGCGCCGGAGGGGGTCTTTGTTTGGTTTTATACAGCGCCGTAGATGCCGTGCACCGAGACTTCGCCGGTGAACACATGCTGTTCGCCGCTGTCGGTGCGGACGACCAAGCGGCCGTCCTCGTCCACGTCGATGGCTTCGCCCGCGCCCTGACCGCCGCCCGGGAGGTCAAAGGTCACCCGGCGGCCCAGATTGACACAGGCTGCTTTGTATTCTTCCCGGAAGGGGGCAAAGCCGTCCCGCGCGAACACATACATCGGGCGGTCAAAGCCGAAATCGGTCAGGCCCTCGGCCAGCCATGCGGGGTCGGCGGCAAGGTCCACATTGGCCCCCTGCAGGGCCAGCGACGTGCCGTTGGGCAGCCCTGCGGCGTCGAAGTAGCTCTGCGGCTGGGCCAGATTGATGCCGATGCCGCACAGGATGCCGCGCCCCTGCTGCTCGTAGCCGTAGGAGACGCCCTCGCACAGGATGCCGACGATCTTTTTGCCGTTCAGCAGAAGGTCATTGGGCCACTTGATCTGACAATCGACGCCGTAGCGCAGTTTCAGCTGCTGGCGGACTGCAAGGCTTGCCAGAAGCGGCAGCGTAGAAGGCTGGGCCAGCGGCTCCCGGATGGCGACGGTATAATACAGCGCCTTGCCCTCGGCGTTGGTCCAGCTGCGGCCCAAGCGGCCCCGTCCGGCGGTCTGGTTGGTGGTGTACACCGCGCCCACCGGGCCAAATTCCTCAAAATGCTCTTTTACATACGCGTTGGTGCTGCCGCATTCGGTCAGATAGCGCACTTCATTGATGCTCATTGGTTCGGTACCTCTTTGTGTTCATGGGCGACGATCTTGCCCTTGTCCAGCGTCAGGACGCCGTAGGTGTTGGGTCCGGTATAACAGCGGCCGCAGGAGCCGGGATTGAACAAGAACACACTTCCATGTTGTTTTGCGACCGGAATGTGGGTATGGCCGAACAGCGCCACCTCAGCCCCGCGGGCGGCGGCGGCATCGGCAAGCGTATCCAGATCGTATTTCACGCCATACATATGGCCGTGCGTATAGAAAATGACGACCTGATCGAACGCGGCCAGCCCATCCAGCGGCTCCAGCGCCCCAAAATCGCAGTTTCCGGCCACGGCATAGACCTTCGTTTTCGGGAAGAGGGTCAGCGCTTCTTCCAGATCGCGTAACCCGTCGCCCAAAAAGATCACCGCAGATGCGTCTTGTTCGGCGTGGAGAATGCGCTCGATCGCGCCGGTGCTGTTATGGCTGTCACTCAGGATCACAAGTTTCGTCACGGGACAAAGTCCTCCTCCATTACATTCTTTTTTTCGATTTAACACAAAAGCAGAACGGCCGGTCAGCTCTGCAGGGCCAGCATCTGCTTGTAGATCTCGCTCTTGGAATACGGCGTGCTCTGCGCCATGGCCTTGGCGGCGGCGGTGGGGCCGTAGCCCTCGTTCGTCAGGGCCAGCGCACGCTGGGCGGCTTCTTCCAGCGTCAGCGTCTCCTCTTCCTCGACCACGGAAGCTCCCGCCATGACGAGAACGTATTCGCCGCGCGGCTCGTTCTCCGCATAGTGGGCCTGTGCTTCGCCGAGGGTGGTCTTCCAGATCTCCTCATGGAGCTTGGTCAGCTCCCGGCAGAGGGTGATGCTCCGGTCCGGGCCGAAGGCGGTGTTCAGGTCGTCCAGCGTGGTGCGCAGCTTGTGGGGCGCCTCGTAGAAGATGACAGTCCGCTTCTCGCCCTGCAGTTCGGCCAGACGCTCCCGCTTCTGCTTTTTGTTCACGGGCAGGAAGCCCTCGAACACCCAGCGGGAGGTGTCCTGCCCCGAAACCGCCAGCGCGGTGACACAGGCCGACGCTGCCGGAACGGGCACGACCTTGATGCCGCGTGCCAGCGCATCCCGGACGATGACCTCACCGGGGTCGGAGACGCAGGGCATTCCGGCGTCCGAGCAGAGTGCGCAGTTCTCCCCCGCCTCGATGCGACGCAGGATGCCTTCGCCCTTCTGCAATGCGTGCTCATAGTAGCTGACCATCGGCTTTTTCAGGCCGAGGAAGTTCAGCAGCTTCATGGTCACGCGGGTGTCCTCGGCAGCGATGAAGTCCGCCGCGCCGAAGGTAGCGGCCACGCGGGGCGGCATGTCGTCCAGATTGCCGATGGGCGTGGCGACGATATATAAAGTTCCAGCCATAAAGACCTCCAACTGAGTTTGATCGATTTTCCTGTCATGCCGCCAGCTCATGGTTCAGGGCGCTGGCGTCGAAGCAGACGGAGAGTTTAACCGTACAGGGCCGCTCCGGCCGAGATGAGCACATCCGGCTCGATGCGCAAACCTGTTTTGCGGTTCTTCTGTGCTTCCACCAGAAAGAGCCACGGGGCGGCATCCGGGCGGTTTTTCACGAAGGCGAGCCGTTTCGGCTCCAAGCGGTTGGCCCGCAGAACGGCCAGAACTTCGGCCAGCCGCTCGGGCCGGTGGCAGAGCGACAGCCGCCCGCCGTCCTTGAGCAGCCGGAACGCGCACTGGCAGACATCCTCCAAGGTGCAGTCCGTCTCGTGCCGCGCGGTAGCCCGGGCCGGGTCTGCGCTCTGGAATCCTGCCGTGAAATAGGGCGGATTGCACGCGCACAGGTCAAAGCTGCCCGCGCCCTCGCGGAAGGTGCGCAGGTCGGTGCAGAAGGGCGTGATGTGCTCGATGCCCTGCTGTGCCAGCGCTTCGGAGAGCAGGGCGCTGGCTTCGGGCTGCAGCTCAAGGGCCGCGCAGGGGCCGCGGTGGCCGCGGTCGTGCCATTCCAAGCTGACGATGCCGCAGCCGGAACACAGGTCGGCGGCTTTCTGGGCGCGTTTGGGTTCCGAGAAGCGGGCCAGCAGCAGCGCGTCCGACCCGAACCGGTGGACCGCCGAACAAAAGACTTCTGTTTTATTATACAAAATCTCGGTGGAATGTTCCATATCTGCACCCTGCATCCTTTACCAAAATATCGGGCCGGAATTTCCGGGAAAATTGTGCATGAAAGAAAAGCAGCAGACCCGCTTTTGACAGGTCTGCTGCTTTTGATGCGTTTTTACGGATATCGCCGTGAAACTTATTCAGCGGTGATAGCACCGGTGGGGCAAGCGCCCTCGCAAGCGCCGCAATCGATGCAAGCGTCTGCGTTCACAACTGCAACGCCGCCATCAATAGCGACTGCACCAACGGGGCAAGCGCCCTCGCAAGCGCCGCAGCCAACACATGCGTCAGAAACCTTGTGTGCCATAATAAAACTCTCCTTTATTTCCCGTGCCAATGTTTAGGAGAAGCCTGCCCTCGCACGGTACCAGCCAGCCTCTCCGGAATTCTTCCTTGACTGCATTCTAGCAAACCGAAAATAAAAAGGCAAGACTAACCGTTCCTGCAAAAAGGGCTTTTTTGTTTTTTTGTTGGGTTGCACAAAAGCAAAGGCTAACTTTCGGGGAAAATTGAGGGAGATTTTTGGCAAAAATCACGAAGAAAGGTTAGCTTTAGCAGACTAACCACCGTGATTCTCTACCATTTTTCTAGGAATTATTTCTCCTTTTTGGGGCAGTTTCCACAGCCCATGTTGCCGTTGGCATCCGATGCCGCGACCACCGGGGCGGGGTTGCGCACGCCGGAATAATCGTCGTCCGGATCGGGGCGGCGGGGGGCGCGCTTGCCGCCGCTGATATACTCGCAGACGCCCACTTTATAATACCGGGGCGTCAGGGCCTCGGTCCCGCAGCGGACCCGCAGATAGCCGGACACGGGGTTGACTTCCAGCACCGTGCCAAGGCCGTCCGGGGTGCGGACCGTGCTGCCCACCATGGGCATGATGCTGTTCAGGTACTCGTAGGCGCTCTCCTCGTAGGCCAGACAGCACATCAGGCGGCCGCACGCGCCGCTGATCTTGGTGGGGTTCAGCGAAAGGCCCTGCTCCTTGGCCATCTTGATGGAGACGGGCTGGAAATCCTTCAAAAAGCGGGAGCAGCAGAAGGGCTGGCCGCAGATGCCCAAGCCGCCGATCATCTTGCTCTCGTCGCGGACGCCGATCTGGCGCAGCTCGATGCGGGTGTGGAAGATGCCGGCAAGGTCCTTGACCAGTTCGCGGAAGTCCACGCGGCCGTCGGCGGTGAAGTAGAACATGATCTTGGAGCGGTCGAGGGTGTATTCGGCCTCGACCAGCTTCATTTCCAGCCCGTGGCGGGCGATGCACTCCTGACAGGTGTGGTAGGCGCGCTTTTCGTCCTCGCGGTTCTGGCGCATCCGGCGCACATCCACGCTGTCGGCCATCCGGGTGATGGGCTTCAGCGCCTTGGGCACGGCGGCGTCGGTCACTTCCTTGATGCCCTGCACCACCTCGCCGCACTCGACGCCGCGGGCCGTCTCCACGATGACGAAATCGCCGGTCTTGATGTCTGCCCCGGCGGGGTCAAAATAATAGCTTTTTCCGTTTTCCTTAAAACGGACAGAGATCACTTTTTTCATAGCAGTCCTCGTAATATTTCATGAAAGCTCGAAGATTTGAGCCGAAAGAGCCATTCTATCTGTTAGTATAGCATAATTGAAAGGGATTTTCTATGAAAAAGTAAATTCCCCTGCAACAATCCCGGAGGCTGAACCGTATCAACGGTGAAAACTGTCTAAATTTTGTAAAAGAATCTGCGCTGCTCTCTTGCAACCCCCCTTCCCTTGTGTATAATAGGAATCATGGAAGCGTCTCCGATGTTGGGAGACCATCGCCGTGGAGCGCACGGACGAATCGAAGAAACGGTAGGAAAAAATGGAAAAATTCAGTGTCAAAAAACCGTTCACAGTTCTGGTGGCGGTCATCATGGTGCTGATGCTGGGCTTTGTCTCCATCAGAAACATGCAGACCAACCTTCTGCCGGATGTGAGCACGCCGTACCTGATGGTGGTCACGGTCTATCCGGGCGCCAGCCCGGAGCGCGTGGAGAGCGAAGTCTCCGACGTGATGCAGAATGCCCTCGGCACGGTGGCCGGTGTGCAGAAGATCACCGCGACCTCTGCGGAGAACTACAGTCTGCTGCTGATGCAGTTCGCGGAAGAAACGGATATGAACAGCGCCGTGGTCAAGGTCTCCAATAAAGTGGACCAGACGACCGCCAGTCTGCCAAGCAGCTGTCTGACGCCGTCCATCATTGAATATAGCCTGAACATGAACGCGTTCATGACGGTGGCCGTCAGCCGCGAAGGCAGCGACGTGTATGAGCTGTCGGATTTCGTCAGGGATACGCTGGTCCCCTATGTGGAGCGCAAGGGCGGCGTGTCCAGCGTGTCCACCAACGGTCTGGTCGAAAAACTGGTGCAGGTCCAGCTGAATCAGGACAAGATCGACGTCATCAACGAAAAGCTGCTGGAAGTCATCGACGCCCAGCTGGCCGACGCCAAGGCGCAGCTGGACAGCGCCGAGGCCCAGATCGAAGAGGGCCGCAAGGAATACAACCACCAGTTCAACAATTATAATAAGACCGTCTCCAGCACCGTGATGCAGCAGTTCAGCGGTCAGGTGGCCGATGCGGTCGAGACGGTCCGCAAACAGGCACAGGCCCTGCTGGACAGCGTGAACCAGCTGATCGCGGTGGTGCAGGAGCCGGAGATCCAACAGGCCCTGATCGACGTCCGCGATGGTTTGCAGCGCGTCATGGACAAGTTCGAAGCCACCGGCATGAAGGACATCGATTCCCTCATCGATATCGTGGCCGAACTGCGCGAGATCACCGATAAGCTGACCACCGCCCTGCAGCAGCTGCAGGAGCGTCTGAACGCCGAGACCGGCACGGACGGCAGCACGGCCACCGATCTGGCCGACGATCTGCAGGTGCAGCAGAGCCTGAACACGGTCTATAACACCCTGAATGACGTCATCAAGGCCATGGACGACGTCCCCGGCCTGATGAGCACCTTCTCCGATGCGCTGGGCAGCTATTCGCAGCAGCAGATGGTCGCCTATATGCAGTTCACCGAGGCCCGCGAGATGCTGAACAACTACGAAAAGCAGCTCGAAACGGCCAAGCAGCAGTATGAGGACGCCAAGGAAAAGGCTATGGCCAGCTCGGACGTCTCTAAGATGCTGGACATCGACACGCTGGCGCAGCTCATCTATGCCCAGAACTTCTCCATGCCCGCCGGTTACGTCAAGGACGAGAACAACAAGTCCTGGCTGATGAAGGTCGGCGAGGAGTATGACAGCATCGACGATATCTCCGGCGCACTTCTGCTCCATGTGGACGGCTTCGGCGATGTCCGCCTGTCGGATGTGGCCGATGTTGAGGTCATCGACAACGCAGAGGACAGCTACACCCGCCTGAACGGCGAGCGTGCTGCCGTTCTGAAAATTTATAAGGGTTCTACCTCCAGCGCCAGCGAAGTTTCGAGCAACTGTCTGGCCGCGTTCGACGAACTGGAAGCCCAGTACGACGGTCTGCATGTGGTCGTCCTGTCCAATCAGGGCAACTACATCACGGTCATCGTCAGCAGCATCCTGAGCAGTATGCTGGTGGGTGCTGCGCTGGCCATCATCGTGCTGGCTCTGTTCCTGCGGGACATCAAGCCTACCCTCGTGGTCGGCTTCAGCATCCCGCTGTCGGTCGTGTTCGCGGTGGTGCTGATGTACTTCACCAACATGGACCTGAACGTCATGACGCTGGCGGGCCTGTCCCTCGGCATCGGTATGCTGGTGGATAACTCCATCGTCGTCATCGAAAATATCTATCGTCTGCGCAGCCGCGGCGTTCCCGCTGCCCGCGCGGCCGTGCAGGGAACCAAACAGGTGGGCATGTCCATCGTGGCTTCCACTTTAACGTCTGTCTGTGTGTTCCTGCCGGTCGTGTTCTCGTCCAGCATCGTCCGCAGTCTGCTGCAGCCCATGTCCCTGTGCATTGGTTACTGCCTGATGGCCTCCCTCATCGTGGCCGTCACGGTGGTCCCGGCGGCGGCTTCTACGGTCCTGAAAAAGGCCGAGCCGAAGCAGCTCAAGTGGTTCGATAAGATCCAGGATAAGTATGCCCAGAGTCTGGAATGGTGTTTCAAGCACCGTGCCCTGCCGCTGGTGGCGGCAGTGGTCCTGCTGGCCTTCTGCGGCTGGAAGGTCCTCTCTATGGGCGTGGAGCTTCTGCCCACCATCACCAGCAATGAGGCCATCGTGACCATCTCCACCGGCAAGGACATCACCAAGGAAGAGTCCTACGCCATCGCCGGAGAGGCCGCCGAGGCCCTGCTCAATGTCGAGCATGTGCAGGAAGTCGGCATCACCACCGACACCCGTGTGGCCGGCATGGATATCGGCCAGCTGGGTCTGCCCAGCACCATCACCGACCTGCTGAGCGCCGCCAACAGCTACGGAACCTATCAGGTCAACGTCATGCTGGACGAGTCGCTGTCCTCGACCGAGATCGAAACGGCCCGCGTGGCACTGGAAAACGCCATGGCGAACATCGAGGGCTGCACGGCCACCGTGGAGATCAGCGGCATGCAGGAGCTGACCAGCCAGCTGGCCAGCGGCCTGTCCGTCAAGGTCTACGGCCCGGATTCTGAGACCATCACCCAGCTGTCGGAAAAGGTCGTGGAGATCGTCAACAGCACCGAGGGCTTTGCCAATGCGACCAACGGTCTGGGCAGCGGCGATGCGACCATCAACCTGCAGATCGACCGCGATAAGGTCCGTTCTTACGGCCTGACCGTCGCACAGGTCTATCAGCAGATCGCGGCCAAGCTGACCACGACCACCACCGCCCAGACGCCGGTGAACGTGGACGGGACCACGATGAGCGTCGAGATCAGCAACAATCTGGACCCCGTGACCAAAGAAAATATGATGGACATCACCTTCGAAACGTCGGTCATGTCCGCAGACGGTTCGATCGCGACCGGGACCTGCACGCTGGCGGATATTGCAACGTGGACCACCGGCAGCGCACCGGATTCCATCACCAGCGAGGACCAGACCCAGTATGTCAGCGTCACCGCCGATACGCTGGACGGCTACAACACCACCGTTCAGGCCCGCGAGCTGCAGAAGAAGCTGAACGATTTCGCGGCATCCAGCGAGATGCCGGACGGCTGCTCCTTCTCGATGGGCGGCGAGTCCGAGACGGTCAACTATATGGTCAACGAGATGGTCCAGTGGCTGGGCTTGGCTCTGCCCTTCGTCTACCTCGTCATGGTGGCGCAGTTCCAGAGTCTGCTCTCCCCCTTCATCGTCCTGTTTACCGTGCCGCTGGCCTTCACCGGCGGTCTGCTGGGTCTGCTGGCGACCGGCCAGCAGCTGACCATGATCTCCCTGATGGGCTTTATCGTCCTGATGGGCACGGTCGTCAACAACGGCATCGTCTTTGTGGACTACACCAACCAGCTGCGCATGGGCGGCATGGAGCGCCGTGCGGCCCTGATCGCCACCGGCAAGACCCGTATGCGCCCCATCCTGATGACCACCCTGACCACCGTTCTGGCCATGCTCCAGATGGTGTTCAGCGACGACATGGCGAGCCAGCTGATGAGCGGCATGGCCATCGTCATCATCTGCGGCCTGACCTACGCGACCCTGATGACCCTGTATGTCGTGCCGCTGCTGTATGACCTGCTGTTCAAGAAGCCGCCGTTGAACGTCGATGTCGGCAGCGATGACCTCGACGATATCCCCGACGATGCCGCCGAGTATATCGCCCAGTCGTCCGCTCAGCCGGAAGGCTGATGATAAAAGAAGCCGCGCAATAACAAGAAAAGATTCCGGGACCGGGCGTTTCACAGACCGTGAAACGCCCGGTCTTTTTGCTGGGCTTGGAAAAATCACCAAAAAATATCTCGAAATATTGGTAACTAAACCTAAAAAGATGTCCACACAGAACCATAGAACTGTGATATAATCATAATTATAAAGGATATGACGGAGAGTGTTTTATCCAAACTATCAAAAAGGAGGCGAAGCCCTATGGCACAGTTTCGCTCCAAGCCCTTTGGCGTGACGAAGAACGGCGAAAAAGTCAATGAGTATATCATGTCGAATCCCGGCGGGCTGGCGGTCAGTGTGCTGAATTACGGCTGCGTGATCAAAAACATTTTTGTCCCCACAAAACAGGGTCCGGTAGACGTCGTGGTGGGCCACGATACCTTCGCGGACTATGAAAACGACTTCAACTCCCCCAGCAGCACCTGCTGCGGTGCGTTCGTGGGCCGGTATGCCAACCGGATCGAGAACGCAGAGTTCAGCATCGGCGGACAGAAATATCAGCTGGAAGCCAACAACGGCAAGAACCATCTGCACGGGACCTTCCCCAAAAAGCTCTACGACGTGAAAGCCTTCGGCGACACCCTGCTGATGGAGACCGAAAGCCCTGCGGGCGAGGATGGTTTCCCGGGAAACCTGAAGATCTCGGTGCGCTATATCCTCACAGAGGACAATGCGCTTCGGATGGATTACCGCGTCTCGTCCGATGCCGATACCATCATCAACCTGACGAACCATACTTATTTCAATCTGGACGGCGGCGGCGACGTGCTGAACCAGAAGCTGCGCATCTATGCGTCCCGCTTCCTCGAGGGCAACAATGAGACGTGCCCCACCGGCAATATCCTGCCGGTCGTCAATACGCCGATGGATTTCCGGGCGGGCAAGATCATCGGCAAAGAGATCGATTCCGGCTACTCCCAGACCACGATGGCGGGCGGCGGCTACGACCACTGTTTCGTCATCGACCGGGGCCGCGGCGCGAGCCAGAGCCTGTGTGCGTGGGCGTCCAGCGATAAGACCGGCATCAGCATGAAAGTCTACACCACCCAGCCGGGGGTCCAGCTCTATACGGGCAACTTCCTGCAGGACTGCCCCACCCCCGGAAAGGGCGGTGTCCCGATGCAGAAATACGGCGGCTTTGCGCTGGAAACGCAGCATTTCCCCTGCAGCCCGTCGCACCCGGAATTTCCCACCACGGTCCTGCGGGCCGGGAAGGTGTTCCGCGCCAATACGACCCTGCGCTTCTTCACCGGCAAACAGTGCGGCAAGCTGTGAGGCTCCCAAAGGGCCGCCGGCAGATCAAAACCAAAACGGCAGGATTCTGCTGTTCCCCAAAGCGCCTTCCTCAGGAGGGCGCTTTTTTGTTTTCTCTGAATTGCACAAAAGGCTGATTCTCTCCATGTTCGACAAATGAAAAATCTTCGTGAATCAAAAAGTCTGAAATTGATGAGCAACAAAAATCCAGCTTCCTAAAATTCCAGATACTTGATTTGCAGCGCAAAACGCGGTATTCTTTAGGCGAACGGAGGGCGCGCCCCTCACAAGCGATTTTGGTGACGAGAGAGAGGTACTTTGCTATGGCAATTTTGGTTTCCGGCGGTGCTGGCTATATCGGCAGCCATACCTGCATCGAGCTGCTGAATGCAGGCTACGATGTCGTGGTGGCTGATAACTACTACAATGCTTCCCCGATGGTGCTTGACCGCGTCAAGCAGATCACCGGCAAGGATTTCCGCTTCTACAAGGCAGATATGACCAAGCACGAGGATGTGGAGAAGATCTTCACCGAGTGCCCGGATATCGATGCTGTCATCCAGTTTGCAGCCTATAAGGCCGTGGGCGAGAGCGTTTCCAAGCCCATCGAGTACTACTACAACAACCTGAACTGCACGCTGGTCATTCTGGACGTCATGCGCCGTCACAACTGCCACAACTTCGTGTTCAGCTCTTCCGCCACCGTCTATGGTGACCCGGCTTCTGTGCCCATCACCGAGGATTTCCCGGTCGGCGGGACCACCAACCCCTATGGCACGACCAAGGCTTTCACCGAGCAGATCCTCACCGACGTCTGCAAGGCAGACCCCAGCCTGAATGTCGCGCTGCTGCGTTACTTCAACCCCATCGGTGCGCATAAGTCCGGCCTGATCGGCGAGGACCCCAACGGCATCCCCAACAACCTGATGCCCTATATCGCAAAGGTCGCCGTCGGCAAGCTGGAAAAGGTCCACGTCTTTGGCAACGACTACCCCACCCCCGATGGTACGGGCGTGCGTGACTACATCCATGTCGTCGATCTGGCACGCGGCCATGTCTGCGCCATCAAGAAGCTGCAGACCAACTGCGGCCTGTTCATCTGCAACCTTGGCACGGGCCACGGCTACAGCGTTCTGGATGTCATCCACGCCTTCGAGAAGGCCTGCGGCAAGAAGATCCCCTACGTCATCGACCCGCGCCGTCCCGGCGACATCGCAGAGTGCTACGCAGACCCCACCAAGGCCAAGAACGAGCTGGGCTGGGTGGCTGAGTATGGCATCGAGGAGATGTGCGCTGACAGCTGGAACTGGCAGAAGAACAACCCTGATGGCTACCATACGGTGAAGTAAATCGGAATCAGAACCGTGTCCCCCTCCGCGCCCTGTTGCGGAGGGGATTTTTTATCGCCCTCTACCTTGACAATGCCGGACAGTTAGCTTATATTAAAACTGTTTCTATAAGTTAACATTCTGTCGAAACAGGAAGGCATTTGCCATGACATTAAAAGAGCTGAAGATCGGCGAAAGCGCCGTCATCGATGCCGTGGGCGGTTCCGGCGCCCTGCGGCAGCATTTTCTGGATATGGGACTCATCCCGGGCGAGCGTGTCACGCTGGTCAAATTTGCGCCCATGGGCGACCCCATGGAGCTGCAGATCCATGGGTACGAACTGACTCTGCGTCTGGATGACGCTGCCCAAATTGCGGTAACGCCCGCAAAACAGGCCCCGGAAGCGGCCCCTGCCAAGCGGGGACCCAAAATGGTGGAGCATCCGGGCCTTGGCGAGGGCGGCCGCTACCACACCAAAAAGGGTGAGCATCCCCTTCCGGAAGGAAAGACCCTGACCTTTGCGCTGGCGGGCAATCAGAACTGCGGCAAGACGACGCTGTTCAACCAGCTGACCGGCTCGAACCAGCATGTGGGCAATTTTCCCGGCGTGACGGTGGACCGGAAAAGCGGCGCGATCAAAGAGCATCCGGAAACGGAAGTGACCGACCTTCCGGGCATCTATTCCATGTCGCCTTATTCCAACGAGGAGATCGTCACCCGTCAGTTCATCATCGGCGAAAAGCCGACCGGCATCATCAACATCGTAGATGCGACCAATATTGAGCGGAACCTCTACCTGACCATGCAGCTGATGGAGCTGGATACGCCGATGGTGCTGGCCCTGAACATGATGGACGAAGTGCGCGGAAACGGCGGGACCATCCGCATCAATCAGATGGAAGCGATGCTGGGCATCCCGGTGGTCCCCATCTCGGCGGCCAAGAACGAGGGCGTGGATGAACTGGTGGACCATGCCATCCATGTGGCAAAATATCAGGAGCGTCCGGGCCGGATGGATTTCTGCGGAGAGGATGACCACGGCGGCGCAGTCCACCGCTGCATCCATGGCATCATCCACCTCATCGAGGACCACGCCAAGGCGGCGGGGATTCCGGTGCGCTTTGCGGCCACCAAACTGGTCGAAGGGGACGCCCGCATCGAAGAAGCGCTTCGTCTGGACCAGAACGAAAAAGAGATGATCGAGCACATCATTCTGCAGATGGAGCAGGAGCGCGGGCTGGACCGTGCCGCCGCCATTGCGGATATGCGGTTCCATTTCATCCATCAGCTGGTCGATCAGACTGTCGTGAAACCCCATCAGAGCAAAGAGCAGCTTCGCAGCAGCCAGATCGACCGCTTCCTGACCGGAAAATATACGGCCATCCCGGCCTTTGTCGGCATTATGGCGCTGGTGTTCTATCTGACCTTTGGAGTCATCGGTGCGGGGCTGCAGGGGCTTCTGGAGACCGGCATCGAGAGTCTGACGGTCCTCGTGGACGATGCACTGACCCGCTGGAATGTCAACGAAGCGGTGCATTCGCTGGTCATCGACGGCATTTTTACGGGTGTGGGCAGCGTTCTGAGCTTCCTGCCCATCATCGTGACCTTGTTTTTCTTCCTCTCGCTGTTGGAGGATACCGGATACATGGCGCGTGTGGCCTTCGTGATGGATAAGCTGCTCCGCCGCATCGGACTTTCGGGCCGAAGCATCGTGCCCATGCTGATTGGCTTTGGCTGCACCGTCCCGGGCGTGATGGCCAGCCGCACCCTGCCCTCGGAGCGCGACCGAAAAATGACCATCCTGCTCACACCCTTCATGAGCTGTTCGGCAAAGCTTCCCATCTACAGCCTGTTTGCGGTGACCTTCTTCCCGGATCATGCGGCACTGGTCATGGTGGGGTTGTATTTTCTGGGCATCGTCGTGGGCATTCTGGCGGCGTTCCTGCTCAAGGGGACGCTTTTCCGCGGGGAGGCGGTCCCGTTCGTCATGGAGCTGCCCAATTACCGTCTGCCGGGACTGAAAAATGTCTGTCAGCTGCTCTGGGAGAAAGCGCGCGATTTTCTGGAACGCGCCTTTACCGTCATTTTTGTGGCGACCATCATCATCTGGTTCCTGCAGAATTTTGACCTTCAGCTCAGCCTGACGGCGGACCCGCAGGACAGCATTCTGGCCTTTGTGGCCAGCGGCATTGCACCGCTGTTCGCTCCGCTTGGCTTTGCGGATTGGCGGGTGTCCACGGCGCTCATCACAGGCTTTATGGCAAAAGAAAGCGTCGTTTCGACCCTGACGATCCTGTATGGTTCTGCGGCGGCGCTGGGCGCTTCGCTTGCCCCGGCGGCAGCGGCTCCCCTGCTGGTGTTCTGTCTGCTGTATACGCCCTGCATCGCGGCTGTGGCCTCCGTCAAGCGGGAGCTGGGCGGAAAATGGGCGGCTGTGATGGTCTTGAATCAATGCACCGTCGCATGGCTTGCGGCGCTTGGGATGCGTCTCATTGCGCTGGCCGTTTTCTGAATGAGATCCCGTATCGTGGAATGCTTCCATGATACGGGATTTTTTGCATTGTACTTGACAAACGGACAACTCTGTGCTAAAATACTTCAAAAATGAATGATTCAAAAAAGAATGAAGGAGATGCACGATGCGCGAACGAAACCCGAGTATCGAGTTTGCCAACAAGACGAATCTGGCCTACGTCCAGCTCTGCAAGCCGCTGTGTCAGGAGCTGGGTCTGCCCCAGACGGCCTTTGATATCCTGATGTTTCTGGGCAATAACCCGTCCTATAAAACGGCCAGCGATATCGTAGAGGTGCGCCATATCAAGGCGAATCTTGTGTCGGTCAATGTGGATAAGCTGGTGCAGGAAGGGCTTCTGGACCGCCGCCCGGTCCCGGAGGACCGCCGCAAAACGGAATTGGTCCTGACCGAGAACGCCCAGCCGATCATGGAGCGCGGCCGCGTTTTGCAGGAAGCGTTCTTTGACCGTCTGCTGCAGGGCATCGAGGCCGCCCAGCTCAAGGCGTTCTACCAGACCCTCGAGCAGATGGGAAAAAATCTGGACCTGATCTTAGAAGGAGAAGCATAACATGAATGTGTTGTTTACGATCATCGTCACCTTTTTTGCCGGCATGGGCGCGGGCCTTGGGACCGGCTTTGCGGGGATGAGCGCGGCGGCTGTCATCAGCCCGATGCTCATCACTTTCCTCGGCATGGACCCGTATATGGCCGTCGGCATCGCCCTTTCGTCGGACGTGCTGGCCAGCGCGGTGTCGGCCTATACCTACCACAAAAATAAGAATCTGGACGTCAAAAACGGCCTCATCATGATGGTCAGCGTCCTGCTGTTCACGGTGGTGGGCAGTTATCTGGCAAGTCTGCTCCCCTCGGCAACGATGGGAAGCTTCTCAGTGTTCATGACCTTTATGCTGGGTGTCAAGTTCATCGTCCGGCCGGTCATGACCACCAAGGAAGCCATGGAGGGCGTCTCGGCCCAGAAGCGTGCCATCCAGTCCATCGTGTGCGGCATCGTCATCGGCCTCATCTGCGGCTTTGTCGGCGCGGGCGGCGGCATGATGATGCTTCTCATCCTGACCAGCGTGCTGGGCTATGAGCTGAAAACAGCGGTCGGGACCAGCGTGTTCATCATGACCTTTACGGCGCTGACCGGTGCGGTCTCCCATTTTGCCATCGGCGGAATGCCGGACCTGTTCGTGCTGGTGCTCTGCGTGCTCTTTACCCTTCTGTGGGCGCGCATCGCGGCCGTGTTCGCCAATAAGGCTGAACCCAAGACCCTCAACCGCGCGACCGGCGTGGTTCTGGTCGTGCTTGGCATCGTCGTCATGGGCTTCAAATTCCTCGCAAAGTAACCCAAAAGCCGCCCGCATTCTCAAGGTCGAATGCGGGCGGCTTTGTTTGTATCGGGTCAAGTTTTGTGATATACTGGATGCGCTGCCCTTTCCCATTCTGGCAACAGAAGGGAGGTGAGCTTGATGGAAACGATAATCACCAGTTTCCTTGTGGCCGTCGGAGCAAATGTAGCATCGCATTACATCTGCAAGTGGCTTGATGGTCAGCGCAAGGGTAAGTAAGCACAAAAAGAACCCCCTCGGAGTCGCACCTCTGAGGGGGTTCGCTTTTTGTGGTCTTGATGGAACATCTCAACCAGTTTCCCTGATTTTAGTATATGCGAAATCCGAAAAAAGTCAAGCGATTCGCAAAAAATTCAAAAATCAGCGCTTACTGCTCCTCGATGGTGGAGTGCTCGATGACCCAGTCGGCGGCACGGCGGATGGCCTCGCTGCGCTGCATCATCGGGACGTTCACGCTGGCCTTGACCTCTTCGAGGGTCTTTTTGGTGCGGTCAGCGCGCTCCTGCAGGTTCTTGTCGATCTCCTCTTCGGTGGGGACGAGGTTCTCGTTCTGCGCGACCTGCAGCAGAGCCATGCGGGCGCGGGTGTTCTTCTCGGCGGCGGTGTGGACGTTGGCCGTGAAATTCTCGCGGGTCTGATGGATCTGGCTCAGATAGCGGTCCAAGCTCATCCGCTGCATCTGAAGCTGCTGCTGGATGTTCTCCATCTCGTGCTGATAGGTGCTCTCGACCAGTACGCTGGGCAGCTCGCCCTCGGCGGCGGCGGCCAGCTGGGTCAGGATCTGGTCCTTGGCGCGGTTCAGAGCGCTGGCGTGCTTGCCGTCGTACAGCTGCTTGCGGACCTGCTCACGGAACTCTTCCATGGTGTCCACCTTGCCGATCTTCTTAGCAAAATCGCTGTTCAGAGCGGGAAGCTGACGGACGCAGACATCGATCAGCTTGATCTTGAACACGACCGGCTTTCCGGCAAGGTCCTTGACGTGATAACGGGCCGGGAAGGTCACGTTGATCTCAAACTCTTCGCCGCCCTTGTGGCCGAGGATGCCATCCTCGAAGCCGGGGATCATCCGGCCGCTGCCCAGCTGCAGCGTCTGGTTCTGGGCCGTGCCGCCGGCAAATGCCGTGCCGTCCAGCAGACCTTCGTAGTCGATGTGAACGATGTTGCCCTTGACGGCGGGACCCTTGTGCGGGACCAGCTCTGCCGCAGCGGCGCGGCGGCGTTCCAGAACGGCGTCGATCTCCTTGTCGGTGACGGCGGGAGTGACGCACACCGTCTTGAAACCGGTGGTCTGGGTCAGGTTCAGCTCCGGCTGCAGAGCGGTGGTGGCCGTTGCCACAAAGCCCTCGTCCTTCTTGACGCTGACCAGATCGTAGCTCGGCTCGTCCACGGCCTTGAAGCCGTGCTCTGCCATCGCGGCCTCGTACAAAGCGGGCACGTCCTGATCCATCAGGTCGTTGATGGCGTCATACCAGAAGGTATGCTCGCCGCGGTCAGCCTCGATCTGTGCGCGGTCGGCTTCGCCCTTGGCAAAGCCCTTGATGGTGTAGGAAGCGCGGGTGCGCTCGTACACGGCATTGGATGCGGCTTCCAGCTCCTCAGCGGATGCGCTGAAGGTCATTTTGCAGACACTCTTTTCGGGAGTTTCCACGCTTACCAGTTTCATAGAAATCGAACCTCCGTGTTGCCCCAAAAGGAGCGAATTCAAACATTAGTAAAGTTATTATAGCACAAGTGGGGCAAAAGCGGTATAATAAAACAGAGAAAAAGTGCGAAGAGGGCACTTTTTGCCGGTCCGACAAGGCCCGGAAAGAGGGATTTTGCTGGGAAACACGAAAGGATGTGCATGGAATGCGCTTGTTTGACGTTCTCGGGCCGGTCATGATCGGCCCCTCCTCCAGCCACACCGCCGGTGCGGCCAAGATCGGATACACAGCACAGAAACTGCTGGGAGAGATCCCGGTGGATGCCGACATCGGACTGTATGGCAGCTTTGCGACCACGGGCAAGGGTCACGGAACGGACCGTGCCTTGGTGGCAGGGCTTCTGGGGCTGCGCCCGGATGACCCGCGTCTGCCCGACAGCTTTGCGCTGGCCGAGGAACAGGGCATGAAATTCAACATCCATCCGGTGGAGCTTCGCTCTGCCCACCCGAATACCGCCGTTCTGACCCTGCAGAGCCGGAGTGGCCGGGTACTGTCGCTGAAAGCGGCGTCGGTGGGCGGCGGGCGCATCCGCGTCACCGAGATCGACGGTGTGCCCGCAGATTTCGGCGGCGACAGCAATACTTTGATCATCCACAACGAGGACACCCCCGGCTGCATTGCCGAAGTGACCATGTCGCTGGCGCTGCGCCGGATCAACATTGCGTCGATGCAGGTGTTCCGTGCGGGGACCGGCAGCTATGCGGTCATGGTGCTGGAATGCGATTCGCATATCCCGCACCCGCTGGAACAACAGCTGGCCGTCATGCCGGGGATCTTGAAAGTGACCTGCCTGAATGTCGATGAACCTGAAGAGAGTGCGGAGGAATGAGCCATGTCCTTTTTATCGTGTGAAGAGATGCTGGCTTCTGCCCGCAGTCAGAAGATTTCGCTGGCGGAGGCCATTCTGCGCAGCGACCTTGCTGAGAGCCGCCTGACCGAGGAGCAGAGCCGCCATGCCATGCGGCATCTTTGGCATGTGATGCAGACGACCAGCCGGGACTACGACCCGGCCCAGCGCAGCCGGAGCGGGCTGTCCGGCGGCGACGCCGCCAAGGTGGAACAGGCCCACAAAGCGGGAAAGAGCTATGGCGGTGATTATCTGGCCGAGGTGACCGCCGAAGCGCTCAAGACCGCCGAATGCAACGCCTGTATGAAGCGGATCGTGGCGGCGCCCACGGCGGGCAGCTGCGGTGTTCTCCCGGCGGTGCTGCTCCCGCTGGCCCGCGCGGGCGAGGCCGATGAAACGGCCATCTGTGAGGCGCTTTATGTCGCCGCTGGGTTTGGTCAGGTCATCGCGGCCCGCGCGACCCTTGCGGGTGCGGAGGGCGGCTGTCAGGCCGAAGTCGGTGCGGCCAGCGCCATGGCCGCGGCAGCGCTCTGCCACCTGAAAGGCGGCATGCCTGAACAGTGTGCTGCAGCGGCCGCCATGGCGCTGGGCAATCTGTTGGGCTTGGTCTGCGACCCGGTGGCCGGTCTGGTGGAAGTCCCCTGCGTCAAGCGAAATGTGGTGGGCGCGGTGAATGCCGTTTCCTGCGCCAATATGGCGCTGGCAGGGGTGGACTATGCGATCCCCTGCGATGAAGTCATCGATGCCATGGGCCGCGTCGGAAGTCTGCTTTCGCCGGACCTCCGCGAGACCGGACAGGGAGGTCTTGCCGCAACGCCTACCGGAATCCGCATTGCAGAGCGTCTGGCAGAAGAATCGTAAACTTCGAAAAGACGTACTTTTTGCGCGAGCGAAAAATAAATTTCAGAAAAATCCAAAAACTTTGCAAAAAACCGTTGACAAAACCCCGGCCGAGTGATAAAATACATCATGTTCCGAACGGAACGTATGCGTTGGTAGCTCAGCTGGATAGAGTGACTGACTACGAATCAGTAGGCCGGGGGTTCG
>ERZ870052.129-NODE-129-length-27894-cov-19.793148_pt1 | contig 27894 bp, 23 predicted proteins | sample MGYA00520889_ERZ870052 | MGnify/ENA primary metagenome ERZ870052 (study PRJEB32232, sample SAMN07284988) | human gut metagenome | biome: human-associated habitat; material: feces | host: Homo sapiens | place: Tanzania | collected 2014-08-14 ...
TATTGAATATCAGTTAGTTGAACCGATTATTCGACTAAAAACGTGCCATATTTTAAACGGATTTTGAACACCCTACCTTTCAGGGCGTGTGGAGCTTAGGAGTTTTCTGCCCGTTTCAATCGTACAGTTTTCAAAAAGAGCCTCTATTGTTTTGCAATAGAGCCTTAAAAGCCTTGCAATAGAGCCTTACTTACCACCCAATTAAGCCTCAATTAAGGTTTACGTTAGGCTTAATTCAACGTTACGTAAGGCTCTTTTGCACTGCAAGTAAGGCTCTTTTGAAATAAGAAAAACATGCAAAGAAATGAAAATATATCCCCAAAAACTTGCAAGTTCAAGAAATAAATCGTATTTTTGCCGCAGGAATTTAAAACAATTACACTATGACAGCATTAGAATTACAATCAGAATACCAGTCACTCGTCAGCATAATAGCTAACGAAGACTACGAGACGATTAGCAAGGCAGTCAAAGCCCTCAAGAAAATATTGTCTCCCAACAAAACAAAAGCTAAGAAAATAACCAAGGAAGACTTAGTTATAGACCCAAGAATTGCAGCCATGACTAAAGGCATTCATACGCCTGAGACATTCGACTACAAAAATGATTTGTGCCATATTTAAAATATTAGAATTATGATTTCAGAAAAAGAATTAAATAGCTATCGCCTGACAAGCATGGAAGAGCCAACAGATGAAATGCTGGCTCAGATTATGCATGAGGCAGCCGAAATATACAATAGAGAAAACGAAGAAGCTTACAGAAGTTATTTTGCCAATATGCAAAAACAGGCAAAAGAACAACGACAAAAATTCAATTTGAATTAATGGAAGCAAAATACACAAACCCGTTTTTAGGCTTTTTCACAACTTCGTTATCGCTAACAAAAGGTAACTCCATAGCACTCAGGACAAAAGATTTTCCGTTTTAAGAATATTTAACCCACAAATCTACTCTATTTGCAATAATTACAGTATATTTGCACCGTGAATTTGCAGATAGAAGAGTAATGGCAATGCAGACGCATTTTGCGGTTGCCCTAACAACCTGCTAAAAAAACACTTATTATACGAACTGAACTTAAAAATAAGTATTCGAACAGAGCTAAAAAAGCGATTTTTCGAACTAAACTTAAAAAGTAAGTAAAAGTAAAGATAATAATGAAGTAAAAAGATAATAAAATAAAGATAATAACGTCTAAAATAAAATTAAAACTATTATAGATATGAAGGTAATCAATTCCAAGCTTGCTGCCATCGGTTTGGCGGCATTCGTTTTCGCATCTTGTAGCGACAGCAATAGCGATCCTACAGGTGGCAACACTAATGTGGATGTTGCAGAGACTATCACAGCAAATCTTACAAGCAGCTCTACTGCAGAACTCGCTGCACGCGTTTCAAACTACAAGAACACAACAGCTAACGCCAGAAAGTTCTTCTTCTCAAGAGCAACTCAGACAAGAGCATTTGCTTCTGCCGATAAAGTTGTCATCCCAGATGTTCCAGAGGGAGCAAGAACGTGGAGCACTGCAGAAGACATGACTGCCGGCAAGACATATTTAATCACCAGCAAGACTACACTCGATATGAGTGGTTGCAAGGTAGCAGGTACTACCATCTTCGTAAAGGGTAGTTCAAAGTTGATTTTCGACAGTTCTATTGCAGGCTGTACCATTTACGTTGACGGCGGTGCAACATTGGAATACAAGGGCAAAGGTGCCTTGGTGATTCCTGCTGATGCAACCATCATCAACGATGGCGGTTCTATCGTTGTAGATCAAGATATCACTGTAGAGGGTAAGCTGTATGCTAGAACTCCAAATAATGGTGGCGGTATCGGTTCCGTCGAAGCTTACGACAAGAACAACAAGAAGGCCATCATCACTCCTAAGCACAACATCACATTCAAGCAGGGTTCTGATGCCTTCATCGGCGGTTCTCTCCATGCTGTTGAGCTGAACATCGAGGAAGGCGCTACTGTAAATGCTACCAAGCACATCATGAACGCTACAACAGTTAACGTAAATGGTGCTTTGAAGTTCGGTGGTTTCTTGAGAACAGAGACCTTGAACGTCAAGGGTGAGATGATTGCCAGCGAGAATTCTGCCATCAAGGCTTCAAAGGTATTCAACGCAGAGGCTGGTTCAAGCATCACTGCAGATTACATCAACGTTACCAATAACACGAAGAACGAAGATGGAAGCATTACCTACGGCAACGCTACTCTCAATCTGAAGGGTAACTGCAAGATCAATATCAATAACAAGAGCGATATCTATACCAACAATATCGTAACTGATAACGCAAGTGCTGGTCAGATTACCTTGAACGATGACAACGCCATCGCTGTTATCAAGGCTAAGAAATTCACCAACAATGGTGACAACCAGATTAAGGCTTTGGCTACATCTGGCAACAACGCAACCTTCCTCCTCCAGTTCACAGAGTGCTATACTGGTGCAACTAAGGAGAATACTTTCGAGGATCTCGATATTGCAGCTTCTTACCTCGACTACGATAAGGCAACTAAAGGTAATGGTATCAGTGTCAAGGAGCAAGAAGATGGTGCTGACTACAAGGCTTATGGCTGTGAGTGGGCAGGTAAGCCTGAAACTATCATCGCAGCTCCAAAGCTTGACTTGGTTGCAGAAGACAAGAATAAAGACAATGATATGTCTGCTACCTGCATCCAGCCAGGACTAAACGGCAAGTTCTATGTAGCTTACCATACAAACGGCAAGGCTTCTAATGGAGCTATCGAGGCTATCAGTTTGACAAACAACACCTTGGCTATCAATCAGAGCGTAGAATCAGACAATGCAACCAATGACTACAACCACATCCTGGTAGATGGCAACACCCTTTGGGTAGCTGGTAGCCAGAGTGGAAACAAGAGCCATGCTGATGAAGTAACAGGTGTAGGTCCGTTCATGGGACAGATTTCACTGACAGGCGATGGTACATTCGCTAACCAGATTCAGATTTCTGCCATCGACAGGAAGACTACAAATTTGGATGCCAACTGTGTAGCCAACTTCAATAGCAACCACATTGTTGCAACCACCAAGGGCTTCACTATCTTCAATGCAAAGAAGAACAAGTGGAACGAGGGCAGCACAGAGGGTAAGTATCTTGTTACAGCAAACGACAAGCTTTACGCATTGACTGCTGATGGCAAATTGACAGTATATACCGACAATGAAATGCAGAACGTTGATGCAACATACGAATTGGGTGCAATCTCTCCTAAGGGCAACAAGGCTGTGATTGCTGTAGATGAGGTTAATGGCGATATCTATGTCTGCAAGGGCGAGAATGGTATCTCTAAGATTTCCAACGGTACTGCTAGCCAGTTCTATACATGTCCAACTTTCACTGCATCTAATAAGGCTCAGAACCTGGAGGCAGGAAAGGACTATGTGAAGGGTTGCGCTAATGGAGTTTATGTTGCTGGAAACTACGTATATGTAGCTTGCGGTTCATACGGTCTGGTTGTTCTCGACAAGACAACAGGCGATGAAATCTGCCACCGTAAGGCATACAACGGCAAGTCTGCCAACTTCGTAACAGGCGATAACGACAACAACATCTTCGTTGCTTACGGTCAGAGCCGTGTACAGGTATTCAAGCTTACAGATACCAAGAAGTAATACGAATAAAAGAAATAAACCTTGTTCTCTCCCACTCCCAGAGAGTGGGAGGGAACATTCACCTTATTAAAGCTAAGTTGACTGGCTGAAACAAGAAATACGTTCAACAAGAATGTTAACGATAAAAGATAAGTAAATGAATATGAAAGCTATAAATATTAAACTTGCAACGTTCTCATTTGCTGCAATGCTCTTGGCATCTTGTAGCGATAGCGGAACACCCGGCAATGATCCTGTCATTGACCCTATCGGCAAAGCTGCTACTATCGTTGGTTCCAACGTAACCGCAGAGTATGCAGACCAGCTGGCATCTAGAGTGTTCAATTACAAAACCATCAAAGGGGCATCAATTACTCCTTTGGTAAACAAGGCACGTACAAGAGCCAGTGAGACTTCTGAGGTTACTATACCTGCTAACGCAAAAGACATAACAACAATAGCAAAACCTTGGGAAGCACACCCTGGCAATTACTACGTAAAAGAAGGAGATGTTGTAACCACCAATAACTTGAATATTCAAGGTATGACCATTTATGTAAAGGGTACATTTAAATATGACGGTGGAAATACATACTTCGACAACACAAACATTATCGTCATGAAGAGCGGAAAACTGATTGCCGCAAACTCTGGCGAGGTATTTGGCGTAAACAAAATCGATAACTTCGGAACCATTGAGTTTCCTGCAAGCCAAAGCTACTATACCATTAAGAATGATTTCCATAACTATAATGGTGATTTAAATATCGAAGGAAAGACTCTTGATATTCAGAATGGTTGTCAAGTATATGTAGGTGGCAATGTAAAAGCCAAGAACATCAAAATCAGTGGTACAAAAACAGAATTCGCCTGCATGGGAGACGTTGAACTGACAGAGGACTTTTACATGACTAATAATACCTATGCCACAATAAATGGAACTCTCAATGCCAAAACAGGTATAAAGTTAGACAGCCAGACAGCACTGCATTCAGGATGTTCCGTAAAAACCAGCGGTGACGTTAACATCACCAACGGAGCTACGATAGAGACATTGTATCTGAAGGCTGCCAACTATTACCAAGACTCGAATTCAAAGATGATTTTACATGACCAATCAATGGTTGAAGTAGATGACATTTTCCAAAACCTCAATAATACTTTGGGTAGTGCAGACTTGGGAGACAAGGATGGTGTAGCCGTCATCAAATGCAGGAGAATCATCTACAATGCACCAGGAAAGAAGGCAGAAGCAAGCTCCTTTCAGGACTGGAACACAACCAAGAAAACTGTAGATTGCAATATTCTGACTACAAATGGAGATAACGCTACTATCATTGTAGATTGCTCTGACGGCATTTACAGTAATAAAGACACAAATAAGAAACTTACAGAAGATAACACCAGAGTAATCTGGGCATCTGGAAACGTATATTGGTCAACCGACGAAGGAACAGGTAACTACGTCATCAAGAAGACTGAGTGCAATCCTAACGGTTACAATGCAGACAACGAGCCTACAAAGGAGCCTACACTCGACTTGATTTCAAGTATTGACTATAATCACAATCACGACATCTCGGCTACTTGCATCCAGTCGCACAACGGAAGACTATATATGTCTTACCATACCCGTGACAAGAACCACGGCGGCTGTATTGAGGTGTTCAGCCCTGTAGAAGACAACAAGATAAAACTGGAGCAGTATCTCTGCGATGACCAGAAAGACCTCGACTTCAACCATCTGTTGGCAGTGAAGCTCAAGTCTGGCAAGCGTATGGTTTACTTACCAGGAAGTTCCAACAAGAAGGGTGCTATGCTCGCATACATCCCTATCCAGGACAACCATCTGTTGGCTGACGAATCAAAGTCTATCACAACAACCATCAATGGTAAGGACACCGTGATCTACGAGAAGCCATTGCAGTTCATCCAGATGAATCCTGCAACAGGAGCTTACAAGGGATATGATGAGAACTGTGTAGTCTATAACGACGAAACAAACCATCTGATCGTAGCAACAACCAAGGGCTACCTGGTTTACAACGCAGATACCTATAATGAGCTTGACAAGATCAACAAGCCAGGAAAGGTAAAGCACATAGCTATCGGCAATGGAAAGATCGTAACCGTTTATCTGGACAGAGAAGCTACCAGCGAGACTGAGGCAATCCCAGCTCACGTGGAAATCTTCGACCAGAAGGCAGAAGACCTCAGCAACCCTCTGAATACCTTCGCCATCAGCACCATAGAACCAAACAACGGTAAGAACGTGCTTCGCGTGGATGATAACCAAATTTACGTTTGCCGCAGTGCTGCCGGTATGTATGTTTACGACATGGATGGCAATGAACTCTGGCACTACCAGATGCCTAGCCCTACTATCACGGAAGGCGAAAATGCCGGTAAGTATAAAGGTCATGCCAATGGCTGCTACGTAGGAAAGAAGTATGTATATATCGCATACGGAGGATTCGGACTTGTGGTTCTCGACAAGGAAACTCACAAGGTGGTTGCCCACCGCAACCTTGCCCACTCTGCCAACTACGTTATAGAATACAACGGCTATATCTATGTAGCTTACGGTCAGAGCAGACTCCAGGTATTCCAACTCAAGAATGCCGATCCTGAGGTTTCTTACTAAATAAGGAATCTGATATATGTTCAATTCATAAGAAATAGATAAAAAATTATCATTGAGCAATAAAAACAAGAGACACTGGTTGAATGCAGCTGCAACAGCTTGCGGCTGCATTCATAGTGTTTAAAATAAGAGAAAGATGAAGCGAAAATTGATACTATACACTACTGCTGTTCTTCTGATGAATATCGGAGGAAGGGGTGTTATGGCTCAAAATCTGAAGCAAAAGACCCAGAAAAAAGCATTCAGCCCGAAGATGCTCGTTTATGAAAATCTGAAAAATGAAAATGTACTCAAGCACTTCAAGAATCGCTTCGCACAACTCGATACCCTACTCAACCGCCCTATCTGGGTAAAATCCCCGGTCATCAACCTGGGACTCAACAGTCAGCACACAGCTGACATCAGAAACACAGACTCGCTCTACTGGGCCAAGACAGCCCACGAGCAACTGGCAATAGCAAGACACAACGGACTGGAAGTAACCGGACAGGTGTATGCCAGACCCGATGCCTACTTCGATGCCGACAACGACGACGCCGAACAGGTATCAAAATACAAGGTAAAGACCCAGGCAGAACTGGGATGGAACATCATCAACAGCAAGTTCTACCAGGGCAAGGAAAAGAAAGCCAAAGTAGCTTTGGCTAACGAACTCTCCAGGCTGCAAAGCAAGAAGAGAATGACTGCAGACATCTATGAGAAGGCAGCTGAAGAGCTGACCGAACAATATAACTTCTACATCGGTACGATCATCGCTCACAGACTGGACAACCTCGACATCATGAACGAGGCATACCAATACATGCTGGAGAAAGACCGAATCAGCAACGACAAGATGCTGAAGGTGATGAACGAGAAACTGGCGGCAGAATACGATATCTCCATCCTCTGCTCCGACCGTGACATCTCCAACAAGCCCATCTACCGCATGAAGCCAACCCGGATTGTGGTAGATACAACGGCACTCTGGCGACACATCGACGAGGAAAGCATCGACGCGAGAATCGTGATGGTAAAAGAACAGATTGCCGACAACGACAGCAAGTTGACTAATTACTTATCGACGACAAGAATCACGCCTTTCGCCAGATGGTCATCCTACTGGCAAAGCAACAACAAGATAAGCAACAACGCTGATATCGGAGTACGGTTCACCATCCCGATCTACAACGAGAACCCACGCAAGCGCAAGGCTCTCGAAACAGAAAAGGAAATCATCAGAAGCAGTAGAAGCACCGACGTGAAGGAAGTGAAGCAGTCGGTAGGCATCCTGCTGAAGAGAATAGAGAATTTGAACCACGCCATCGCCACCGAGGCATTCCATATAGAACAGACCGGCAAATATATCGATATGAGAAGATTTGCCTACAAGAACCAGAAGCAGGGCTACAACTACCTGATGCGAATGGACGAATATACGGGATTCCTGGAAAGCATGGAGAGAATGTATAAGCTGATGTTAAACCGCGGACTTGCCATCATCAATATAGAGAAGGCAGTCAGCATCTACGACAACAATTCTATCTTCAGAGAAATAGAACTATGAATGAGTTTCAATATAATAGCACGCCGCAGGAACAGGCTATGTCAGACATGCTCAAGTCGCAGAGCCACCGACTGGCAAGACAGCAAATCATCTTTGCGCTGATCTTCCTGCTCGTCATCTTACTGGCGGCATACTATATCGTCACAAGAATGATATGGGTCATCTACGACGGATACATCACCATCGATGAAAACCCGATTTCGGCAGTTGACGACATCTACATCCTCAAGGTAAACAAGGAGGTGGGAGAAGTGGTACACAAGGGTGATACCCTCTACTCCTACGTTCTGCTGGGCAACATCGTGAACCAGTATGACCCCAACATCCTGCCTTCGGCTGTAAAGGAAACGCACGACATGGAGGTACAGGCACAGCTGGCAAGAGAAGAAATCCCGGTGCTCCGTACCCGTCTGGCTGAGCTGAAAAAGCAGAAGGCTTCCGAGAGCTCGGATATCTACTACGGACTCACCGACAACACCAAGCGCAATGCACTGGATGCAGAGATTGCCGAAGTGGAAGAAGAGCTCAGAAAGCAGGCAAACAAGGTGGAAATCTACGCCAAGGCAAAGAACACCACCTATAACTTCATGTCGAGAAGAGGTGCCGGCACCGACAATGCCGCTATGCCTTACTCCAGCAACACGAGCATCTACAGCCAGGGACTGATACACTACTGCTGCGCTCCAGCCGATGCCTACATCACGAAGATCAATGTAAGCGACAAGACACTGGTATTCAAGAGCGAGGAAATCATGACCATCCAGCATACCGACTACGCTGCCTGCCATCTGGGAGTAATCACTTACGTACCCAATGACAAGGTGAAGTATATGGAAAGTCCTGATGATGCAGACATCATCATCAACAAGGATCTGGAGCTGAAAGCCAAGCTGCAGATGGTGGGTCTGAGAGTAGAGGAAATTCCGAAGCATCTGCAGAGTAACTTTTCGCATGATGCCAATGCAGTGGTTGCCGTCTTCACCCTGAACCCTAACCAGAGAGTTCCGGCATGGGTGATGAGCAACAAGCTGCCAGTGAGAGTGAGAATCAACAAGATCAGCGCTATGCTCGATCCTAAACCACTGCCGATGTACACCATCCCTGTGGACAAGAATCAAAATGTCGTAAGAAGTTCGAAGCTGATTTCGACCGACAATTCAAAATAAAGAACCAGAAGAAATGATTGGACTTAAAAAAAACAAACGTGGAGACATGGTGCTCACCATCGACAGCTATGTCGATATCGACTCAACACCAGATATCCAGTCCGACTACTTCGATTGCATATATATCAATACGAAGAGTGAGCGAGCGTTCCATGCTATCCTGTTTGGAGCCAGCCCTATCCTATCGTACAAATGCAGCTACAAGCCGATATTCGTCAATATGGCGGTATCAGGCAAGGAGCAGATCATTGACTACATCATCGATGCCTATGTCAGCGATATGAGCAATGAGAAAGTATATGAGATCATTGACAAGATCAAGGCAGCCAAGGAGAAATATGGCATCAGGCAGGAGGTGGTACGCCCAACCCAGCCCAACCAGCTCTTCTCCAATATCCTGAGGTATCTGCTCTCCAGAGACCAGAGAATCATGACTCACAGGCTCCTGGAGAAATCGTCGCTGGGATACATCAATCCTATCTTCGAGCACTACCACAGCATGAGCCTGTTTCACCTTGCCGAGATGTTCGCCTTCATCGATACGCTGGAGGAATATGGAGCACTGCGCAAGCACAAATACCTCATCAAGGAACATCTCTGCCCGAAGTGCAACCACAGTCACCTGCTGTACACGGAGTGCTGCCCGAAGTGCGGAAGTTCGAATCTGAAGATCCAGAACATCATCCACCACTTTTCCTGTGCCAACGTGGCTCCGGAAAGTGCATACAATGTGGGAGGCATGCTCATCTGCCCGAAGTGCCACAAGAGACTGAGACACATCGGTGTGGACTACGACCGACCAGCTGTGATCTATTCCTGCAACGACTGCGAGAACTCGTTTACCACGCCAGTCACCAAGTCAACCTGCTGCTATTGCCAGAGTACCTACCCGGTCAATGCACTGGTTCCACGTGATGTGGAGGATTACGAGATTACAGATGAAGGTATCCGTATGCTGACCCAGAGCGGACTGCTCTTCAGCAACATGACCAATACTTACGATAACTACATGGAGTATAGTCTGCTGCAGAACCGTCTGCGCCGCCAGCTTCTGGAAACCTACCGAGATGATCAGGTATCGGTAATCGTAGGTAAAATCTGGATTCTGAACCAGAAACAGGAGACCGTCAAGATCAAGGAATCGATGCAGGCTAAGTTCTGCCGACTCTTCAACAGCCACAAGGTATCGTACAACAACAACATCTTCTACGTTACCTATACGGCATTTGACGAGAAGTCAGAGAATGAGGCACAGCTGCACCTGAGCAGGGAGATGTCGAAGGCTATCCGAAAGGTATCCAACATGATAGAACCCGACGAGATCATCTGCTGCGTACTCAATACCAAGCATAAGGGAATGAGCGGACAATATGATGACTTCTTCGACAAGATGAACTTCATAGAGTTGACGCCAGATGACTACTGCGTATATTCGGATAATCCGATGACTGACGAAGAAACCGTGAAGCCGCAGGAAGAACGACTAGACATCACTCCAGAAGAAGACGAAACCGACAAGGCGCTGAAGAGAGTGAAACTCTACAAGGAACTGGTAGGAATACTCGTTGCCATCGCCGGTATCCTCGTCCTCATCGCCATCCTGGCACTCACCGTACTGAGATAAGAGAAGAAAGGAAACTGAAGAAATGTTTAGTATAGCAGATACGATCAACCGATTCTGGGACTGGCTTGCCACGCTCTCGTTTGCGAGCATTGCCAACACCTACTGGTTCCTCTTCTTCATCGAGGTACCGAGATACTACCTGCTGGAGTATCTGGTGATCTTCAACCGGTTGATGAATCGAAACAAGAGAAACAAGGAAAAGGAGCTTGCCCGATTCTATCTCTATAGAGAAAACCCGCTCATCAGCATCCTGGTGCCGGGTAAGAACGAAGGCAAGAATATCTATAAGATGGTGAAGTCGCTGAACGAACAGACTTACCGGCACTACGAAATCATCGTGGTGGATGACGGTAGCGACGACGACACCAAACTGATATGCACCGACCTCTATCGTGCGGGACTCATCACGCACTACCTGAGATTGGAGACCCGTGGAGGCAAGGCTGCAGCCACCAACTACGGAGCGAATATGGCACGGGGCAAATACATCGTAAGTCTCGATGCCGACTCTTCGCTCGACCGTGACGCGCTGGAAAACGTACTCCTGCCCTTCTACCTCGACAACGAGGTGAAAGCCGTGGGAGGTTGCATCGAGGTGAGAAACTACAAGGAGACGATCTGTTCATCGCTCCAGGCTTTCGAATACCTGAAGCGAATACAGGTAGGCCGTTCCGTAACCAGCGACCTGGGCATCTACCACATCATTTCGGGTGCCTTCGGCGCTTTCGAGCGCAAGACACTGAAGGAAGTGGGATTCTGGGACATCGGTCCGGGACTCGACGGTGATATCACACAGAAGATCCGCAAGGCGGGCTACAAGGTGAAATTCGCCGAAGATGCCATCTGCATGACCAATGTGCCAACCAAATGGTACAAACTGTATCACCAGCGCATCAGATGGTCGAGATCACTCGTGAGATTCCGCCTGCGCAAACACCTCGACATCCTGCTGCCTACCAAGAACTGGAGCATCCTCAACTGGTTGTCGAATATGGAAAGCGTGGTGTTCGACTGCGTATTCAACTTCCTGTGGCTGTGGTATATGATTCAGCTTGCCATCACCTTCAACAATCACATCGTGGATGTGCTGCTGCTGGGCTACTTCATCCGTGTATGCCTGTCGCAGCTGGCATTCATCCTGATACTGCTGGTAACGGAAAGAAAGCAAACCGCCTGGTTCCTCTATCGGTTCACGCCGCTCATGTCGCCATACACAGGCTACTTCCTGCGCTTTGCCCGACTGTCGGCACATCTTCAGGAGCTGTTCTTCCGCACCTCTTACAAGGATGCGTGGAACCCGAAGAAGACCTCCAGATACGCACAGCTGGAAGGAATCTAAGGTAAAAAGAAAACCCAAAATAGTAATAGTAATAATTAAAACAATATAGATATATGACAAACAAACCTTACGAGTTTAAGGTTGGAGTGATAGGACTGGGGTACGTAGGTACCCCCCTAGCATGCTTATTCTCAAAGAAATACGATACATGGGGTTATGATAACAATGCGAAAAAGGTAAACCGACTTGCCCAGACGCAGATGAATCAGAACAAAATGCTATCGAAGGCCTTGGCTCAGGGACTAAAACTGACTAGCGACATAGAAAAGCTCAGGGAGTGCAATGTGTATATCATTGCGGTTCCTACACCTGTCAACAAGTCGAACAAGCCAGACATCAGTTGCGTAAGATGTGCCACCCGCACTGTAGGTGCCATTCTGAAAGAAGGCGATATCGTGGTATATGAATCGACTGTATATCCAGGGCTCACCGAGGAAGTATGCGCTCCACTGCTCGAGGCAACATCCGGCTTGAAGCTCAACCAGGACTTCTATGTAGGCTTTTCTCCGGAACGAATCAATCCGGGCGATACCGTACACACCATCGAGAACATCGTGAAGGTAACCAGCGGTTCTACCCCCGAAGCTGCCGAAATCATCGATTCGCTCTACGCTTCTGTGCTGACCCACGGAACCTTCAAGGCAAAGAGCATCAAGGTGGCAGAGGCCAGCAAGCTGATGGAAAACTGCCAGCGAGACGTGCAGATAGCCTTCTTCAACGAGATGGAGAAGATATACGACAAGATGGGCATCAGCATCCAGGACGTTACGGCTGCCGCAAGTACCAAATGGAACTTCGTACCAGCTACCCCGGGACTGGTGGGCGGTCACTGCATCGCTGTGGATCCTTATTACCTCATCAACAAGGCTCAGGAGGTGGATGTGGTTCCATCCCTCCTCTCTACAGCCCGCGAGGTAAATGAGCAGATGGCAATATGGATGGCAGGAAAGATCAAGAGTGCCAGCGAGGTAAGAAACTTCGTACCGGCTGAGACCAACGTACTCATCCTGGGCTTCTCGTTCAAGCCAGACAGTGATGACATCCGTAATACCAAAGTAGCCGACCTGTACATCAATCTCCTGGGAACAGGATACAGAACCACACTCTACGACCCACTGGTGGATCCAGAGGATGTGAAAGAAGAATATGAAATCAAGATTACCGACAACCCTTCCGTGCTCGATCAAAAGTATGAAATCGTAGTCATCGGTACCAATCATAAAATATTTAATAACCTAGACATGAATAAGATTCTCACCGATAAGGGTTTCGTGTGTGATATCTACGGAATCCATAAGATGAAATCTTAGGATTGTCGCAACGAGTTGCGAGAAATGAATAGTAAATGTAAAGTATTAGTAGTAGATGATATTCAAGAGAATATTGAATTAGTAGCTGATATGCTGAAAGGCTTAGACGTTGAGATTCAGAAGGCGGATGGTGGAGCTAAAGCTATCGAACTGGTAGATAGCTTCCAGCCCAACATCATCCTGCTCGACCTGATGATGCCCCAGGTAAACGGCTGGGACGTCATCAAGTACGTCAGAGCTTCTTACGACAAATCGGAGATGGCAATCATTGTTGTTTCCCTGCTCAACAACAAGGACAACATCGACGACTGCTATGAGATGGGGGTGAACGACTATATCTGCAAGCCTATCATCAAGGCACGCCTGGTCAGTTCTGTAGAAACCCATAAAGAAAACATAGTTGAGCCTACCCCCAAGGCAAGCCCAACTATGGTAGCATTGCATAATAAGAATAATGATAATAAGGCAATCTTCGGAATGTAAATTCCCCAACTGCATATCATAAGAAATACGCTCTGCCGGGTCTATAATGCCATCTGCAATATAGATTCGGCATGAGCCACACGTTCTCTGTCAGGAGGTTCTATGCCATCTAGCGGATAAGGGATTCCCAGCTTCTCATATTTGTAGATGCCCATCGTATGATAAGGCAATACATCTATGCGCTGGATATTGCTGAGCGTAGAGAGGAAGTCTCTCAACTCTTCCAGGTATTCATCCTGATCGGTAAAGCCAGGAATGAGAACGTGGCGGATCCATACCGGTTTGTGAATCTCGCTGAGATAGCGGGCACAATCGAGTATGTTCTTATTGCTATGAAGCGTCAACTTGCGATGCTCTTCATCATTGATATGCTTGATATCCAGAAGAACCGTATCGGTAACGGCCATCAGACGCTCAAATTTCTCAAAAATCTTTCCATCTCTTCTGAAAGGCTGGGCTGAGGTATCAAGACAGGTATTGATGCCACGCTGATGGGCTTTCTCGAAGAGTTCGATGAGAAAGTCTATCTGCATCAAGGCTTCTCCACCGCTCACGGTGATACCGCCCTTGTCTCCCCAATAACTCTTGAATCGCTCTGCCTTGTCCAGAAGGTCATCGGCTGTCCATTCCTCTCCCACTCCCGTCTTCCACGAATCCGGGTTATGGCAGAACTGACAGCGCATCGGACACCCCTGCAGAAAAATCAGAAAACGGATGCCTGGTCCATCTACAGAACCAAAGCTCTCTATACTGTGAACAAAACCCTTATGCATTCTTTCGAAGATCATATACTCCCCACAATGCAAAAAGACTCATAAATAAGGCTATAACACCTAAAAAAAGAAATACACCCATATTATTTTATCTTTTTAGAAATAATTAAAAACAAAGAGTCCAATTAAGCCTACATTTTACGATAATCATTATAAGCCCATAGGGTAAAAGCACCAGCAAGCAGAGCAAAAAATCCCATAAACAATAATAGTTCCATATTTATTTTCCTTTCTTTTTCTTATCTTTCGACATTAATATTAAAAAGAATCCAAATACAGCAAGAAACATTGTTATGAGAGCACCAAAAACTAAAAGTTTCCCTGTATCTATATCCTTTTTCATGATACTTGCCAAGATGATACCACCAAATATTAGTTTGGCTAAATCCAGGCAAAACTTTCCTCCTTCACTCCAAAGAGTTGTTTTTTGTTCTATATTCAATTTCATACCGCAAAATTAATAAAATAATCAATATCTTGCTCTATTTTGCAGTTAAATAAGCTAAAAATGCCCGCTAAATATCCTCCGGAAAGAAAATCTAGCGGGCAATCTATATGTTACAAAGAGACAAGAGAATTCTTCACTCTTCCCTCTTCATTCACTTTCTTAGAGTCTCTCGTGAGCCTGACGAGCGATAACGTCGAGCTGCTGCTCACGTGTCAAGTCGATGAACTTAACAGCGTAACCACTCACACGGATGGTGAAGTTCTGGTACTCTTCCTTCTCTGGGTGCTCCATCGCATCCTTGAGCTTGTCGATACCGAATACGTTCACGTTCAAGTGGTGAGAACCCTGGTTGAAGTAACCATCCAAGACACCTACCAATGTCTGGGCACGTTCCTCGTCGTTGTGACCGAGAGCACCTGGACTGATAGTCTGAGTATTAGAGATACCATCGAGGGCATACTCGTATGGCAACTTAGCAACAGAGTTCAAAGAAGCCAAGAGACCGTTCTTCTCTGCACCGTAAGATGGGTTGGCACCTGGAGCCAAAGGAGCACCGGCTGGACGACCATCAGGCATATTGCTGGTGAACTTACCATATACTACATTTGATGTGATAGTCAAGATAGATGTAGTAGGCTCAGAATTGCGGTATGTATGATGCTTCTTGATCATGTTCATGAAGGTCTTGAGCAACCACACAGCAATCTCATCAGCACGCTCATCATCGTTACCATAACGTGGGAAGTCGCCCTCGGTCTTGAAGCTGAGAGGGAAACCGGTCTCATCACGGACGATGTTAACCTTAGCATACTTGATAGCAGAGATAGAGTCAACCACGTGGCTGAAACCAGCGATACCAGTAGCGAAAGTACGACGAACATCAGTATCGATGAGCGCCAACTCTGCTGCCTCGTAGAAGTACTTGTCGTGCATGTAGTGGATAAGGTTCAATGTCTTTACATAAACGCCAGCCAACCAATCCATCATATCCATGAAACGTGGCATGAACTCATCGTATGTCAATACATCACCCTCAACGGCGCGATACTTAGGACCGCACTGCTCGCGTGTCTTAGAGTCAACACCACCAGAAACAGCGTAGGTCAAGCACTTAGCCAAGTTGGCACGTGCACCGAAGAACTGCATCTCCTTACCAGTCTGTGTAGCAGATACACAGCAGCAGATGCTATAGTCGTCACCCCATACTGGGCGCATTACGTCGTCGTTCTCATACTGGATAGAGCTTGTCTTGACAGAGATCAGAGAAGCATAGTGCTTGAATGCCTTTGGCAAGCGAGAGCTATAGAGTACTGTCAAGTTTGGTTCAGGTGAAGGACCCATGTTCTCCAATGTGTGGAGGAAACGGAAGTCGTTCTTGGTAACCATAGAGCGGCCATCCTGACCCATACCACCTACCTCAAGAGTAGCCCAAACAGGGTCACCTGTAAAGAGCTCGTTGTAAGAAGGGATACGAGCGAACTTCACCATACGGAACTTCATGACCAAGTGGTCGATGAGCTCCTGAGCCTCATCCTCTGTAAGAGTACCCTCGTTCAAGTCGCGCTGGATATAGATATCGAGGAATGTTGAGATACGACCTACAGACATCGCAGCACCATTCTGAGTCTTCACTGCACCGAGGTAACCGAAGTACAACCACTGTACAGCCTCGCGAGCGTTCTTAGCAGGCTGGCTGATATCGTAACCATACAACTGAGCCATCTCCTTCAAGCCCTTGAGTGCCTTGATCTGCATAGAAACCTCCTCGCGGAGACGGATTACCTCGTCGATCATCTCACGGTCACCCATGTTAGCGAGGTCGTTCTGCTTCTCCTTGATAAGGAAATCAATACCATAAAGAGCCACACGACGATAGTCACCTACGATACGGCCACGACCGTATGTATCAGGCAGACCAGTGAGGATGTGGTTATGGCGCACGAGTTTCATCTCAGGGGTATAAGCATCAAACACGCCGTCATTATGAGTTTTGCAATACTTGTGGAAAATCTCGTGCAGCTTCTCAGATGGCTGGTAGCCGTATGTAGTACAAGCCTGCTCTGCCATCTTGATACCACCGTAAGGCATGAAGGCACGCTTCAAAGGCTTATCGGTCTGCAGACCAACTACCTTCTCCAACTCCTTAGTACCCTCGCCAATATAGGCAGCACCGTAAGCTGTCAATCCAGAAACCACCTCGGTCTCCATATCGAGCACGCCACCCTTGGCACGCTCCTCTTTCTGGAGTTCCTTCAACATACCCCAAAGGGTGTTGGTAGCCTGAGTAGGTTCTGCCAGGAACGACTCATCGCCGTCGTAGCTAGTGTAGTTGTTCTGAACGAAATCACGAAGATTCACTTCACTCTGCCACTGGTTTCCCTTGAAACCTCTCCATTCTGTTTTCATCATTTTCGTTAATCCTTTATTTTATAAGTTAATAAATATATATATAATTGTACACACTCTCATTCTTCTAAACCAGTCAATTTCCACCTTATTATATATAGGCAATTTCACCTTATTATATATAGGCAATTTCCACCTTATTATATATAGGGGAATAAAAAAGCCCGAACACGTTTGTGCCCGGGTTTTTATACACCTTGTCCGCAAGGTGTCTGTACGTTGATGTTACCGATGAGTCCATTCCCACCAGCATTATCTTTCTTGGCCTGATAGCCTATATTTATCGTCATTGACTTGATCATTCCTGTTACATTTTTATTTCGAGTGCAAAGATACGATAATAAAATGAGAAAAGAGAAGAATGGAACAAGAATTTCTCCTCTTTTCACTAAAATCCTCATTAATAAGTATCAGACACCCACAAAAAGTCCGTAATTACCCTGTTTTTATCGAATAATCCCCCTTTAAGATTGATTTATACTCTTTTATATGCGTAAAAACACCTATCTTTGCAACGCATTATATAAACAATATCATAAACAAACAGAAATAAAACAAACAAAGACAACATAATGACAGTATCAACTTCAATCAAGACATTAGCCTTTGCCTCACTATTGGCACTGGCACCAGCTCAGATGATGGCGGCACAGAAAGGTGGCACCTTCACTACCGGCGACAAGACATTCCTTCTCAATGGCAAACCTTTCGTGGTAAAGGCTGCCGAGTTACACTATCCTCGTATTCCTCGCGCTTACTGGGAGCACCGCATCAAGATGTGCAAGGCGCTTGGCATGAATACCGTCTGCCTCTATGTGTTCTGGAATATCCACGAGCAGGAGGAAGGCAAGTTCGACTTCACAGGCAACAACGATGTGGCAGCTTTCTGCCGCCTCGCTCAGAAGAACGGCATGTATGTCATCGTTCGCCCAGGTCCATACGTTTGTGCAGAATGGGAAATGGGCGGTCTGCCTTGGTGGCTCCTCAAGAAGAAGGATATCCGTCTGCGTGAGCAGGATCCATACTTCATGCAGCGAGTAGAGATCTTCGAGAAGGAAGTGGGCAAGCAGCTGGCTCCACTCACCATCCAGAACGGTGGTCCTATCATCATGGTTCAGGTAGAAAACGAATATGGTTCTTACGGCAAGGACAAGCCATACGTAAGCGCCATCCGTGACATCGTCCGCAAGAGTGGCTTCGATAAGGTGAGCCTCTTCCAGTGCGACTGGTCATCCAACTTCCTGAACAATGGTCTCGATGACCTGACCTGGACCATGAACTTCGGTACAGGTGCCAACATCGACCAGCAGTTCAAGCGTCTTGGTGAAGTTCGTCCGAATGCTCCAAAGATGTGTTCAGAGTTCTGGAGCGGCTGGTTCGACAAGTGGGGAGCACGCCACGAGACACGCCCAGCCAAGGATATGGTAGAAGGAATGGACGAGATGCTGAGCAAAGGCATCAGCTTCTCTCTCTATATGACTCACGGTGGAACCAGCTTCGGCCATTGGGCAGGAGCCAACTCTCCAGGTTTCCAGCCCGACGTAACCAGCTATGATTACGATGCCCCTATCAACGAATGGGGATTGGCTACTCCTAAGTTCTACGAACTCCAGAAGATGATGGCAAAATACAACGACGGCAAGAAGTTGCCAGCCGTACCTAAGGCTCCGATGCAGATCATCAAGGTACCTGAGTTCAAGTTTACCGAATACAAGCCATTGAGCTATGGTATCGGAAAGGAGAAGGAAAGCAACGCTCCTCAGTGCTTCGAGGATATGGATATGGGATGGGGTACTATGGTTTACGAAACCCAGGTTCCTGCCATCGAAGGCATATCTACCCTGACCGGCGAATTCCACGATTTTGCCCAGGTATATGTAAATGGAAAGTATGTTGGCAAGATTGACCGTGTGAAGAATGAGAAATCACTCGAATTGCCAGCCATGCCACAGGGAGCCCAGCTCACCATCGTGGTAGAAGGCATGGGAAGAATCAACTTCGGTCGTGCCATCAAGGACTACAAGGGTATCATCGGCAACGTAACCCTCACTACACAGAAAGAGGATTGCGAACTTGCCCTCACCCCTACCCGATGGAACAACAGCAGCATTGCTGATGATTATCAGACAGCAGTCAAGGCACTCTCCATGCCAACCAACAAGATGCGTGGTCTGCAGAGCAAGGCTGGTTACTATCGCGGCTACTTCAACATTAAGAAGGTGGGCGACACCTTTATTAATATGGAGGCATTCGGCAAGGGTCAGGTTTACGTCAATGGTCATGCCCTCGGCAGATTCTGGCAGATTGGCCCTCAGCAGACCCTCTATCTCCCAGGTTGCTGGTTGAAGAAGGGCAAGAACGAGGTCATCGTGCTCGATGTAGTAGGTCCTAAGGGCGAAGCAGGCAAGCCAGGTTCTACCGTGGCTCCTACCGCTTTCTGCCAGGATCATCCGGAGCTCGACAAGCTGAACCTCGAAAAGAGCAACAAGCACAACGACCCAGGTCATCGCATGGATCTCAATTCAGAGACTCCAGTATTGAAGGGCGAGTTCAAGGCTGGCAACGGCTGGCAGACCATCAAGCTAGACAAGCCTGTAACCGGTCGCTACTTCGCTATCCAGGCAGAGAGCAGTCAGAGCGGCGACAGCCAGATTGCCATCGCCGAGGTTTATCTCCAGGATGCACAGGGCAACCGCATCGACCGCAACAACTGGGTGGCTTACTACGCTGACAGCGAGAAGGGTAACTCTACTCTCGACAAGATGTTCGACCTCCAGGAGAGTACCTACTGGCAGACCGAGAAGGGCGCCAACTTCCCACATCTCGGAATCGTAGATATGGGCAAGGAGGTAACCATCTCTGCATTCGAGTACTTACCACGTGCCGAGCAGGGCGCACCGGGCAGCGTCAAGGGCTTCAAGCTCTACGTTAGAAAATAAAAAGATAGTTCATAGGTTTGGTCAGCCACAGGCTGACTGTGGATAATTAACACATATAGTTTAAAATGTAGTATTTTTCTATTGGAGAATAGAAAGTTAGTTAGATGACAAAAAGAGGTAGATGTGAATCTGCCTCTTTTTTCGTATATATTAGACTCCTTCTCCCCTCTTTTTGTTTTTTTATACATTGATATGCAATTATGTGAATACTTTTGCGTATCTTTGCAGCAAAATACAAATACATTTTTTATGTTGACAGATATTGAAATAGCTAAATCAGTAAAATTGCGCCCCATCAATGAGGTTGCAGCTGAACTTGGAATCCATGAAGACCAAGTAGAGAACTACGGCCGTTACATCGCTAAGATTACTACGGACAAGATCGACACCAACAAGTTTAAGAACCATCATCTCATCCTCGTCACTGCTATCAGCCCTACCAAGGCAGGCAATGGCAAGACCACCGTATCAGTAGGTCTCGCCCTTGGTATGCAGAAGATTGGCAAGAAGGCTGTCGTTGCCTTGCGTGAACCATCTCTCGGACCTTGCTTCGGTATGAAGGGTGGTGCTGCCGGCGGTGGTTATGCCCAGGTATTGCCTATGGATAAGATCAATCTTCACTTCACTGGCGACTTCCACGCTATCACAGAGGCTAACAACATGATTGCAGCCCTGCTCGATAACTACCGTTTCCAGCATGAAGCTGAGGGCTTCAAGCTCAAGAAGATTCTCTGGCGCCGCGTGATGGATGTGAACGATCGTGGTCTTCGCCGCATCATTACCGGTATCGGTGACAAGAACGGTATCGAGACAGAGGCAGGATTCGACATCACTCCAGCTTCAGAGATCATGGCTATCATGTGTTTCGCAACAAGTGTTGACGACCTCCGTCGTCGCATCGACAATATTCTCCTGGGTATCACCGAGGATGACAAGCCATTCACCGTCAAGGATATGGGTGTAGGTGGCAGTATCGTTGCCCTCCTCCTCGATGCCCTGAAGCCAAACCTGGTTCAGACCACAGAGGGAACTCCTGCTTTCGTTCACTGCGGTCCTTTCGCCAACATCGCTCATGGCTGTAACTCTGTGATGGCTACAGCAGCAGCTCTCGAGTATGGCGACTATGCCATCACAGAGGCTGGATTCGGTGCTGATCTCGGTGCAGAGAAGTTCTACAACATCAAGTGCCGCAAGACTGGTTTGCAGCCAGACCTTACCGTTCTCGTCGTTACTCTCCAGGCATTGAAGATGCATGGTGGCGTAGCTCAGGAAGATATCAAGAAGCCAAACGTAGCTGGTATGGAGGCTGGCTATTGGAACCTCGACAAGCACGTGAAGAATCTCCAGAGCTTCGGTCAGACTGTAGTCATCGCCTTCAACAAGTTTGCTACTGATACCGATGAAGAAATCGAGGTATTGCGCAAGCACTGCGAGGAGATGAGCTGCGGATTCGCTGTCAACAGTGCCTTCGCCGAAGGTGGCAAGGGTGCAATGGAGTTGGCTGAGCTCGTTGTGAAGACCATCGATGAGCATCCATCTGCTCCTCTCTACTTCACTTACGATGACGATGAGCCTGTAGAGAAGAAGATTGAGGATGTTGCCTTCAACCTCTATGGTGCCGGTAGCGTAACCTTGAGCGATTCTGCCAAGTCTATGATCGAGGAAATCAAGAAGTTGGGTGCCGAGAAGTTCCCTATCTGTATCGCCAAGACCCAGTATAGCTTCTCTACCGATGCCAAGGCATACGGCCCTACAGAGGGCTTCGAGCTTCACGTTCGCGACATCACCGTGAATATGGGTGCCGAGATGATCGTAGTCATCGCTGGTCCTATCATGCGTATGCCAGGTTTGCCAAAGAGCCCACAGGCTGAGCGCATCGATGTGGTTAATGGTGAGATTACAGGTCTTTCATAAATACGTACAAAAAAGGCTGCTTCCCGCTTCGGGAAGCAGCCTTTTTTAATCTATCTCATGCTGAATTCACAACCGCAATATAGCTGGTTGTAGAATTCATTGATTCTCAATAATTCTCCTCGGCGGTTCTGCAAACCGCCCTTTCTCCAGTTCATATCCCACCACTCTACATCCGGGCATCCTTCTACCGCAATATGTCCTGCGGCATCTATCTGCTTGATGTTCTTCCATCTGGAAGAAGCCAGCGTGGTGGTTAGCAGATGGAATCCATGCTCCTGGGCATATTGGGCTGCATGGGCCAATCGGTATTGGAAACACATCGAGCAGCGGCTTCCCCTTTCTGGTTCATTCTCCAAACCCCTGATATTGGCAAGCCACTCCTCATGGTCATACTCATCCTCTACATAAGGCACCTGCTGCGCCTCCAGGAATCTCATCAGCTCATGCTTGCGGATATCGAACTCCTGCTGCGGATAGATATTGCTGTTGCTGAAATAAACGGTTGGCTTCATGCCATTGCGAAGCATACACTCTACAATAGCCGATGAGCAAGGGGCACAACAGGCATGCAGCAACACCGACTTTCCTTCAGCCTTGCTTCCATCCGGCAGAGTAAGTTTCACGAATTTATATTGTTCTTCTACGGGAATCTTCATTTTACTTTGAACTTTATGATTAGTATTCTTGGCGAATACCTTGCTTATTTATTATGATACCTTGCTTATTTCTTATGATAAAAGTGAGCGGAAAAAACGGGATTTCGCTTTTGGGCAAAAAAAAACAAATGGAGTACAGTCTCTCGACACCCCCCATTTGCCCAAATATATGCGAAAACTGATGCAAAGATACGATTAATTTTTGAGTTACCAAATTTTTAAGCGATAATTTTTCATCAAAATGAATAAATATCGATTTTTTAACCAAAACTTAACAGTTTGCATCAGTAAATTAACGTTTTTATCCAATTCTTTGGGAACTGTGAGATGCCTGACTACCAGCCTATTTTCTAACCCAGATCACGCTTCAGGGTGATGACCGTCATCTCAGGCCAGGCACCCAGTCGGAAAGGGAATGATCCGCCCAATCCGGCAGAAACATAGAGCAGCTGCTTGCCCATCCAGTATTCTCCACCCCACTCCTTGAAAGCCATGTGGGCAGGAGTGAAGTTACCTATCTTCAACTGTCCGGCATGGGTATGTCCCGCCAGGGTCAGGTGCACTCCGGTCTTCTGCACTTCCCTTCTCCAATGGTGCGGATCGTGGGTAAGCACAATCTTGAAGGCATCCTTTGCCACTCCCTTCATCGCCTTCTTCAGGTTACTGCGATTGGTAAACGGAGGCTGTCCGGCATTCTCCACACCGATGATTTCTATCGAAGCCATACCGTGGGATACCGTAAAATGCTCGTTCATCAGCTGGTGCCATCCCATCTCATTCTGCAGTTGGAAGAGGAGTCGGCGGTTCTTTCTCAAGGCACTCAGACTGTGGTTGGTATTATATTCGCAGTAATCATGGTTACCCCAGACCGAGAAGATACCATCGGGAGCATGCAGCTTCTTCAGATCTTCCACGTATGGTTCCACCTCATCGGCAGCATTGTTCACCAGGTCGCCGGTAAAGAGCATCATCTCCACCCCCTCGGCATTGGCTCTTTCCACCACCTTTCTTACGAAGTCGGCACCCTTCGGAAAGGTACCGAGATGCAGATCCGTGAAATGCAGAATCTTATAGCCATCGAAGTAGGGAGGCAGATCGGCAGAAGAATAAGTCACGTATTTCACCTCCAGTCGCTTCCATCCCTCCACGAATCCATACAGGAACCATCCCATCACCGCCAGGGCAGGCAGGATGGCGAAGAACCAAGGCATGAAGAAATCGAAGAAGATGAATACCACCTTCGGCATCACCGAGAAAAGGATGAGAGAGAAAAGCACTCTCACCGATGTGCGATGAAACTTGCCCAACTGCAATCCCACCTCAGCCAGAATGATGAGCAGAGAGGGAATCCACCAAAGGATGGCTAGCGGCAGAGGCCAATCCCCCACTCCGATATGCCACAGCCAGGCATCGGGCACCAGTGCCATAGCTCCGATGCCAACTATATACATAAGTGATCTGAAAATCTTCTTGATAACCTTATTCATCTACCTATTTCTATTTAGCTATTCGCTGCATCCCCTATCCGGGCGCAACAACTTTCTGCAAAGGTAGTGTAAATTGAAGACACTACAAAATAAATGGGAATCTCAAAAATACATTTAACTTTCTTTTGCCAAATCAGAAGCAAGATTTCGCATCTTCGGGCATTTTATAGACAGAAAGATTTAAAAAGGAAAAGTTATGAGAAAGATCAATTTCAAGAAAATCGGGCTCGCAGTAGCCCTGCTGATGTCAGCATTCACCTTCCAGTCGTGTGACACTGATGATGATACCAACTGGGATCAGGTTTTGCCTAATGCCCTAGTAACTGTCAAGCAGAATGCAGATGCCTGCTATCTGCAGTTGGATGACAACACCACATTGCTCGCCAAGAACCTCAAGACTCCAGTCTTTGATGGCAAGGAGGTTAGAGCACTCGTCAACTATACAGCTACCAATGAGAAGAGCGACAAGTATTCTCAGGTAGTACACGTCAACTGGATTGACAGCATTCTCACCAAGAAGCCAGTGCCTTATCTCTCTACTCCTGCAGAGAACGATGCGAAGTATGGCAATGATGAGGTAGATATCGTTCGCGATTGGGTAACAGTAGCCGAGGATGGTTATCTCACTCTCCGCTTCCGTGCTCTCTGGGGCGGTCAGAAGCCACATATCATCAATCTTCTTACCGGTGTGAACCCAGAGAATCCATACGAGGTAGAGCTTCGTCACAATCAGAATGGTGATGCCAAGTATCGTGTAAGCGATGCCCTGGTAGCCTTCAACCTCAACGATGCCCTGCCAGACACCAATGGCAAGACAGTGAAGCTCACCATCCGCTGGAAGTCGAGCAATGGTGACAAGAAGGTAGATTTCAACTACTGTTCGCGCAAGGCAATCACCAATGCCAAGCAGCTGGACGGCTTCAGCCAGACCAATAAGGAAATCAAGTAAAAGATTGATAAAGTAAAAGATTGATAAAGTAAAAGATTGATAAAGTAAAACGCCTATCCCCTGATGCTTCTCTTCAGAGAATCCATCAGGGGATTTTTTATGCTATCGAAGCAAAAGCAGAGAGGGTACTAAACCCGATGCCTTGGATCCGGCTCCGCCACCATTGCCGGTTTTTCTTCCGGCAATTCATATCTCCTGATATGATGATCTTCCAGGAAGATATGGTTCAGCGTAAAAGCCAGCGACTCCAGGGTTTTCTCCCTGACAGCCGGTTTCAGTTCACATTCCCAGATGACGATGGTATGCCATCCCATTTCAGCCAACCGATGCAGCACCTCATGGTCCCGTTCCTGATTTCTCCTGATCTTATCCTGCCAGAACTGGGTATTTGATTTCGGAACCACGTAATACTTGCATCCCTCATGTCCATGCCAGAAGCATCCGTTCACCAGAATGCAGGTACGATACTTCCTGAGCACAATATCCGGTTTTCCCGGCAATCGTGGATGATTGAGCCGATACCTGAATCCCCTAGCCCACAGGAACTTCCTGACAAGAATCTCCGGTTTGGTATCCTTGCCCTTGATTGCCGCCATATTGTTGTGGCGTTGTTCTATGGTTAAGCGGTCCGACATACTCTATTAATATAGTTTTTTCAAAATAGCAGAAGCTCCTAACCCTAACAGCAATCAATGTAATCTTACACCTATAATTGATATTTCATAAATTCTACAAGTCTTACGACATCAACTTTGGGGAAAGGAATCGTTTTCAACACATCATAATGATGATCATTAGTAACAATACATTTTTATGCCATTTCCAATTTATGCAAATCCATATTATTGATTTCATCAAGTTTTTTCTGGTCAAGCACCCCCGAATCCCAAAGTTCATTCAGGGTCTCATCCATTTTCTTTGAATAATAAGAATACAACAATTCTTTTAATTCCTCCAAACCTTTCTGAGAATCATCTACTTGAAACATCTGCAAAAGATGTACTTGTGTACTGTTTAATACCGTTGCTGCCATAACTTTTTCATTAAGACATCCTACATTTTGTTGCAAAATTAATCTTTTCTCACGAAAACACAAAAGAAAAAGCCCAAAAACTTGCATAAAAGAGAAATATTTCTTATTTTTGCAGCAAAATAAACTGTAGAAATATGACAACTGAAGAACAATATAAAAATTTCATTAAGAATTGCACTACCTCACCAAAAAGTGTCAACAACTATAGTGACTTTAAGCGCATCAATGAAACTGTAGCCAAAATCAAAAGAGTTGATTCCTTTGATATCTACTCTTGTGTACATACCAAAGAACTACAAGATATCATTGATTCACTTAACAACAATGAAGAATTCAAGCAGTATGAGAAAACTGGCAGTAACCAGTATTCTAACGCCCTAAAGACATACATGCGATTTCTTTACGCTAAAGAAATTTTCCAGAATGAAGCTAAAAAGATAAAGGTTCCTTCAAATCTTACTCCTCAACAGATTTACTATGGCGCTCCTGGTACAGGTAAATCACATACCATCAAGAAGGAGGAGGATGAAGGTAAGATTACCTGCATCCGTACCACCTTCCACCCTGATAGCGACTATGCTACTTTTGTGGGATGCTATAAGCCACATAAGATAAAAGGTACCAACGATTTGACTTATGAGTTCGTGGAGCAGGCTTTCCTCGAGGCTTACAAGCAAGCCTGGATGAATCCAAAGGAGGAAATCGCCCTGGTTATCGAGGAGATAAATCGTGGTAACTGTGCCCAGGTGTTTGGTGATATCTTCCAGCTCTTGGATAGAAGCGGCGACGGATGGAGTACTTATCCTATCAAGGCTGATACGGATATTGCAGAACATCTGAAAGAACTTCAAATCCCGGGCTATACTGCGTCCATGAACAAGAGATTTGGCTTGGACAAGGATGGTAACGATAGATACCCTGATAGAGATTGGTTTGGTTTTATGGCTTTGCCGCCTAACATGAGTATTCTTGCAACCATGAACACCAGCGACCAAAGTCTTTTCCCAATTGATTCTGCCTTCAAGCGCCGCTGGGACTGGAAGTATATCAAGATTAAGCCTGGTAAGAATGAGAACGGGGAGAAGTTAGATTGGAACATCCAGATTGAGGATGCGAATGGAGAACCAGTGAAGATTATAAAAGAGGAAACAAAGCTCCCTTGGTGGAACTTTATCCAGAAGGTGAATGAAATCATCGCTTCCATGACCTCCAGCGCCGATAAGCAGCTGGGCTATTTTTTCTGCAAGCCATCTAAGAAGGCTAATGAGACAGACGAGAAACCTACCATCATTACGGCTGATACGCTGGTGGGTAAGGTGATATTCTATCTCTGGAACGATGTATTCAAAGACTATGGCTTCGAGGATGCTTCGCTCTTTACCTATCTGGAGGAAAAGGATGGCAAGAAAATGGATAAAGACCTTGCCTTCGCTGATTTCTATGATGAGGAAGGAGAACAGGTCAATACAGTAAGACTGGTTGACTTCCTGCAGAAAATAATGAAATGGCAAAATAATAATACGGAGAATAGTTAGGAATACTGGCTTTA
>ERZ870052.130-NODE-130-length-27792-cov-6.150063_pt1 | contig 27792 bp, 25 predicted proteins | sample MGYA00520889_ERZ870052 | MGnify/ENA primary metagenome ERZ870052 (study PRJEB32232, sample SAMN07284988) | human gut metagenome | biome: human-associated habitat; material: feces | host: Homo sapiens | place: Tanzania | collected 2014-08-14 ...
TCGTAAGGGAAGTGCGAACCACAGCAGTAAGCCGAAGGCTCAGAAAAACAGACTGGTGTTTTTACTCCGTTTTTGTCAAAGCCCATCCAGTAGCTGATTTGTATCTAAGTTCCTTTTGAATAACTCTCCACCAAATAGTCGTACCCAAACACAAACGTGTCTCTCTTTACATCCCCATACATAAAATCCTCAAAACTGGTAAATGAAGACTGAAACATCTGCCCATAGAGCATATTGATTGTGTTAATATGCCAAACCATAGCATTACTGTATCGTTGCTCTGTACACTTGTCTTTCATAACGAGTGTCAGGATATGGCATATAGCTTCCAATAGGAACTCATAATACGAACAATGACTCTCTCTGTCTGGCTCAAAGTAATCCACATCCTTACAGTGTAGCCTTGCAAGTCGTTCAAGAAGATAAAAAGCGTTTCCTGCCGCCTCCTCATTCTTGCCATCTTCATATTGCTTCATAAAGACTTCAAGCAATGGAACAAATGTCATAGCAGCCTTTTTACCATCATTCCACGTGTTCGGTTCTATCCAAACCTTGTCAATTTCCTCACGCATGGTAGGAGGGAACCCAATAAAACTGTAGTTCTTCCATGACTTCACCGTGCGCATAGCTGCAGGATACTTGTTTGGATGATTACATTTGATGTCTTGCAGCATATGTCCAAGTGTCTCCGCCATACACTTGGCATGCATAGTTCGTTCTTCATCCGTCTCACTGGCTGCATAGTCACAACAGTCCGTGTACCATTCTTCATGCGGAAGGTCACTCTCCACTACGTATTTACGGCTGTCAATGGCTTCAGACCAATAGGTCAGGTAGCGGATTAGTACGTCATGAGGCAATGCCTTCAGCTCTTCTACGACTTTCTGTATTTTCTTGTCTACAACCAAATCGTAATAATCGCCCTCGGCGTTGTAGACGAAATCAAATGAGTCTTTGTGCATGTTTTTTATTCTGTTATTGCTTTAAATAAAAACATTATCACCAAAAGGATATTAAGAGGACAATAGCTATTTATTCCACATTTTCAGTAATCGTTCATTAACCTTTTTATATGGCGTAAATGTTTCAATTGCTTTTACCGACATATTACATTGCTTTAGATAGTCAACAAGTCCTTGACTTAGAATCTTACATTTATCCCATTTCTCAATCTTATAAGAAGATGATGTATAGCTTTTCAGTTTATTCCAGATTTCATCACTCATCAGATTCTTGCTTAATTGCTTATAGATGTGCAGAAAACTATGCTGCAACAAAGATATGGACATCTCATCTGTCCAATTGTGTGCAAGAACATACAGATAGACATAATAATCAATATCCATCGAGTTATTATCCATTTTTATCAGCACATTCCAATTTGCAGATGAAGTACATTTAAGTAATGCGCTATCTGGTTTCACTTGATGGATAAAAAACAGTTCAATACGCCTATTTATATTCGATTGTGCTCTTAACCATGCCAAGAGTTCTTCCATCTTATTAAGACCACTTTGTAGTAGGGACGGAGATACCAATCGGTATCTGTCTGAATTTGCTGCATCAAAGATGATGTCTATGGAATTTTTTGCATTATCCACAATTCTCAGAGACAAAGAATCCTCTACAAGTGTTTCTGTTTCTATGATTCGATTTAGAAGCGTATTCCAATGAGCAAACTCATTAAAGTCATTACTGCTATATTTTAACAATAACGTTTGGAATTGTTCAACTGGCAAATATAACCATATACCAGAAATAAAGAATCTTTTATTTATTACAAGTAAAGGAAACATTACATTCCAATTGGGTATTACTAAACTCAACAATTCCTGTTCTTCTAATATGTCAATAGAATAAGAGAGTGCTTGACAAGCATATTTATTAGGTTTCTCTAACTTAACGATTTCATTTATCAGTGAAAGAAAATCGGACTTGTTCTCCTTATGCAAAAGTTGCACTCTACTTTTATAGTTAATTATACCAGAAGCCAATCCTGCGACATTGTTAAAGACTGCTATTTGATACAATATATCTTTTTCAGTACCAAAATAATGAGATATTTTTTGAGATAAAAAGTTGTATTTTAGGACCATGCCATCTTCTATACCAGGAAAATATTCTTCAAACAAATGCAAGATATCAGCATATTGCTCAATTTTGGCATTCCCCTTGATTGCCATATCCAATCTTTTCATTAAAATGGCAAAACCAATTAGTTTGTTTTTGTCATCTAAAATATCATCACTAAACAGTCTGATTAAGCTGGGCAGTTGGTCATTTTCCTTTTGTGATTCTTCATATATATACCTGATTCCTTCATCAAAGTTCTCAATGGTCAACTTCTCATTCCAAGGTGCTGTAGCCAAGTCCACGCTAACCTCATTATCTGTAAACTGTATTGAGAAATCTGCTTCTCCACATTTTCGGTAAGAAGAAGACCCTGTACTAAAAGATGTGGTTTTTAAGATACCGAGTGGAATATATTGAAGAAAATACAAGCATAGCTCTGCGTAAATATTCTGACTCTTATCTATGTGTATCACAAGATTTTTATTGCCACATATCAAAAAAAGATACATAACCAATAAAGAAACGCTATCAAACACATGAAAAATGCAGTTTGAGTTTCTTTTATCGAATGTATCAATCTCTATTTTCTTTTGATAGTATTCATATTCATTCTTCTTTGGTCTTTTGAAATAATTCGTCAATATCCGAAAATCAAAATTCCTATCAATATCATTCAAATCTACAATCAATGTATGCGTCCATACACATCCTGGACGTTCCATTTCTGATGCGTACCATGATTTGGCTATAGCATATTTCTTTCCACTATCCAGTGGGTAAAATGTCATATAGGCATCATCATCAGATTCATCACGATACCCGGTCCAATCACTGAGCGTGGACATCAAAGAGGAATCATTAGATGGTTTCATTATAAAGGAACTTGCCAACAAACCATGTCCTTTGTAATACCCGTGTAATGTTTGTTCTATTATCATTATTTCAATAGTAGATATAATGGTATAGACAAATCGTAGAGGATAGATGTTTCGTCTTCTACAAATGATCTATTGCCATTCTGCATTTGCTTCCTTACTTCTTTTTTTATTCCATTGTAATTTTCCGGATTTTCATTTTGAGGATATTCTCGTCCTTGTGCGCTAAGCCCTATGATTTGTGCGTTATTTATATTGTGTTCTATATAGTTATATAACGCTGGAGATTCCTCTTCAAGGTATTCTTGCGGATTTTTTGGTGTTCGGCCATTTTTCGTTTGCTTGTCCCATTGGGACAGAACTATTACGACCCTATTGAATTTCTTTTTACTCATCAAGAATTTCAGCACCATGATATTCATGGCTGCAGGTGATATGTCTGTTGTTTTGAACGGCGGAATATCTGTCGTAGGACTTTCTTTATCATCATCTTCTGTTCCAAAGTCATCCTCAAATTCGCCAACAGACACATCACTGATAAAGTATACCAAACTGTCTGTATTATCCAACCATTCCGTCAATAAGTCGGATTGATTCAGCTCTATCAAATCTCGAAATGTTTCGCCAAGAAAATCTGGAACTTCTACTTGAATCGTTTCTCCTGTACTGACCACTCTTAGATTTAGCTGTACTCGCTCATTTTCGTTTGAATTTGTGCGATTAATAGCCCTCATATCTTTGTAGGCATCACTGAGCTTGTTCAATACGCTAATATCCTCTGGTAGGTTATTATTGTCTGCTACCAATTTCAAATCTGCATTCTTGGCAGGATGCCTCAAACAATACCACAATGCTCCTATATATGTAGACTTTCCTGAACTCGGTAGTCCCGCTATCATACATTTTGTCATAACCTCATCATTTTTCTTTCAATAATGTTTGTACCCAATTCACTTCTTTGCATTCTTTGTAATCTTCCTTGTCCAATAGGCTTACGATATAATCAAAGGCTTCCAACATTCCTTTGTCATTCATGTCATTCGATTTCGTTTCAAATGTATGCGCAACTTTTATTGAAAAATCGGAAGCCAACTTTTCTTCAAAATCTTTACGATTGTTTTGGTACAATTTGTCCTTTTCTTCTGCGTCATTGGTATCTATTTTGTTGTAGAGAATGTCAAATTGCTTTGGAATATCAAAAACTTTTGCAGAGGACATTCGACTAAGTAGCATCTGAAACTTGTCGTCAAAGTCTATGTATTCATCATCATTATTCAAAACGCTACAGTCAATAAAGAACAGTATGTGCTTGCTATTGATAAGCCCTTTGTCTTTTTTGACATCTGATAAATTGTCTACATAGTTATTTTTATATATTTCTCCTGCTTTGTCGGATATTATAAGTTTTTTCTTTATTCCATCCTTGCACAAAGTTAGAGTCAGGAATTGTCCTTCTGTAGTTACTGTCCGAACATTTCGTTTGGATGTTTTAAAGACTTCATTTCTGACATGTGCTCTTCTCTCAAACCCAACAAAAGTGTCAGAGTCTATTATCTTGTATCCATTGATTTCTCCTTTAAGCATAAAAGTATGATATAGAGAAGCGACAAACGTGGATTTTCCTACTTCTGAAAAACCAACCAATGTTATCAAATGAGTATCTGCGTCTCCAAGAACGTCGTTTATGTTTTTATCATTTAAAGCATCGCAATAATATTGAGAAACAGAGCTTTTATTATTCAATTCTAAGCCAGCTTCCAAGTTCTTTGTGACACTGGAAATTGACTCTAATAAATCTTCTTTGTTTTCCATTTGCTATTTCAAAAATTTTTCCAACAATAATTCATGATAGAGGTACACAAAAAATTCCTTGGGCTTTAATCTTATTTTATTTAAGTAATCAATATTTTCACTATTCATAAGCCTATTAACTCCCATAAGAATCAATGATGATTCAGAATTTATTTCTTCAGACAGAACTACGCCACTGTCAGCAATCTTTCCCAAGATATTGCTTATTTTCTGTCCTTTCCCTTCTTTGTCGATAAAAGTAATAGACATGAGTCGTTTGAAGTCATTTAATGTCGGTAGTTGGGGCATATTCAAGAAATAGTGTTCCAATATGCTAACAACACGCATAAAAGGGTCTTTCTCATCAAGTTTTGAAATAAATTGTTCCATTTCTGCATCAAAAGCCATTAGGACAAGTGATTGAATACTCTCGGACATTTCATCATCAATATCTTCATTTACGCGAAAGTCATCTTTGAACATTGAACGTGCAAATTCACAAGGGTATTCTTTTTCTCCTATTGACAAGTCACCCAAATATACTGTACTTTTAAAATATAGAGTACATAATATATTGCTATACTTTAGAGTTTTCCATTTCCCATGAACTACCAACATCATATTTTGTAACGCAAGAGAACGGATAGTTTGTTCTTTTCTGTCTTGACATTCTGCAATCGCCAAGTAAATACAGAAGAAAACTAAAGCATGATTTACACGTGTTGGATATGTTGATTTTCTCTCTCTGTTTTCTGAAACATAATTTTCAATGAAATTATTTAGCTTTGGCCATTCTTTGCCTTTGATATAGTAAATGAGAAGTGATTCGAAGGTCGAGAAGGAAAAAGACTCACTTTTGACGAAGTTTGAGCAAGCCCTTGCTAATTGCTCTATTTCGTCTGTATCAAGTGGTATTATTAGACCACTTTGCATCAATATATTATTTAGAATTTTATTCATTCAACATGATATTATATAGTTTTAACCATTTGTTGTCTGTTCTTATTTTATTCAGGAAGGCTTGGTTCCTGATATAAGCCGAACCATTACAATCCATATCGGGATATAGTTGTTTAATGATTCTTTTACACTGTGGATGTTTTATAAATTTATGACGGATATCACGTTTTGTTACACCATCAGGCAAATCCTCTTGGGTTACACTTTGAGCATTAGCCTTTCTTTGCCATGTATTGTGATTCTTCAATACAACACTGAATCTCTTGGATTGTTTCTCATCTTCGTCAAAACATTCTCCATTATAGATGCGGACTTGCAGATTAATGTTTAATATGTCTTCTCCGTCTTCATGCTTGTCTATACTGAGTTCTATGATATTGTAAACAGGCTGATAAGTATCATCATTAATGTCTCCAGGATTCAAAGCTCCAGAATACACATGAACGGCATTGTTTACCATATTGCTTTCAGCTAAATGGACATGACCGTACAATTGCAAGGCATATCTTTTGTCCAGATCTTTCTCAATGTTTTTTTTATTTATTAGAAAGTCTAAAGGGTGATGACACATCAATATATTTATAACTCCATCATGTATTTTGGCTTCATGATAAGCTAACTTAGGCAAATACAAAAGATGCCCCTTTTGTCTTTTGGGGTCTGTATCATAATCTTGAAGATCACTTGTTAATGCAGAATTGACTCCATATAAATTGATTCTATAACCATTAAGTTCTTCATCAAATTCATAGCACCAATACATCTGTGACTTGTCGTATTGTTTTATATCTTCATCCAACGCAGATAACATGAATGGCTCTGCGCAATCTCGTTCGTTATTGCAAAACTCATTATATTCTTTGAATGGAGTATACAGTTTCTTGATAAAGGTAAAGTCTTCTGTTATCATGTTTAGCCATAACTTGTCTATGTGTGTGTCGTGATTGCATAAAGATGTATGTACAAATTCTCTGACACATTTAGGATGTTCATTTACATTTTTATCATGGTTTCCAGGGACTGTATAAACTTCATCTGGTTTACAGTCTATTTTAGTGCATAACTCATTTATGAAAATATTGGCACGTTCATATTCATCTTTTGAACCACTAAAGGCTATGTCTCCGCAAAGTAGAATCTTATCAAACTTATTGCCAGTCTCTTGGCAGTAGTTTTCCAAATCTTCTATCATACTATTGCGTATGTCTGTATAATCGTCTGCAGCATTGGGCTGCTTTGTCCAATGTATGTCAGACATTTGTAATAATCGTATAACTTCCATATACTCCCTTTTCAATTAAAGTATCATGTCTTTCATAACCTTCTCGACCTCTTCCAATGGCACATTCAACATCCGCGACACATAAAGCGGTGTAATGACATCCATGCTTCCAGATTGGCGTTCCATGCCAATCAGATACTCAATATTCTTTTTCAGATCGCCAAGACTATTTGAGAATGTAGCTGAAGCCTGTTCCTTGTTTTCCGCTTTCTTTGCCTTGAAAGCATCAAACGTCTCACTGCCATCCTCACCATATTTTCCGTCCTTTGCCTCGTATATAACCGATGGCTCCAGTACTTCTACAGTATGCCATGCACCTTGTGGCACAACACAACCATAATTACCAACGGTTGGGTCAAGATGAATACGCTCTTTCTCCTTTCCGTTTTCATCACAGATAACCTCCACGATCTTACCGCACAAGAGAAAAACATTCTCCGTACTTTGTGGATGCCTGTGGATAGGAACAACGGTTCCTGGCAACAGAGCATTCAACATGCGTTGCGAATTATCATTGCCAGATGTTCGCAAATCCAAATTTTGACGCAATCGAGGATTAACAACAGCTTGCTCAAAGAGCTTGCCTAAAAAGTCTTTATTAATTACCATTGTCATGTTTTTTATATGATTGAGATTGTTTAGTTATATGTTTACCTTGTTGCGGCCAACATAAGAAAGTTATAAACTTCCATATATTCTCTACTATTTGCATATTTTTATTTTTTAGATTATTCAGTAATAGTACAATCCAGTATCCAATGATTGCACCAAGCGTATTGTGAAATATATCATCAAATTCACCCAATCCCCTTTGAAATATGTATTGTGAAAATTCTATACAAGTAGATAACAATAATCCAATGATCAAGACAATCCACCATCTATTAAAACATTCAAAAGTGGATAGTAATAAGCCCAGTGGAATAAATACGAAGATATTTAGTAGATTCTCTGCTATCAATTCTGTCCTACCATTTGTTATAGCATCATAACTCCAAAACAACTCCGTTTTATAATGAATACCAGCACTTGGTGTACGCATTATTATGGTAGAACACAATAGTAAGGTGACATATTCAATTAACAATATTGAGAATTGAGAATAAAACACGCTTAACAAGCCGTCCTTTCCTTGTGAAGATACAAGTTAATGCCATTACAAAGCATAGAACAAAAAAACTTAATCCCCATAGGAAATCTGGAATTTTCGGATTGGCAAAAGTCCACAAATAATCCATTAGATTTTTTTTATTCTATTTAAAGTTGAATACAAGAATGAAGACAACAAACTTTCATCGTATACTATAGAATACTTCCATCTATTATGCCACATTCTACAAGCTTTCGCCAAGCCATAACTAATTTTGTTGTTCATAGATGGTATTTTCCCTTGAAATCCAGAATAAAGAATATCTTCCAATACTCTGTCACGCAATTCATCATCTCTTTTCTCAATACGAAACACTTTAGAGTCATACCCTAAATAGTCGACACAAATACTATTTATCGCATTCAAGAATTTATGCATATTTGCCCGATGCATCACCTTATAGACGAAGTTCCAATCAATATTATTTTTAGCTACAAACGTCCCCCAATCTAATACATGGCGCAAAGTTGTTTTCACTGTTGCAAAATCATTAGCCATGTGGCGAAGTAAGTGTATGGAATTGAATTCAACAGAAGGCAAAACCATTCCATTTATTCGTTGTGATGTTAGCAAACAATCTGATGCTAAGGATTCCAATAGTTTATTTAATACTGCGCTTGATTTATGCGTGTTGATATCAAGTATACTTTCATGGTTTTCAATCACGAATTTTCCGTATTGAATAACACTATGATGGTCGTTATCATGAATAAATGTCCCTTTGTTGCTTTCTGTTATGGCATTATTTACTCGCTTAACCATATTAAAAGAATGTGTCCCATCCTTCGCCATTACAAAAATATCAATGTCTCCACATGGCCGTCTATGGGGTATTGGATAATTCAGACTGCAACCATATCCTTTCAATACCAACATTGCAAGATCTTCTGCTTTTATTATATCAGCAATTTCTTGAATTGTACTCACATAAGCAGTATAAGTCCTCTCCATTACAGTAATATTAGCTATCCATTTTAGCAACAAATCTTTAGACGGTCGCATATCATACTGGAGCTTTTCTAAAGAGTCAAATACTATACCTTGAACGCCTTGTTCCAATGCTAATACATACAATTCTTCCCAATGTGCCCTAAAATACTTAAAGTCCACATTGGTATTTCCCAATGCGGACCCTATGAGAGACAATAATACTCGATGATTTTCCGTCATGAAATTATAAATCTATATCAAAGATTTACACACCCATTATATCTATCATATTTCTATTAATAATAGAAACTTCATATTTATTCTTACAAAGTTCAAGACTCTCTTTTCCCATTTTTTTTACATCATCAGGATATTCTATAAAGTGTATCATCTTTTTTGCACAATCTTCAGGAGAATGTATATCAACAAAGAATCCATTCACTCCATCCTTTACTGTCTCCTTACAACCAGGTGTAAATGTTGTGATAATAGCACGTGCCGAAGCCAATGCCTCCAATATTACTCTTGGCGTTCCCTCGCGATAAGCTGTAGGTAAGACAAAAACAGAAGACATAGCATAATACTGGGCTATGTTGTCTGTCTCTGGGAACAGCTCAACAGTTCCGTCATTCACATACGGCATCAAGTCCTCGGCAGTAATAGCGTCAGGCACACTTTTGTCTATCTTTCCCAATATCATAAAACGAGAATTTGGATATTTCTCTTTTACCATCTTTGCGGCCTTAACAAAATCCATTCCCCCCTTAGCATAAACCAATCTACCAAGAAAGAAGAATGTTGGTGTTTGGGGGTATTCAGCAGGGGTAAACTTAGTCATGTTCACTCCAGAACCATTCACCACATGACACTTGTCCTTTCTTACCAATCCATGTTCCACAAATTCATTTAAGTCGTCAATATTTTGGAAGATAACTTTTCGCGCAGCTCCAAGTCCTAATTTGTATAGTACAAATGAGATGGAACGAATGATACGTGCCTTCAAACTTTTGCTTGCAAACAGATATCCAGCACCTGTCACCATTGCTGTACGATTTTTTACTCCAGCAAGCCAAGCTGCTATAGATCCATATATCACAGGCTTTATTGTGTAACCAAGAATGGTCTCCGCCTTTTCAGCCTTCATTATTTTTTTCAATTTCAAGCAATAAGCTATGTCTGCAAACGGATTCACTCCATTCTTGTTTACAGGCACTTCTATAAACTTTGCTCCAAGTGCCTCTATTCTATCAAGGCCTTCTTTGTTAGGTCCAGTAACCACTACGTCATAACCTTTCTTTTGAATTTCCTTTATCAAGTCTCCTCTAAAGTTATAAGCTGAGCGGTTTTTGGGTGAGACCAATATAAATTTTTTCATTGTTCTTTTGTTATAAAATTTTTCAAATTACGATACATCACATCAAACATTCTTCTATTGTTTCCGTCAGATACAAAAGAATTATGAGGTGATAATGCCACATTCTCCATATTCCATAGAGGGCTATCATCTGGTAATGGTTCTTTGACAAAAACATCTAATGCAGCAAAAAGGTCTTTCCGTTTCGATAATACTTCACACATTGCTTCCTCATCAATCAATCCACCACGTGCGATGTTCACCAAAACTGCATTCTCTTTCATACAGTTTAATACCTCACGAGATATTATGCCCTTAGTTGTAGGAAGCAAAGGAGCTGTAATAACAACAACATCAAACTTACCAATCAAATTTAATAATTGATTGGTCAACATCATATGGTCAAAATACGGAGTTGTATTCGTATGAATATCAAAGCCTGTTATTTCTGCGCCAAAAGTTTGAAAACGTTTAGCGACCTCTTGCCCTACATTTCCAGCTCCAACAACAGCAACCTTTCTTCCTGATATTTCTCGCAATCCTCTATGCTTGGTCCATTTGCCACCATCCTGTTCTTTCTTGAAGAACCATCCTTGTTTATAACGTTCTAATACACGGAATACTGCCCATTCTGCCATAGGTAAACTATAAACGCCACGGGCATTGTACAGTTCTATATTCCTTTCCTTGATTGTATCAACTGGCACACGATCGAACCCTGCACTTGTCAACTGAATAAATTTTAAGTTGGTAAATTCAGATATTTTATGCGAGAGGAACAAACCGTTGCATACTGTTGCATCTATATCAGATGCACACAATGGCAGCTTATCCTTTTCTTGCTGCAGGAAATAAACCTCATATCCCAATTGCTCTAATTGCTCTAATTGTTCTTCTGAGTATTTAAAACAACCCGTCAGTAATAAATTCTTCATTTTTTTGCAAGAATGTTATGTACACTACCAATTACTGCCGTTCTGTTATTTGTAAAATAACTTGCAGCCTCAGCAGCCTCGTTTTCCAATCTACGGATATCCGCAATACCTGTATTAAATATATCCTTCACTTCGTTCAAGTCGGTAATTTTATCGGTATTACAGAAACTGCGACTGACAATTACCATTGAACTTCCCAATCTGTAATGTTCTTTCAGAACCATACTTCCTGGCATTGCGCCACCATCCAATGTAGCAATACCCCCAAAGCCAAATGGAATGTCTTTTGCTTTTATCTTAGCTGCAAGTCTATCAACGGTTCCGTCTGCCAACAGTTCAAACATAAACTTCATGCCAAGAGCCAAATGCAAGTCATTCAGACCGAGATGAATCATGTCTATCCCTGGTAATTCCAAAATATCGTCTATCAACAAAGCAGCTTCAGGAGTCTCAACCAATAAACAAGTTTTAGCCCTACCATTCACATAGTTTATGAACTTGCGCACTTCCTCAACTGTCTTAAAAAAGGGAAGCATCACAATGTCTGCTCCAGCTTCAATTGTTGCGTTGATTTCATCTTCCGATGAGAAATATCCATCAATGGCATCATGAATAGGATTAACACGCACAAGCACTTTGGCCTTTGTTACAGCCTTTTTGATATTGGCAACATCCTCTACTGTATGGTGGTTCTGCACGGTGTCCAATCCTTTCTGACGAGCATCTTTACCTATAAACTCCATATCAATGAATATCCAGTCAACACCTGCATCTTCCGCTATGCGTGCTATCTCAGGACGATTCGTTATATACATTAAATTCAGCATAATCTCTTCCTCCGCTGTTTTTATTTCTTTACTCCAGTTTCTCCTACGTTTTCATTATTTGCATTGGTAGCAACCTTGAAAATTGTCATAAAGAAAATCTTCAAATCCAGCCACAACGACATATTCTTGGCATACCACACGTTTAGTTCTATGCGCTCAGGCCATGGCACTTCCTTACGTCCATTCACTTGTGCCCATCCTGTTACGCCAGGCAACACATCAAACATGTGTTTCTGGTGCTCAGTGTATTGTTCATAAGGCCATGGATGATAAGTCAATGCAGGACGTGGACCTATCAAAGCCATATCACCTTTTAATATGTTCACCAACTGAGGCAATTCATCAATACTTGTGGCACGTATAATTTTACCAACTTTAGTGATACGCGCATCACCTTTGTAGGAATACACGCCAGTTCCTTGCTTCTCTGCACCTACACACATCGAACGGAACTTCCAAATCTTGAAAGGCACACCATCCTTTCCCAAACGTTCCTGTTTGAAAATTACTGGTCCCTTGCTATCAAGTTTGATTAGTATTGCTGTTATCAGCAAAAATGGTGATAATACTATCAATGCAACTCCTGCAATGATAAAATCAATTGTTCTTTTAAATATTGAATACATAATACGTTTTGTTTTTATAATTAGTAGATTAAACACTTATTCTTTTTCTTTCTTAGCTTCTTCATTGTCATTGTTCTCAAGCCATCTGTCCACAACTTCTTGATAGTTGATACTATTGCCATTCAACCAATTCTTAATGAATTCTGGATTGTTGCTATTTGGACGTGGCTTGGCTGTATTCATTCTTGCTACAACAGGAGTTCTTACACAGTCTCCCATTATGATTACATGCTGTTGGGGAAGTGTCGGCAATTGACTTAGTATTTCCGAATTGGCTGATGATACCAGTTTACGTATATAAACTTGGTCATCTGGATTTTGAATACGATGGACAATAAAGCTATTACATTGTGACAATACTGTTTTCGATAGTTCCGATGGACGCTGGCTTGAAATCAGCAACGATAGCCCATACTTGCGACCTTCACGGGCTATTCTTTCAAATACTTTTTTAGATATAGATTCTCGGTCTTTTCGGTTAGTCTCTGGAATATAGTTCTGTGCTTCTTCCAATGCTATAACAGTGGGCATTTTACCTCGATTACCCTTGTCAAATCTTGAAAGGAACTCCAATATGATTCTTCCAATAAGACCTGTAATGGTTTCCAATACTTGAAATGGAAGCAGCGACATATCTATGATTGTTATTTGACTATGCACGTCATCGCCATCACTATTACCATAATAATCATCGTAGATTGTGTTTTTGCCATCTTCCTTTGTGTACACCCCACAAAAATCACCAAGTATATATGCTAAGAACTTAACCAATACATTTTCTATTTCCTTAGGATTGTCCAGTAATAGAGGTTGGGCCAATCTTATATCGTCAACAAATGATTGCATTCTCAACTTCAAGGTTGAAACGTATTCATTCAGTTTGTCTTGTGAAGCCGCAGATTCCTTGATTGCCATATCGAAACAGACAGATATCAATTCTTTGAAGTCATAAAATAATGGTGTATCTATATTTCTATTTTCACAGGTAACATTCTCTACAATACTCCCCTTATAAGCCTCTATTTCAGAATTTATTGTTTCAATGGCGGAAGCTAAGATATCTGTATCAACATTTCCGTTTACGTACCCCTTGGCATTTAGAGATAACTTGTTCTTTTCTTTGGCTATTTTTTCAAGCTCACAGCATATATTTGATAAATCAAATTCCACGAAAGCCTCGTCTTTAAGTTTCTGGAAACTATTAAACACGGCCTCAGAATCATCAAATATGGCTTTATTGCTCTTCCAATCCTGTGCCTCTATGTTTATCAGGAACTGCGACAGTTTGTTGAAGTATATATTAGGAATATATCTACCATATTGGGCTGCCGCACGACTCTTTGCCAAACCTAAGGCTCTTTTCAGAACAGGTCCCTGTGTTCCTGATGTAGGTTCAAACAGATAATCCATATCATCATAGTTCATAAACCAATAGGGCACTTTCAGACCTTCGTCATTAATCCAAAAAGGATTAACTTTATATTTGTCTCCTAATTTAAAGGCATCCTTGTATTCTCCATTAGTGTCGAATATCACAATATGGGCATTTTTCAAGTTCTGTCCATTATACTGATATTTGAAAAGGCTTTGCAGTATAGCTGTCAATGTACATGATTTTCCTGAACCTGTATTGCCTAGTATTGCAACGTGTTTTCCAAACATACGGTCTGGATTTATCTTCACTTGAAAATCAGGAAAAGCTGGAGATGTACCGATAGGCAGATAAAAATCTTCTTTGTAATCAATTCTATCGGTATTCTCTTTTTGGTCGAAAATGATATTCAAATCATTTCGTGTTACATACCACACTGGATTATCTAACACAGGATAGTTGTACACGCCTTGTATATACTTGTTTCCATCAATAGTTCCGACCATTGTTGCAGACAGATAACGGCTTGACTCCGTGAGAAATATGGCACCTGATGATTTCGTCAAATCGGTTTCTTCTCTCGTCATCACACGGTTAACCATTGCCACGATACGTTCTGCGCCAACAGGTATTATGATATATGAGTTGATACGGGCTACAGGGTAAATTTCCTCATATCCGCTTTTGTACAGACTCTTTAGGTCATCATCCAAGCGGACATAAACCGAGAGGCTGTCTACTGTGACAATTCTGCCTATATTTCTTTCGTTTGCCATACTAATCCGCCTTTGAAATAAGTGCATTCAATGTATCAGCCACATTATCACTTGATGAAGTGTCAAGAAAGTCTGGCATCAACGTATCTGCCAATGTCAAGAAGTCGCCGAGGAAGTCTCCCTCCAAAATAATGATTCTTGGGTCATTTAAATCTCGTAGTCTTTTGATTTCTGCAGATTTTTGTGATCCGTTATAATCGACTATAATAAGGGTAAATGAAGGATTAGAGAGTGCTTGATAAATGATATCATTGAAATGTTCATCACAGAATGAGTAACCCACAGTGAAGAGTACCGATTGTGGCTGTGATGTACAATAAGCGAAGTGTCGGAACAGTTCCGAGTAAGGCAAATCAAGTGTGTAACTTTTCTTTACCGCTGTCGGATAAACCATCAGATTTCCAAAGTTAAAATCACCACCATCTTTTGCCTTACGCTTTATCAACTCTATCGGCATCTCCTCTATTCCATAAATATTGTTGGATGAATGGTTATTGTCAGCTACCCAACTAATAGAACCATGAAGTTTAAAGTACCGAACCACTTTTTCTATCCTTTGCACTTTTCCAGCAGTAGTGCTTCCCGGATAGAATATGTCATAGTTGAATGTCTCAGGCTTAAAGTAGCGATGATGAAACCCTGAAAATCCATCAATATATTTTATACCAAGATTGTCGAAGGCATACTCAAACGCCAAGTCATAGTTACTTGTGAATATATTGGCTCTTTGAAGGTTTAAGGGGCGTTGCATTAACGATTTCAAGAACTTTTCATGAAAGATATACTTATCCGTTGCAAAAGTCTCCTTAAATCCTTTTTTCTCAATACGATCCAAATCCCTCTGACTTGTTTTACGTCCATGAACGTCACATATATTAAACAGAGAGGCTTTCAAAGAATTTATAAGTTTATGCACACGTTCAAAACCTTTCTTATCATTCTCTGCATTTTTCTGATAAGAAATAGCCGTTAAGTAGTTAAGCAACAGCTCAAACATCACACATATTTCTCCATATTGCTTCTCTGGTGCATCCTCTTCACCTTCTTTTACTTCTACTTTTTTATAGTCACGTATGTAGGTGCCATCATATATTACATCCCATCCTCTTTCATCTGTAAACTTCTTATTTTTTTTCGCTTCGTTTGCATCTTTCAAGGATTTCTGCAACTGTGTTATGTACTTCTTGAAATCTTCTTTTAACTCGTTGTCTTCAGAATTTTCGATATCCTTTTCTGCTTGTTTTGGAATGTTTTGAATACTTGCGGCTCCAAGATGTATCGACGAACCTGTACCAAAAAGGAAATTGACACTATCCAATTGCAGATAGTTCTTAATCAGTTCTCTAACTTTGTTGACAACTCTTTGCAGACATTCGTCTTTCAACTCATCATTCGGATCTTCGATATCGGTTAAACCAGCCCATTGGGATAATCGGTCAATATTGCCTATATATACGTGATTGGTTGTGATGTTCATTTTTGTATCTGTTTTATAACTTTTGCTGGTACACCAACTGCGATTGAGCAAGATGGTATATTTTTTGTAACAACACTACCTGCACCTATTACACAATTATCTCCAATATGTACGTCTTTGAGAATAATGCAACCTGCACCTATCCAACAATGTTTCCCTATAAAAACTTCTCCCTCCGAAAATTCACGCTGATGAACGCCATTTTGAGAATCATATATATGGTTATGGTCATAAATAATGGTATTTGGTGCTAAAATAGTTCCTTCTCCTATTTCTATTCGTTTATGACAAACAATCTGGCATCTATTACCTATCCCAACATTTGCACCTAATTTTAACAATGCATTAGAGGCTACATTTATTGTAGTATCTTTACCAACTATCAGATTCTTTCCACTTTCAAATATACATTTGGGAAATAACTTCCATTCGGTATTTTTCTTTATTCTTATGCCGCTATTTATTTTTATATTACTCCTAAATAATTTATATAATAAGTATTTTAGTACTCCCCTAAAAAAAGGAGACAGATTGATGATAATTTTATAAAAAGTAATCATATAACAAATATACTATTTGAAGAGTTTCATAAATTCTTTTTCATAATTTCTATAATCGAACACGTTGAGATTTCTACAAGAGTTTTTCATTTTTATAATATCAGATTTGGGCATTTCTGATATTTTCTGTAGTACAGAATCCAACTCGTTATAATCATTCACGACAAATCCATTCTTACTATCTAAAATATAGTCAGCAATATTACTTGTTAGAGTAGCAATGAGTGGCGTTCCACATGCCATTGATTCAACAAATTTGGTAGGAAAACCAGCATTGTTTTTTCTGTTCTTATCTCTTATTAGAAGTTGAAAATCTGCATTCTGGACAGCAAACAATGCATCTATATGAGATACCCGACCATGAAACACGATGTTTGTACATTCTTGAGGTAAATTTCCATAGCCCAATATATATTCAGATTCAGTCATACCATATACATCAAGATGCATATTTGAGAACTGCGAAACTGCATTCACTATAATATCAAGACGATCTTTTACGCCAAATCCAGCGGTTCCTGCATATATGAGCCTAACTACACTACTTGTTGTAATTTTACTATTGCGATTCCATTTTTTATTTTCTATGTCTATTGTTGGAGGAACTAAAATACATTTTGTGTAGGATGAATAATAATTATAAAGAAACTTACTTATCGCTATAATGCCATCCATTTTTTTTAAACAATAATGCATCCGTAAGTTTACATCCAACCAACGAATATAATCTCTAACATTCTTATTTTGGGGCTCTTCCCATTCTGTTATATCTTGGAATACTTTAATACCATGTTTATGGCATATTCTAAGAATTCGCAATGATGCAATGGATGGGAAATTATATAGTACCACATAATCCGGCTTATTTTTAATAATTATAGTGGCGTCAACAAAGCTTAAAATCTGATACACCCATTTTGTTATTCCCATTGGGTAAGACACAGGATTACTTATAAAGCCATTTACGATATGGGGAGCTTTTTTAATGTCTTTAGATATTCCAATAAAAGAAACTTCATATTTCATTTTACGTAACAGCAAAGCGTTCGCCATTACGCGTTGTGCAGCTGCATTTTTGTCTGGAAGTTCAAAACCTCCGATATATAATACTCTTTTCATCTTTTAATTTTTAATTAACTGCAATATTTTTTTTATCTGGACGTTTGCATTTTTATTCTTCAAAATAAAATCTCTGGCAGTATACCCCTTACTTTTTAAGTCGTCAGATTTAAAAGATAGAACTTCTTCTATCATTAGCTTCATTCCCTTAATAGACTCGTCTTCAAATAAATACAAATATTGTTTATATTCTTTTGGCATCGACGGAAGTGGACTCATAAGAACTGGCGTTCCTGATGCCATATATTCAAGTGTTTTTGACGGAAATGAATATTTTGTAAATTCCTCTGTGCTATGTCTTGGATTAACCAATACGGTTACTTTTTTTTGTAGAGTACGGACCTCATTGGTTGGAATCAACCCTCTATATTCAATTCTTGAATCAGAAGACAAATAATGGTTCAGTTTTTCCATCTCAAGGCAAGGACCACAAAGAATAAGTTTGTAAGCATCATTTTCTATTCTATGGAAAGCTTCTATCAAATCGAAAACACCATAACGTGTTTGAATGCCACCAGCATATAAGATTGTTTTGTTTGGAAACTTTTCAACAGGATAAGGTGCAGAAGTAATATTGCTATAAATACCTTCAACTACTGCATATGGCTTCTCTGCAATATTTAATTGTTTTATCATAGATTCTGCCAATACTACATAACAATCAAAAGAATGAAGTAATATGTTGATATTCTTCATGTCATGTTTTTGCAAACCAAGCATCTTATAATACTTGTTGCAGTTCATGTACATTGGCAAATCTGGCACGACCAAACAGAGTTTAATATCAGGATGTCTTTTCTTTGCTGCAACGGCATATTGCATTTGTTTTTTTAGCATCGCATAAACGACTATACACTTATCTCCCGACATGTTCTCATACCATTTATCTATATGAGAATCTATGCGTGATTGGCGAAAATGATTGCATAAAGGCAAGTTTGCAAAACCGAAAGATTCTCCAATCTTATTCCCATTAAATACAAAAGATTTATCCTTTACCCAAACGATTCTGCATCCCTTCGGATATGTACTAAGAGAAGGTATCGAGAGTACTTTTAAGTGTACCTCAGAATTATTAAGAAAACCGTCAAACATAGCTTCTTGAAAATTTTGAGCAGCATATTGGTATCCTCGTTTACTCTTAGCTTGAAACTCTTCTTTTTGAGTTTCAGAATATGCACATGAAATGAATAGTATATTCATCTTATTATATGTTTTATTATTTGAGTTAAGCTTTTATCCGCATCTATTCTCAAAGTCTTCTTTATCATTTTAGCTATTTTTGCTTTGAAACGGAATCCCCAAGGTTGTACTATAATCTTTTCGGTAAGTTTTTCAAACTCTAAGTCAACAAGACAGGTTTTGGGATGTTTTAAGGGAAAATCCATTTCTTTTATAGGTATCTCACAAAAACGGCTTGTCATTTCTAAATTCATTGAGACTCCACCATGTGTAGAAAAAATATCTGCACCAATATTCATAATTTGATTATATTTAGGTGCAATGCCTAAAAGATTATGAACTCTGAGAGTAAACGCCATTTGGAAATCCCATGACATAGGTTTTAGACCTTTTTTAATTCGACGGTATTCTGCATCCCAAGATTGTGTATTTTGCCAAAGTAGTGCCTTATTTCTATAATCAAACTTTATTCTTTCTTTGATATAAGAATCATTATACAAGTCTAAATTTCCATCATAGTATTTAGCAAATTTATGTGACCATGAAGCCCAACCACAAGGAAGCATTAATTGTGTAAATACGTAGTCACTACCATCCATAGGCTCATATTCTCTCAAATAGTTTGTACCACAAATCCATAATATACGAGAGTCGTTTTCGTAGCGTTCTAACATCTCCTTGCAAAATGTAAAAAATGATATTGCGGGGAAGTTGTCATCTTCTAAAAAAATGGCACAAGATTCTCTTTCAAGTACCCATTTTGCGCCACCTGCAATATTTTCATACACTCCACGATTGGTTTCTGCATAATTTTTTATAACAACACAATCCCAAGTTATATGTTTTTCTACTTCGCAACGACATTGCTCGACTTCTTCTTTCTCAGCATCATTTCTAGGACCGTCTCCTAACAAATATAGTTTTTGAGGTCTAATCTTTGAGAGTTGATCAATGATAAGTCCAGCCTTTTCGCCCCTTTTAAAAATAAATATCCCAATAGCTATATTAAATTTTTCCATATGTTTTTTTTGTTTTTATTAATCCACAGAACATCATAACCAAAATAAAAGTATTCAATGTTATAGTTTGTGAAATGGATAATATTAAAATAAGAAGAAACAGATATATACCCTCTTTTTTACCTCTTCCCCAGCGATAAGAATTACTAATACAAGACTTAAATAATAACATATAAATATATGAACCTATAAACAGACCAAAATTTACAAATGGAAGTAATAACGCACTTGATAGTGTGCCTGATTCTGTATATTGTTCGATATCTTCTCCTCCTATAATGGGACTTGCTTCTATCATCTTTTCTTGCGTCAAAATTGCTCCAAATCGACTGGCATCGGTTCCAACTGAAGCATTGTCTAATTGATTTAAAACTTTTAATCCAACGAAAGATAGACTTGATAAATATTGAAAAAGAAATACCACAAATATTATTCCAAGTACATAGACAAAAGTATTACCCTTGCTTTGTAATTGGAAATATGAGAATATGACAAACAAGAAACCTACAAATCCCCCAGTAGAAAATGTACTAATAGTTGTAATTATTAGTAATAATGAAATCCATTTATTTCCTCCATAATTTATATTTAAGAATAATGCTATATTCAAGAAGCATGCAAACATTCCTGGTTCCCAAAATGGACCACAGTTTCTATAAAAACCAATAGCTTCATTCAAATAGTCAACTTGGTAATTATAAATTATAAAATTTTGCCCTCCTCCTTCTTGAATAGCATTCTCCACACCTAGGGATGGAAACTTTGGGCAAATGGTATACAAGAGAAATTCTCTGATTGATGGTATATATGACAATAAGTATATAATAAGTGAATATGCTGCAATGATGCTAATTATAGTAATAAAATATTTACGATAATTTACATTCACTATATATGCTAATGAAAAAGCGCCTATCCATGCTATCATCCTTGTTATACATCCTAATATAGAATAATGAGAATAAGCAAAGGATTGAAAGAAAAAAATAACAAATACCCCAATAAATAATAATTGTATGTTCTGGGGTATAAGAATTTTCTTTTTCAGAAAAACTATAAAGACAAGTGCCGTCCAACATGAAAATAGTTTTCCATCTCTGAAAAAAAATTCAAATGAGGTAATTGCTATCATCAGAGTGAATAGCAAAAAATACATCTTACCTGTTTTTGTTACTTGTTCCATATCCCTTTGGCCGTATTATTTATAAGCATTAAACATTGCGTCTTAGACCATATATAATTAATGACGAAGACGATGACATTGGCGATTAACACTCCAATTAGTCCAAACTTGCTTCCTAAAAAATAGGCAAAAGGAATATACACAATAGCAACAATTCCCGTAATTACCATTTGTGCATATACTTTTCCTATACCATTAATGATGGTTCCGTAAATTTTATATAACATTTCAAATGATGTGTATAATAATATTAAACCTGTTGTTGTATAAGGTATTGTGATAGTCCCACTTCCTAACCATAGTTTATATACATTTTGGGAAAGGAGAAGCATAACGCATCCTATTATAATTGTTGCATAACATATTTTTTTACTATATGATATGGTCTTTTTTATCCATGCGAAATCTTTTTTTACATAAGCATCTGTAGTTGCAGACCAAATAGGGGCAATGGCTATATTAAAAAACATGGTGACGACACTTATATACTTAAATGCCAAATTATATTCCACAACAGACTCTGGTCCAACAGCTTGTGCTATAATGATAGCATTTGCCTGAAACAATATTATTGTAATAACTTGTAATACGAAGAATTTCAATCCTAACCCCAATATACCATTTACAGATTTAAGATTTACAAACTTTATAGATGGGGCTATATCTCGCAAACGTCCTTTATACAAAAAGCAAGATGCTATAAACAAAACCAATGGCGGTACTAAGCAGTTTATTGATCCTATTTGAAAAACAGATCTTACATCAAAAGCATACACTTGGATTACTAATGCGATCAGAGCAACTATTTGACCAACAAAACCAAAAACAGAACTAAATGCAGGCATCTGATAAGCAAAAAGTACAGAGTTGAGTAAACTAAAAAGGAATTGTAGACAAAAGGCAATAAACACAGCGTTGGCCAATCCTAAAATTTCTGTAGCATTACTATTGGGAGAATTAAGAATTTTGAGCCAATCACAATATGGACTTATAATAATAAAAAATGCGATAAGGCATCCAACATACAAAGCAAGGGCTGCATAACAGCTTGATACTGCTTCTTTAGCTTTCAATATATTTCCTTCCGCACGATATATTGGTATTTTATTTCTCAGTCCATTTCCTAAACCTACATCCATTAGTCCGACCCAACTAACTAAAGATGTTAATGTCATTAAAACTCCATAATCAGCTCTATTTACATGATGAAGCATTATTGGTGCAGACAATAAAGAGATGAAAATCGAAAGTCCACGAATAATTAACATTGCGATGGTGTTTTTTCGCATCTTTACAGATCGATCATCTGATTTATAGAACTTATTTTTTATTGTCGAAATGAGCATAAATGTCAAATAAAATGGTTGAAAGATGAATTTCAAAAATTATAGTATGTGGGCATATTTATAAATTAATTCAAAAGAACTATAGCCATAAATATGAAAGCTAACAAAGTAAATAAAATCTTTAACCCCCAAAAGCACCAAGGTATAATATTATACGCCTCATTCTCCTTAATTATAACATTTTCAACATCTTCAATATTATTCTTTAATAGTTCTTTTCTTTTATGCATATAATACGCATACCATATTATACTTTGAATAAGATATTGTAGGACATCTGTAACCATTGAAAAAACAAGAAGTCGCAGAGGTATGAAGTTTTCTTTGTTGCTAAAAAAACTTTCAGTTTCTTCATGGCTCAAAATCCACAACAATGCCAAACCCGCAAAATTTAGTTTCCTTATTATTTCACTCACTCTTGTGGAGTAAGTGAAATAATCGTTTCTTATATCAGATAATTTCATTGTTAATTGCAATTATATTTCCCTTTGCAACGAATGGTGCACCAGGACCAGTACTGCGTACTATTACAGCTTTCTTTCTACCGCTATATTTGGCGTTACATTTATGGATGATACCAGGACCAGTTCCAATTGCCGTTATTGTATATTTTCGTCTACTTTTATAGCTATTATACTTGTCTTTAGCTATAAAAACTGGCTTTAGACGTTTTACAGACTTAGATCGAGTAAGGTGCAGCACCTTATCTTCTGTAGTATCCACCAAGCGTATTGTAATAGTTTTTGTATTTATTCCCCTGTGGACTTTCTTATATGAATATCTACTCATGCTGCTTATTAAAATTTTCTCCAAACCATTTTATTTACAATGCCCACGTATGATTGCACGATTTTTACAACTTTGGTTGAAACATTCTCGTCTACATAATCAGGTACAGGAATGCCATGCAGTCCATCTTTGTTGAGTTCAACTGCTGTATCTACTGCTTGAAGTAATGACTTTTCGTCGATACCTGCAATGATAAAGTCACCTTTGTCAATGGCTTCGGGACGTTCGGTTGATGTACGGATGCAGATGGCAGGGAAGGGGTGGCCTACACTGGTGAAGAAGCTACTCTCTTCGGGAAGTGTGCCAGAGTCGGATACTACAGCAAAGGCATTCATCTGAAGACAATTGTAGTCGTGGAATCCAAGAGGCTCATGCTGGATGACACGTGAGTCGAGTTGGAAACCTGAGGCTGCGAGACGATTGCGTGAGCGTGGATGGCAGCTGTAGAGTATAGGCATATCGTATTTTTCTGCCATGTGGTTTATAGCATTGAAGAGAGAAAGGAAGTTCTTCTCTGTATCGATGTTCTCCTCACGATGAGCAGAAAGGAGGATATACTTACCCTTCTTCAAGCCAAGACGATGATGAACATCACTGGCCTCTATCTCAGCAAGGTTGTTGTGTAGAACTTCTGCCATAGGTGAGCCTGTAACGTATGTACGTTCTTTCGGCAAGCCACAATCGGCAAGGTAACGACGGGCGTGCTCTGAGTATGCCATGTTTACATCACTGATGATGTCTACGATACGGCGGTTGGTCTCTTCAGGAAGACACTCGTCCTTGCAACGGTTGCCTGCCTCCATGTGGAAGATAGGAATGTGCAGACGCTTGGCTCCGATAACACTAAGACATGAGTTGGTATCGCCCAACACCAATACTCCGTCGGGCTTTGTCTGAGCAAAGAGCTTGTAAGAGCAGTTGATGATGTTGCCGCATGTGGCACCAAGGTCATCACCTACTGCATCCATATATACCTCGGGCTCAGCTAACTTTAGGTCTTTAAAGAAAATGCCGTTGAGGTTGTAATCGTAGTTCTGTCCTGTATGGGCGAGAATAACGTCAAAATACTGACGGCACTTGTTGATAACGGCTGCGAGACGGATAATCTCGGGGCGTGTGCCGACAACGATAATGAGCTTTAATTTGCCATTATCCTTAAACTTTATATCTGAATAATCGAATTTGGGTTGCTTTTCCATGTTGCTTATCATTATTTCTGTTCTACCTTATCAAAATAGGTATCTGGTTTATTAGGGTCAAAGATTTCGTTGCAATACATAACTGTAACTAAATCTTCAGTGTCGGAGAGGTTGATGATGTTGTGGGTGTAACCAGGAAGCATGATGACACTTTGAATCTTGTCACCACTTACTTCATAGTTCAGCACTTCATCTGTGCCTTCCTTGCGGAGTTGGATAAGTCCGTGGCCTGCAACAACAATAAACTGTTCCCATTTGGTGTTGTGCCAATGCTCACCTTTAGTGATGCCCGGCTTAGAGATATTGATGCTTACCTGACCACAGTTAAGAGTATGTACCAATTCTGTGAATGAGCCACGTGTATCTACATTCATCTTCAAGTCGAATATTGCCTTGTCCTTGGGCAGATAGCTAAGAAACGTACTATAAAGACGCTTGGCAAATGAGTCTGCTGGGATTTCAGGAATCATCAATGTCTTGGGCATGTCGGCAAACTTATGGAGCAAGTCCACGATTTCACCAAGAGTAGCCTTGTGGGTGATAGGACAATAGCAGTACTTGCCTTCTGCTGAAGGAAGAACTTCAAGTCCTTCAAACTCGCAATGATGCTCCTCACCCTTTAATGCGTGAATCATTTCGTCGACAAGGTCATCGATGTAAAGCAGTTCAAGTTCTACACTCGGGTCGTTGACGGTGATGGGGAGGTCATTGGCAATGTTGTTGCAGAATGTGGCTACTGCACTGTTATAGTTGGGACGACACCATTTGCCATAGAGGTTGGGAAAACGGTAAACCAATACCTTAGCGCCTGTCTCCTTGCCATAATCCAAGAACAAATTCTCTCCAGCCTTTTTGCTACGACCATACTCACTATTACCAAAACGTCCTGTCAAGGATGCTTGCTGTGAGCTGGAGAGCATTACAGGACAGTTGTTGCTGTGTGCTTTCAAGGTGTCGAGCAGGGTTGAGGCAAAACCGAAGTTGCCTTTCATAAACTCGTCATTGTCCTTGGGACGATTGACTCCTGCAAGGTTGAACACGAAGTCGCATTCCTTACACCATGTATCCAGTTGCTCAGGAGTAGAGTCAAGGTCATATTCGAATAATTCCTCAATATTAAGATCACCATAGCAACGAGCCTTACCTGACTTAATGTTGCTAAGTTGGGCGCAAAGGTTCTTGCCTACAAATCCCTTGGCTCCAGTTACTAAAATCTTCATATAATGATTTTCTTTTAAACACGAATTTCTATAAATTACACATGAATTTATAAATCAATCTATTAAAAATAATTCATATGTAATCCATGAATAATTTATAGAAATTCGTTTTACTGTAATGTTTACTGCACGAAGTTACCCTCGCCACTCAATTCTTTCTTGATGTACTCCAAAGCGCCAATCTTTGCCTTTGTCTCTTCAAGGTTTAGACGATAAGTGTTGTCCGAGTTGAACTCTTCAATCTCCGAACGTTTAGTGTCACCATCCTTGAAAAACTTATCGTAATTCAAGCCACGATTGTCAGCAGGTACACGATAGAAGTTGCCCATATCCTCAGCCTTGGCACATTCTTCTTTGGTAAGCAATGTTTCGTACATCTTCTCACCGTGACGGATACCGATAACCTTGATTTCTTCTTTCTTGCCACCGAACAGTTCGCAAACTGCTTCTGCCTGTGTTTGGATGGTGCAAGCGGGAGCCTTCTGAACGAGGATATCACCATTCTGGCCATGCTCGAAAGCAAAGAGAACGAGGTCAACAGCCTCTTCAAGAGACATGATGAAACGTGTCATCTTAGGCTCTGTCAATGTGATAGGATTGGCATTGCGAATCTGGTCAATCCACAAAGGAATTACAGAACCACGTGAACACATAACATTACCATAACGTGTGCAGCAAATCTTTGTCTTGCCAGAATAGCGGCTCTTTGCTACAGCTATCTTCTCCTCTATAGCCTTGGTGATACCCATAGCGTTGATAGGATAGGCAGCCTTGTCGGTAGAAAGACAGATAACAGCACCCACGCCAGCCTCGATAGCTGCTGTGAGCACATTATCAGTACCAATAACGTTGGTCTTAACAGCCTCCATTGGGAAGAACTCGCATGAAGGCACCTGCTTCAAGGCAGCTGCGTGGAAGATGTAGTCAACACCAGGCATTGCGTTACGGCATGATTGTAAATCACGTACATCACCAATAAAGAACTTAATCTTATTAGCCACATCAGGATACTTAGCTTGATACTCATGTCGCATGTCATCCTGCTTCTTTTCATCACGTGAGAAAATACGAATCTCACCAATGTCAGTACGAAGAAAACGATTCAATACTGCGTTACCGAAGGAACCTGTTCCACCAGTAATCATAAGGGTTTTACCTGCAAAAATGCTCATAATTTTATAATATTAATCTGTTATTTATTGTCTGTTTTATAATACTTTGCATACCATTCCGCAAAGTGTCTCAATCCATCTCTCAAACTTGTATTTGGCTTAAAGCCAAAGTCTTGTTCCAATGGTGTAGTATCTGCATAAGTCACTGGCACATCACCAGGCTGCATTGGTACAAGCTCCTTGTGGACTTCAAAATCGTAGTCCTTTGGAAGTACTCCTGCGCGTACAAGCTCTTCTTGAAGGATGGTTACGAAGTCGAGAAGGTTTTCGGGGGAGTTGTTGCCTATGTTGTATACTTTGTATGGAGGAATAGGAAGACCGTCCTCACCGTTCTGCTTCTCTGGTGCATGCTGCATGATGCGGACTACACCTTCTACGATGTCATCTACGAAAGTAAAGTCACGCTTGCAGTTGCCATAGTTGAAGATTTTAATGGTTTCTCCCTTTACTAATTTGTTGGTAAAACCAAAGTATGCCATGTCGGGACGACCTGCGGGACCATACACTGTGAAGAAACGCAAGCCCGTTGAGGGGATGTTATAGAGCTTACTATAGGCATGTGCCATCAACTCATT
>ERZ870052.133-NODE-133-length-27552-cov-22.100091_pt1 | contig 27552 bp, 26 predicted proteins | sample MGYA00520889_ERZ870052 | MGnify/ENA primary metagenome ERZ870052 (study PRJEB32232, sample SAMN07284988) | human gut metagenome | biome: human-associated habitat; material: feces | host: Homo sapiens | place: Tanzania | collected 2014-08-14 ...
GGTAACACAGCGTGGATGATCATGGCAACCATCTTGGTGCTTTTGATGTCAATCCCGGGTATAGCACTTTTTTATGGCGGTTTGGTGCGCCAGAAGAATATCCTCAGCATCCTGATGCAGACGGTATTCATCGTGGCAGTAGTCAGTTTGATATGGGTAGCCTTCGGATATTCCTGGGCTTTCTCTACAGAATATGCGGATAGCGGCAACCCTTTGGCTTGCATCATCGGAGGTTTCGATAAGTGCTTCCTTCACGGCATCGGCTTGGATGCCATCATGCCAACGGGCATTCCTGAACTCACTTTCGTGATGTTCCAGTGCATGTTTGCCCTCATTACTCCAGCCTTGATTCTTGGTGCATTCGCCGAGCGTGTCAAGTTCAGTGGTTATGTTCTTTTCACCATTCTCTGGGTCATCATCGCCTATCTCCCTATGGCCCACTGGGTATGGGGCGGCGGTTTCCTGCAGGAGATGGGAGCCATCGACTTTGCGGGTGGTACCGTGGTACATATCAATGCCGGTGTAGCCGCTTTGGTCATGGCACTCTGTGTCGGCAAGCGTGATGATTATCGTGCAGGTCATCCTATCACTCCTCACAACATCACCTTCGTGTTTATGGGTATGTCATTCCTCTGGTTGGGATGGTTCGGATTCAATGCCGGTAGCGGTCTGGCTGCTGATGGTCTGGCTGCCAATGCCTTCCTGGTAACTCATATCGCCACCGCTGCAGCAGCCACTACCTGGATGCTCATCGACTGGATTGTGAACAAGAAGCCAACCACGGTAGGTGCTTGTACAGGTGCTGTAGCCGGATTGGTAGCCATTACTCCTGCAGCAGGTAGTACCGATATTTTGGGTGCTTTCTGCATCGGAATCATTTCCACCATCGTCTGCTTCTTCATGGTAGCAGTAGTGAAGGAGAAGTTCAAGTATGATGATGCCCTCGATGCCTTTGGTGTGCATGGTATGGGTGGTATCCTGGGATCTGTCCTCACCGGTGTCTTCGCTACAAGATACGTAACTGGAGCCGAGGGTGTACAGGGTGCTCTCTATGGCGACTGGCATCAGCTCTGGGTTCAGGTGGTAGCCACCGTGGTAAGTATCATCTATAGCATCGTAGTTACATATATTATCTTCAAGGTAGTAGATAAGACAGTAGGTGTACGTGTTGACAAGCGAGTAGAGGAGGAAGGTCTCGACATCTACGAGCATGGTGAGAGTGCTTATAGCAACTAATTGCGAAATTCGATTATCAGCATAAAATTTAGGTCAATGGTGTTTCATTTTGAGGAATGAAACACCATTTTTTCATGATAAATCCTCAACTTGCACAATGAAATAGCCACAACTTGCACAATGAAAATGCCTCAACTTGCACAATAGAATTGACTCAACTTGCACAATAGAATTGCCACAACTTGCACAATAGAATTGCCACAACTTGCACAATGAAAATTCCACAACTTGCATAATTTAACGTTTAAAATGCTAGTATTCAATAACTTTTGATTATCTTTGCAGCGGTGTTAAAAAAAATATGATTATGAAGAAATATAAGGCAAGAATAGCAGATAAAATGTTAAGTCGAAGACTTTTGGGCAGTGGTGCCGTTTTGATACAAGGACCCAAGTGGTGTGGAAAGACGACAACCGCAGAACAGCAAGCAAAAAGTGTTGTATATATGGATGATCCTGAATACATGGAGCAGAATGTAGAACTTGCAAATCTTTCTCCAAAAAAGTTGCTTTCAGGAGAAGTGCCTCGTCTTATTGATGAATGGCAATTAGCCCCTCAACTTTGGGATGCTGCCCGTTTTGAAGTTGACCATAGGGACGAACTGGGACAATTCATCTTTACAGGTTCTGCAGTCCCTGTTGATACAAGCAAAATTCACCATTCTGGGACTGGTCGATTTGCATGGCTGACAATGAGGACAATGAGTCTTTCTGAATCTGGCAATTCTACAAACGAAGTCAGTCTAGAAGAATTGTTTGCCAATCCCGTAGCAGATGTTTTTGCAACTAATCCTCTCAATATTGATTCTTTGGCATGGTTGATATGTAGAGGTGGTTGGCCAAAGGCAACGATGGTTAGTAAGGAGGTAGCACTTGATATGGCATATAGATATTATGAAGCCGTGGTGCACTCTGACATTTCTCGTGTAGATAATGTAAGCCGTGATCCGGAAAGAGCAAAAAGAATATTGCGTTCTCTAGCAAGAAACCAATGTGCTCAGGTAACGGTAAACACCATCTGTGCTGATTTGGAGAATAATGATGTTGCTGCCACCAATCGCAATACGGTGGCATCCTATATAGAAGCATTGAAGAAAATCTTCGTATTGGAAGATTCCTTGGCATGGAATCCAAATTTGCGAAGTAAAACGGCTATTCGCACTTCGGATACCCGATATTTTTCAGATCCTTCTATTGGTGTTGCGGCTTTAGGTATAGGTCCGAATGATTTGGTGAATGACCTCAGTACGATGGGGTTGTTCTTTGAATCAATGTGTATCAGAGACTTGCGTGTTTATGCCGATGCTATTGATGGAACGGTATATCATTATCGTGATGGTAATGGTTTGGAGTGTGATGCCGTAGTTCATTTGCGTAATGGAAATTATGGACTGATAGAAGTTAAATTGGGTGGTGAAAAGAACATCGAAGAAGGAGCAAAGAATCTAAAACTCTTGGCTTCTAAAATCGATGATACGAAAATGAAATCCCCATCTTTCCTCATGGTTCTAACGGGTACGTCTCGTTATGCTGTTCGTAGACCTGATGGTGTGTACGTTGTGCCAATTGGTTGTTTGAAAGATTAATCAAAATTTTTATACTCTAGCACCTTGACTGTATGTTTTGTACGGTCAAGGTGTTTTTCTTGTATGCTCGGCATGAGCTTATTCTAATGGGTGCAAGTCCCTAGCAAGCTCTAATACCGTTAGGCGTTCCGACGGATTTGAAATCCGTCATTAAAAAATGTTCGACCGATGACACCGGGGATTTGTTATCCCCACCATTTTCCCTATTGATTCCTATATATTTTTTTCCTATGGATTCCTATATATAATAATGTGTAATCCCCCGTTTCTCCTTAAATCTTCTTGTTCTTCCTATATCCAAGTGCTTTTTTATGTTAAATCTTTATGTTGTTTGGTGACAATATCGGATATTCTTATTATATTTGTCAACAAATTAAAGAACTGACAATTATGACTAATAACTCATTTTCAATAAGATTACGGGAAGCGCGCCTGATGATGGGGCTCAGTATGGATAAACTCGTTGAACGAACCAACGGAGCCATCACCAAACAGAGTATATCCCGTTATGAGAAAGGCATCATGCGTCCCAAGCGTGATGCCCTGCAAGCCATAGCCAGAGCCCTCAATATCAGCGAGGAATATTTCGAAGGAACCAATCTCAAGATAGATATGCCGATGCTCCGCACCACCTCCAATGGTAAGTTATCCGAAGACGAGTTGCAAGCCCTGGAAGCAAAGCTTTCGTTTTGGGCAGAGCAGTATCTTGCCAAGGAGCGTTTGATATATTGTCAGTCTAGCTCTCATGAAGAGAAATATTTTAAAAACATTCTTTTTAAGAATCCTATCAAAGGAACTAAGGTTTCCACCCTAGAGGATGCAATCCATGCTGCCGACCTTTTGAGAAAACGATGGCATAGTGGTGATGGACCGATTTCTAGCGTTCTTCGATTATTAGAGCGAAAAGGCATTAAGATTTTATCAACAGAATTGCCTGATAACGTATGGGGTATGAGTACATGGGCAGATAAGAGGCATCCCCTGATTGTTCTCGATATGCGTCCGGAGAAAACAACAATAGAACGTCTCCGTTTTACGGCAGCGCATGAGTTAGCTCATCTGCTTCTTACCTTTCCTGCAAGTGCAGAGTTAGACGTAGAGAAGCGCTGTAATAAGTTTGCTGGCTTTTTCCTCTTTACCAAGCAGGCTTTAATCGAGGAAATGGGAAGTGAAAAGCGAGATGAACTTATGCTTGAAGAAATGATAGACCTCAGGGAAGTATATGGCATATCGATAGCAGCCCAAGTACATGCAGCCTGGGATATCCGCATGATTTCCCGTGAACACTACGACTGGTGGTTTGATGAAAAAATCAAGAAGAACAGGCTGGAAGTTGGTTGGGGTAAATATGAATTTCCTGAGACAATAGGAAGAGAGAGGAGAATGGAAGCTAGAACAAGAAAATTATAAAAGTAAAAATGAAAATGGCAGAATTAATATCACATATATATCAAGATAATGTAGGGCGTTGGATTATACAATCTAATGAGGAACATTCTGTTGGTGTAGCTAGGCTTGCTGCTCGTTTCGCTGGTGAATTTGGTATGAGTGAATGGGGCAAAGTTTTGGGGCAGTTTCATGACAAGGGTAAGGAATCACATGCTTTTCAGCAACATATTAAAAAAGAGAGTGGATACGAGCCTGATATTAAAGTTTGTGGTAATTATAACCATGCTTTTATTGGTGGTGTTTTGGCACGAAGACTTTATGGTAAATCTGCTGATATTTTCTTTGTTAATCAAATTGTGTCTCATCATACAGGCTTACATGATTATGATGAGATAGAAGGAATTCTTAATCAGGATATTCCAGCAGAAGTTAATGTCAATATAGGAAAGGAAAAATTAAATGTACCTGCTTTCAAGATTCAAACTAATGATTTTCATCATTTAGCTCGTATGATGTTTTCATGTTTGGTGGATGCTGACTTTCTTGATACTGAAGCTTTTATGGATAAAGAATCTTCTGTATTAAGACGGAATAAAGCTACGTTACATGATTTGCTGTCTTTACTCGAAAAAAAACTGAAGGATTTGAAAGCTAAAGCAGATAATTCTGATGTTAATGCTATAAGAAATCAAGTCCAGCAGCAATGTATTAAAATGGCGGATACAAAAATAGGTTTTTATAGTTTGACGGTACCAACTGGTGGAGGAAAAACATTGTCTTCTTTAGTATGGGCAATGAAGCATGCTATCAGAAATGGTCAGAAAAGAATTATTATAGCCATTCCATATACAAGTATCATTGTTCAGACGGCGTCAGTTCTACGGAGCATTTTTGGAGAAGAGAATGTTTTGGAGCATCATAGTAATGTGGATCCTGAGCATATTAAAGACGAAAGACTTCAGGAGAAAATGAAGTTGGCGACAGAAAATTGGGACTATCCAATAATTGTAACGACTAATGTGCAATTATTTGAATCTATGTTTAGCAATAAGCCATCTGTTTGTAGGAAGCTTCACAATATAGTCAATAGTGTCGTAATCTTAGATGAGGTACAGACGCTTCCTATGGACTATCTTCAGCCTGTTGTGGATTCATTGAAAACGTATCATAAACTATTCAATGTTTCTTTCTTGTTCACTACGGCAAGTCAACCCGTGTTAAGTGGGCTTATAGAAGGATGTAATCCGAAAGCTGCATTCAGAGGAATTGAACATATTACAGAAATCATTCCTAGTGAGTTTAAGTTGCATGACAAGTTACGAAGGGTAAAGTTAAGTATCAATAACGAAGGAAGAACGTATGATGAGGTTGCTGAGATGTTGAGCAAGCATAAAAGAGTGCTTTGTATTGTAAATACTCGTCGTGATGCTAGAGAACTCTATACACGTCTGCCGCAAGAGGGTATTGCATTACATCTTTCAAAGATGATGTGTCCGGCACATATTAGCGAGACGTTAGAAACACTCAAAAAAGCTCTAAAGGACGATACTAATGAAGTTATCCGTGTTGTCTCCACGCAATTGATTGAAGCTGGAGTTGATTTGGATTTTCCTGTTGTATATAGGCAAGAAGCTGGACTTGACTCTGTATTGCAAGCTGCAGGTCGATGTAATCGAGAAGGAAAGAATGGCTTAAGTACTACTTATGTCTTTTCTTTGGCTAAAGAGCATAATCTTCCTAGAGGAGATATGCAGGCTGCAAATAATGCAAGGTTAAGTCTTAGTGCAGATATGGATTGGTTTGCTCCAAAAGCTATGACTTCATATTTCAAGCAATTATATTGCAGAAAGGAAAGTTTCGATGTAAAGGGTATGAAGCATTATCTTTATAATCCTAAGGAAATATGTTTTGCTACTGCTGCAAAAGAGTTTCAGATGATTGCTGATAATGGTATCAATGTTATTGTCTGTTGGAGAAATAGTTTTGAGCTTATACAACAGTTATTGGAAAAGGGACCTTCATATATACTGATAAAGAAGCTATCGAAGTATATGGTAAATATCAATAAGACAGATTTCAAGTCTTTGTTAGATATGGGTGTCATTAGTGAGAAAAAAGAGGGACTCTTTGTTGTCGATTATAAACAGCAGTATGATGAACATATAGGCTTGTGCATCGATAATAATTGGGCGAACAAATCGATTATTATTTAAATGGGAATGATATGGTAAAGAAAAATTCGATAAAGCTATTTGGGGATGATAAGATTCGTGCCATTTGGGATGATGATCAGGAAAAATGGTACTTTTCTATTGTTGACGTTATTGCGGTTTTGACTGAAAGTCCTAATCCTCAAACCTATTGGAGAGTCTTAAAGAAACGACTTAAAGATGAGGGAAATGAAACCGTTACAAACTGTAACGCTTTGAAAATGCGTGCAGCTGATGGTAAAATGCGATTAACGGATGTTGCTGATACAGAGCAGCTCTTACGTATTATTCAGTCTGTACCGTCTCCAAAGGCTGAACCTTTTAAAATGTGGCTTGCTAAAGTTGGAGCAGACAGACTGGATCAAATGCAAGATCCAGAATTAAGTATACAGCAGGCCATGATAGACTACAAACGATTGGGATATTCGGACAATTGGATTAACCAACGTTTGAAAAGTATTGAGATACGCAAGGACTTGACAGACCAATGGAAGCTTCATAATGTTGAGGAAGGGGTACAGTTTGCATCTTTAACAGATATAATCTATCAGGCTTGGGCTGGTAGAACAACAAAAGAATACAAACAGTATAAAGGTTTGAAAAAGGAAAATCTGCGTGACAATATGACCAACGAGGAACTTATTCTTAACATGCTTGCAGAACTCTCAACGACGAGCATTACTAAGGCAAAGAATCCTCAGACTTTGGATGAAAATAAGCAATGTGCTAAAGAAGGTGGTAATGTAGCGCGTGTTGCAAGAGAGGAACTTGAATCCAAGACAGGGCGGCAAGTTGTGTCTCCACTTTCGGCAAAAAGATTCTTTGAGGCTCAACAGCCAAAGAAGAATTTGGAAGATAATAATAATGATAAAAAAGAAGAGAAATAGCAATATGGAATATACAGACAAAGAATATTGTTTGGAGGTGTGGGGTGATATGGCTTGTTTCACAAGACCCGAACTGAAAGTTGAACGTGTTAGCTATGATGTAATTACTCCATCAGCTGCACGAGCTATATTCGAGGCTATATTTTGGAAGCCTGCTATTCATTGGCAGATTACCAAGATAGAGGTATTGAAACCTATCAAATGGACTTCTGTAAGAAGAAATGAGGTGGGGGCGGTAGCTGGTAAATCTGTCATCTTTATAGAGGAAAAACGCCAGCAGAAAAATACTTTGCTTTTAAAAGATGTAGGTTATCGAATTTGGGCAAAGATGGAGTTCCGTTCTGTATCGAAGCGAAAGGCAGAAGGAGATTTGTTTTCTCATGAGCCGGGTAAAGATGAGAATCCGATGAAGTATTATCAGATGTTTGAGCGTAGAGCAAGCAAGGGACAATGTTTCAATCAGCCTTATCTTGGTACTCGTGAGTTCTCTGCCTCTTTTCGTCTCGTTAATCCTGATGATGAGGCTTTGACTTCACCAATATCTGAAGAGCAAGGTGGTACTAAAGATTTAGGAATCATGCTCTATGATATGGACTTTGCTGATAAGAAGAACATCCAGCCAATGTTCTATCGTCCACAGATGAAAGATGGCGTAATTATTGTTCCACCAATTAATAGTGAGGAGATTTTAAGATGATACTAAAAGCGTTATATGACTATTATAATAGATGCGGTGATGATATCGTTCCTATGGATATGGCGTATGTTGATTTTTATTATTCTATTGTTTTAGATGAGAAAGGAAATTTCATACGTCTTGAACCTTTAGGAGGCGATAGTGGTTTGCCGCTTCTGACGTTTCGTCCAGAAGAACGTACGTCAGCTCCTGTACCGCATTGTATGGGAGATCATGCTGGTTATATTTTAGGTTTAAAAGAAGTAAAAGCTAAAGAAAATTTTGATTATGCTAAAGAAATGACTCGAAATGAGAAAACCTTTACTGCTTTTAAAAAAGATGTAGAAAACTATTTCAATATCTTGCCGGATAATAGTTTTGTACAGGCTATACATGCTTTTTATGAAAAGTTTAGTCTGGAAACAATTTATGCTATTAAACATGATTCGCATTGGGTTGATTTCTGTAAGTATCTTGCAAAAAATATAACATTCAGCGTGATAGGAATAAATGGATATGCTGCTAGTGACAATGAAATAATTCAAGTAAAGAAACAAAGTAAGTCAAACGAAAACAAGAAGGCTGTCTGTCTTATAACAGGAGTAAAGGAAAAGCCTGTTAATACGACTTATAGTTCGTTCATCTTGGGAGGAAAAAGCAATGCTAAACTTGTTGCTTTCCAGGTTAATTCTGGCTATGATTCTTATGGAAAGAAAATGGGGCTAAATGCGCCTATATCAGAAGAAGCTGAGTTTAAATATACTACGGCTTTATTGAAACTATTATCAAAGAATTCTCGAAATAAGTTCCGAATTGGCGATCGTTCATTTATTTTTTGGGCGTCCTCTAATAATGAGGCAGCAGAGCAGACAGAAAAAAGCCTCTTTGATCTGTTGGGATATAACGAAGAAGTGAATGATGATCCAAATGCTAAGATAGAGCAAGTGCGAAAGGTGTTTACTGCTATATATTCTGGAAGTTTGAAAACATCATTAGAAGACCGTTTCTATATACTCGGACTTGCTCCAAATTCGGCTAGAATAGCCGTTGTATATTGGTCGGAATGTTCTCTGAAAGAATTTGCAGGAAAGATATTGTGTCATTTTAAAGATATGGAAATCAAAGATACTCGTAATGATAAGAAACCATATATGGGAATCAAAAGTATGCTTTCAGCTGTCACTCTTAACGGGAAACAGTCTGAAGCTACCCCTAATCTTCCTGAAGCTATTGTCAAAAGTATCTTCCAAGGGACGCCATATCCATTCACTTTATTTTCTGCATGCATTCGCAGAATAAGAGCTGAGTTAGGCGGCAAAGACGCAATTCGTATTGCTCGTACGGCAATCATCAAGGCATATCTTAATAGAACAAATAGTAATAATAAAAAAATAGAAATTATGTTAGACAAGAGTAACACAAACCAAGGCTACTTATGTGGTCGTCTTTTTGCAGTTCTTGATAAGATTCAAGTAGATGCAAATGGAGGTAGCAGCATACGAGAAAGATATATGAATGCTGCCAGTGCAACACCAGCTTCTGTGTTTGCAACAATTCTTAATCTTTCTTCACATCACATGGAGAAGTTGACGAATGAGGGTAAGAAAATCTTCTTTGAGAAGATGAAGCAGGAGATTATTGATAAGATACCTTCATCTGGCTTTCCTGCACATCTTGATCTTCAAGACCAGGGTAGATTCTTTATAGGATACTACCATCAGAGACAAGAGTTCTTTACGAAGAAAGAGGAAGAGAATAAAGATTAAAATATTAACGTTAAAAAATAAATATTATGGCTGAATTAAATAATAAAATTGATTTCGTTTACATTTTTGATGTTCAAGATGGTAATCCTAATGGAGACCCAGATGCAGGTAATCTTCCTCGTGTGGATGCAGAGACTGGTATGGGCTTAGTTACTGATGTGTGCTTGAAGCGTAAGGTGCGCAACTATGTACAGGTCGCAAAAAGTCTGGCTGATGGGTATGATATCTTTATCAAGGAGAAGGCCGTTCTCAACAATGAGATAGATAAGGCATATGATGATTCTGAAGTCAAGAGTGCAAAAGACAAAACGGCAGCAGCTCGTTTGTTTATGTGCAAGAACTATTATGATATTCGTACTTTTGGTGCTGTTATGTCTACAGGAAAGAATGCAGGACAGGTAAGAGGTCCTATTCAGCTTACATTTGCCCGCTCTGTAGATTCAATTGCAACTGCTGAACATTCTATTACTCGAATGGCAGTCGCTACAGAAAATGAAGCAGAAAAGCAGAAAGGTGACAACAGAACTATGGGTCGCAAAGCAACTGTCCCTTATGGCCTCTATGTTTGTCATGGCTTTATTTCTGCAAATCTTGCAAAGCAAACTGGTTTCTCTGAGAAAGATCTTCAGCTTTTCTTTGATGCATTAAAGAATATGTTTGATGTAGACCGTTCTGCAGCAAGAGGCTTGATGAGTGCTCAGAAATTAATCGTGTTCAAGCATGATTCTGTTCTGGGTAATGCTCCAGCGAATAAATTGTTTGATTTGGTGAAAATCAAGAAGAATACAGATGTACCACGTTCATTTGGCGATTACGAAGTTATGGTACCTTCCCAAGAGGAGTTGGATAATATATATCCAGGTGTAACAGTTGAAGAATTGATTTAGTATCATCATGTATACTGAAGACGAAATGCTCATGTTGTCGGGGATACAGCACTTTATGTTCTGCCCCCGACAATGGGCTTTGATTCATATCGAGCAACAATGGGCAGAAAATAAACTGACGACTGAAGGGCAGATTCTACACAAGAATGTAGATAATCCCTTCTATCGTCAGAAGAATGGTGATGTTATCACGCTTCGTTCCCTCCATATTGCCTCTAAAGAATTAGGGTTATATGGTATAACTGATGCTGTAGAACTTGTTCCAACTGATTCTTCTGAAGATGCCATCACTCATCAACGCTACAAAGGCTATTGGAAACCATATCCTGTAGAGTATAAAAGAGGGCATCATAAGCCTGATGAAAGAGATGAAGTACAATTGGCAGCCCAGGCTATGTGTCTTGAAGAAATGTATGGCATTCATATTCCATACGGTGCATTGTATTATGATGAAGTAAAACATAGAGAAACAATTTCTATTTCTGAGTCATTAAGAAGTACGACTATTCAATGTGCCCGTCAGATGCATGAGGTATTTAAAAGCGGTATCTTGCCAAAAGCTAACAAACAGCACCATTGCAAGAATTGTTCTCTGGTAAATCTCTGTATGCCGGAAATGAGTGATTGTACTCTAGTATCAACCTATTTAAATAAGAATCTATATGAGGATATTACTTAATACATTATACGTGACAACGCCTGAAGCCTATCTAAGTAAAGAAGGGTTGAATGTTGTGGTATCTGTGAAGCAAAACGAGATATTCCGTATTCCTATCCATAATATAGAGCAAATTATTACTTTTGGTTATATGGGGGCAAGTCCTGGATTGATGAAGTTGTGTGCAGATAACAATGTTTCTCTAACCTTCCTTTCACCGCAAGGAAGATATATCAGCCGTTCGCAAGGTCCGACTAGAGGAAACGTTTTGTTGAGAAAAGCACAATATAAGAATTCTGATGAACCTAACTATGCTCTTCATCTCTGTAAACTCTTCATAGGAGGTAAAATCCAAAACTATCGTAATATCTTACGTCGCTTTATTAGAGACAATGGAGATGATGAGGCTATAGCATATATTTGCGAGGAATTGCTTCGATGTAAAAGAAGAGTTTTAAATGCTGAATCTATAGATAGTGTGAGGGGAATAGAAGGAGAAGCTGCCACTGCTTATTTTGGTGTTTTCTCACGCCTTCTTCTAAACCAGAAAGAAGATTTTGTATTTGAAGGTCGCAATCGTCGTCCACCAAAAGATGCGATTAATGCGATGTTATCTTTCGTATATACTCTTATATGTAATGATATGACATCGGCTTTGGAGACTGTTGGCTTAGACCCATACGTAGGGTTTATGCATACTTTAAGACCAGGGCGTGCTTCTTTATCTTTGGACATGATGGAGGAGTTGCGAGCATATTTGGGTGATAGATTGGTTCTATCTTTAATCAACAGAAAACAGATTACCATCAAAGATTTCATCAAGCAGGGTGACGAAGGTATCGTCATGACAGATTCGGGGCGTAAGATTATACTGTCTGCTTGGCAAAACAGAAAGAAGGAGCAGATTATTCATCCTTATTTAAATGAGAAGGTAAGTATAGGTCTTCTTCCTTATGTTCAAGCAATGTTGTTGGCAAGATTCATCCGCAAGGATATTGATGATTACCCTGTATTTTTAATCAAGTAGCTTATGTTTGTGCTGATTACTTATGATGTTAATATAACATCGCCTTATGGTGAGAAACGTTTGCGCAATGTAGCGAGAGCGTGTTTGAATTATGGAAAGAGAGTTCAAAACTCTGTTTTTGAATGTATTTTGACGGAAGCTCAATTTGTTGTGTTGAGAGACCAGTTAAAGGGAATTATCGATTCAGGGCAAGACAGTGTTAGATTCTATATCCTTGGGAAGAACTGGAAACGTAAAGTTGAAACGTTGGGTAAGGATATGGGGCTTGACTTTACTGGTGAGCTTATCATTTAATATATGAGGGTGCGAACCTATTGTATTGCAAATAAATCCGGTAGATTCGCACTTCTTGTAAATCAATAAGTTATGTTTTTATCAGCTTTTATATTATTTTATGGGTAATTATTTTGTTGTTTTTCGCAAAATATCTACCTTTGCATCGTGATATTCAGCCTTTTGCTGAATATGCAGTCACACCCTGTATGGGTGTGTGGATTGAAACTTTCACAACAGTTTCGCCCGTGAATGTCCATCCTGTCACACCCTGTATGGGTGTGTGGATTGAAACAGTGTTTCGTACCGTTTGTCGGATTCGTGCCTATGTCACACCCTGTATGGGTGTGTGGATTGAAACCTACCTCATCATTTGCCAACGTCTTGTAAATTAGTCACACCCTGTATGGGTGTGTGGATTGAAACGCAAAAGATGTGGAATGCTGAAAACGAATATAATGTCACACCCTGTATGGGTGTGTGGATTGAAACACCTGAAAGAGCAACACGAGAGCCTGAAGTTATGTCACACCCTGTATGGGTGTGTGGATTGAAACGGTTGCAGTTGTTTGTGCTCCTGCCAACTTGTTACGTCACACCCTGTATGGGTGTGTGGATTGAAACATTAGTAAGGCAATCAGTAAAATGTTGTGCTAGGTCACACCCTGTATGGGTGTGTGGATTGAAACAAAGCATGCTCATCATCCTGAAGCGTTGTTTGAGTCACACCCTGTATGGGTGTGTGGATTGAAACTTTGATGCAGGAAAAGTTGTTGGGGAAAATTGCGTCACACCCTGTATGGGTGTGTGGATTGAAACTTTTCTGTTTGTGTCATATTTACGAAAGATTACTGTCACACCCTGTATGGGTGTGTGGATTGAAACCGTTATAACTTGTGTTTTAAAATTTGTCTTTCTGAGTCACACCCTGTATGGGTGTGTGGATTGAAACGTAAAATCACGGTATCTTTGCACCGTGATTTAGAGGTCACACCCTGTATGGGTGTGTGGATTGAAACATTTAACTTTTTAGTGAAACGAATCTTTGAAAAGTCACACCCTGTATGGGTGTGTGGATTGAAACGTTTGTGTCATTGAAATAACCTGCATCGAACTTGGTCACACCCTGTATGGGTGTGTGGATTGAAACCATCTATTCCGCCTTTAAGCGAATCGGAGTAGAGTCACACCCTGTATGGGTGTGTGGATTGAAACTGATTAAATACCTCATTACCCAAATCAACAATACGTCACACCCTGTATGGGTGTGTGGATTGAAACACTAACAGGAACACCATTCGGCAAACCGTTTTTAAGTCACACCCTGTATGGGTGTGTGGATTGAAACTACCTATAATCGGCAAATATGGCGTTTTATACAGTCACACCCTGTATGGGTGTGTGGATTGAAACTTTAAGACTTTTTAACGAAAATAATTTGGTGGTTGTCACACCCTGTATGGGTGTGTGGATTGAAACCTCAGCCTGTGGAACATCAGCGGAAATCTTTTCCAAGTCACACCCTGTATGGGTGTGTGGATTGAAACTCGCCGCCTCCACCTGGGAGAGTACCGGAACCCGAGTCACACCCTGTATGGGTGTGTGGATTGAAACATATACGGATGCTGTTATAACGCTGAATATGACGTCACACCCTGTATGGGTGTGTGGATTGAAACAAAACGTTGGGCGCAAAGCGTTATATGATTCAAGAGTCACACCCTGTATGGGTGTGTGGATTGAAACATTTTATGTAATTAGTACTACTGCAATCAGCATGCGTCACACCCTGTATGGGTGTGTGGATTGAAACAAATCTTTGCATTGGTGGCTAAGTTTGAAAAGTGTCACACCCTGTATGGGTGTGTGGATTGAAACTATATTGGATAAAAGCTAACAAAGCGTATCAAATGTCACACCCTGTATGGGTGTGTGGATTGAAACACGTACCAACTTACAAGTAAGAGTACTACCCGAGTCACACCCTGTATGGGTGTGTGGATTGAAACAACAAATGCCCCGCCGATTATAGCCCCCTGCAAAGTCACACCCTGTATGGGTGTGTGGATTGAAACTTTGGTATCTCTGTCTTCTTAGCATATTCAGATGTCACACCCTGTATGGGTGTGTGGATTGAAACTGTAATAACCTCCTGGCTCCTGGGATTTGGTTGAAGTCACACCCTGTATGGGTGTGTGGATTGAAACAACCACGTTTTTTATTGGGTGATTATCGCTTTAGTCACTTTAGAATATTTTGGGAAGTAATCAATTCTACAATTAGACTTAATCGGTAACCTTGTCGGAGACTTTACGGGTGGTAAAAGAGATTTAGCGGTAATGCAAATACGTATATACTATTAGACTCAAACCTATTGACAGAAAACTCGCCAACCTTTAATTTGTTAGCACTAATATCACTATTGCCACGCTTTGTTGTAATAGCTTGAATTATAGAAAAATAAGTGTGACGATTCGTGCCATTTTAATTGTCACCTAATGTCATCCGGAAAGAAATAATCAATGTTGGTTGGCAATAAACGGTATGGTTAAAATTTCTTCTGTCCTCCGAGAAGTTTACCCCCTACTTTTACTATCCTTCTTTGTTCATCAGCCGAGAAATTGGCAAAATCGGGCTATTTTTCTTTATTTAACTCCGAAATTGAGTGGAATATCAGAGAAAATCTATAAATTTGCATTCAAATACAATATTTTGTAAAGAATGGAAGATAGAGAACTGTTACTGAAAAGTGACCCGGAGTTTGACCGCCTCGCCTTTACGGTGTTGGCTATCGAGGCTTCAGCACAAAAAATGGGTATATCGCCGTCTGAAATGAGAAAGCGATTGGATAAGGTGGGGCTAATCAAGAGTCTCATCCAAGATTGCTATGATACTCTACATACCGAGAGTCGGGAAGCTGTTGCAAATGATGTGGTCGAAGCTCTTAAAAATTGGGAAAGAAAAGAATAATGGAAAAGCAATTCAAATCATATGAAAGGATATAATTATGTTGGATTTCTTATTATGGAATAAAATCGCTCGTATCATAAAGCAGTTGGCCGACACGCTGCATATATCAACCGACAGAGCTTTGCAGATATTCTATGACTCTGATGTTTGCCGTATGTTACATGATAAAGAACTTGGCTTGCATCTGATGAGTGACACATATATTGTAAATGACTTGATAGAAGAGCTAAGGAATAAGCAATAGCAAAACGATGGAAGCAAATAATAATAAGATAACTTGTCCGAAATGCAACTCTCTGAATGTGCAATCAGAAGGGATGATTCATCTCTGTATGGATTGTGGATATAAATGGGAGGATGAAGCGCAGACGGATTTGGGCGAAATGATCATTTACCAATCTGATGAAGGTGTAAAACTTGACGTGAGATTGGAAAATAAAACCGTGTGGTTGAATCAAGAGCAAATAGGTGCTTTGTTTAATAAAAGTAAAGCAACTATTAGTGAACATATTTCCAATATTTTCAAAGAAGGAGAATTAGAAGAAAAAGTGGTTGTTCGGAAATTCCGAACAACCACTCAACATGGTGCTTTAGAGGGAAAAACACAGAGTAAAGAGGTAAAGTACTACAATCTAGACGTAATTATCTCTGTGGGCTATCGTGTAAAATCTATTCAAGGAACACGATTCCGCCAGTGGGCTACAGAACGACTCCATGAATATATTGTGAAGGGATTCACAATGGATGATGAGCGACTCAAGAAAATGGGTGGCGGCAGTTACTGGAAAGAACTGCTAGACCGCATTCGTGATATTCGCTCTTCAGAGAAGGTACTTTATCGTCAGGTACTCGATATCTATGCAACAAGTGTTGACTATGATCCGCGGACTGATGCCTCGAAGCTATTCTTCAAGATAGTGCAAAACAAATTGCATTATGCCGCCCATGGACATACTGCAGCTGAGGTCATCTATGAACGGGCAGATGCAGAACTGCCATTTATGGGTTTGAAAACTTTTGAAGGAGATTTACCTGCCATCAAGGATATAAAGATAGCCAAAAACTATCTGAAGGAAAACGAACTGAAGATTCTCAATAATCTTGTTTCTGGATATTTCGATTTTGCAGAGATTATGGCTTTGGAACATCGTCCTGTCTATATGATGGATTACGTGAAGCAGCTCGATACCATATTGCAATCTACAGGACGCCCATTGCTGAAAGGTTCTGGTAGCATCAGCCATCAGGAAGCTATGGATAAGGCTTTGGCAGAATACAGAAAGTATCAAGTCAAGACCTTGTCTCCAGTAGAGGAAGATTATCTGGATTCTATCAATGCTTTGGGTAAGATTGCAAAAAGAAAGAGAAGACAGAAGGGTGACCAGTAGTGAAGGGAATTAAAAAAAATATAAGCGTGATGTTAAATGGCTTTTTATTGTCACTTAATGTCACGCTTATTGCGGTAATTTTATTTCTTTATCACCTTCAGAACCTGGTCGGCAAGGCTTCGCATTCCCTTGATAGTAGGATGCCCGTTCTTCTTGTCTATGTCATGAAGGGCGATGACCGGAACCTGATAGGTCTTGCAGATCTTTTTTACGGATTCGTTGATCTCATCCTTCAGCTCTGAGTTCAGGATGAAGTAGATATCTACATTCGGATGGCGCTGACGGAGATCGGAAAGCAACTTTGCCATGGCTGGACGGAAACAGTAGAGGTCGGCACGCTTCCAGTTGCTGTACTGGTAATTGCCGATAGGGACATTCGCCCAACTGTCGTTCGTTCCACCGCAAATCAAGATGATGTCTGGATTGCCCAACAGGGTAGTGCGGTTGATGAATGAACGGTCGCTGTAATCCTCATCGCGATAGCCGGTGTTGCAGATGGTGGAACCTGAATAGGAATTGATGTTGCCCATCTTGTAACCACCTTCCTTGATAACCTGCCACCACCAGGTTTGCTCCACCTTGTTGACATCGGTTGCTTTTTGAACCGCAGTGGTGTACCAGGTGGCATATCCCTTTGGAATGAAACCCTCGAAAGTTGAATACGAGTCGCCGAGAACGGCAACGGTCTGCTTCACTTGTGCCAGCAGAGGCATCAGGGCGAACATAAAGAGGCAGACGATAACTGATAATCTTTTCATGACGTTTTTTATATAGTTTGATTTTTATGTGATCCTCTCTTTGGATAGGGCTTGAAACCCGATTGCAAAGATACGATATTATTTGTGGATATACAAATGTTTGGGACTATAATTTCTAAGACAGATGATGAGAATGCTGAATTTATCTCCTAACCACTAGGTATGCTGTGCCGTATCTGGTTCTTTTGCTCTTCAATCCATCGATGTTCTGAAGCTCCCTGCCGAATCTGTGCAAACTCGTTACCTGCAGAGATGAACCGATTTTCTGCTTCAGAATACTGAATATAGCAGTAGCGGTGAGATATTCCCCCTTTTCCACATCATTAGTCGGCTCGAAAACCTCCAGGAAGCATTGCTTGATGGGGGAAATCTGCTCAAACTGTCGGTTGCTCTGCATGATGACGGCGGTTTCCGCAGCATCGAAATAGGATTTCTCTCCTTGCTCCAGAGCTTGCATCGCCTGTGCATAAAGCTGCTCGTAGTTCAGTCTGCCACTTACATCAATAGGTCCCGTCAGCTCTACACCCAGGAATCGGCGGTTGCCGGATGGGTCGGCGAGGATATCCGTCATGTTGCTCGTGGCAATGAAGGAGGCGAGACGAGGAAATTCCTGTACATGACTTCCGTATGGCGGCTTGATCTTCACCGTGGGCAGTTGCAGCAGATTCTTCAGGAATCCCTGCTGAACCTGTGGCGAAATCTGGTTGAATTCATCGAGATTGATGAGTAGGAATTGCGACATCGCCTGCAACACCTGTCGCTTTTCTGATAGAATCATATTGTCGGTGAAGCCCCACGATAACTCATTCGGAATTAGACGGCGACAGAAAGTACTCTTGTTGTAACCCTGCTTGGAGATGAGCAGCGGCATCGTACTGTTGCCATATTGACGACGATACATGCCACGCCACTGGTCCACCATTCCCAGGAACCAGGTGTAAAACCAGTCTTCCCAATGTGGATTCTTGGTCGGAACGGTACGTGCCAGGGCACGGATGCGGTCCTTGCCGTCCCATTTTCCCAGACAGTCATAGAGGTATGACTCTATCGGACTATAGTTCCTGATGCGATCCGACTCCAGATAGTTTCTCACGTCCTTGATGCTTACGTGGATGTCGGCAATCTGCACATCGAGCGTCATGCTTTTCTGCACTCTGGCATCCACCGGCTTGAAGTCTCCCACCCACGAATTGTTGGGGCGATATTCCGTAAATTTCATTACAGTATTGTAGCGGAACTGATAGCGGCTTTCCAGATAATTGATCATCTGTAGGATGTCTGTTCTGCCCTTTCCTGCGGCTGCACTCTTCGATTTTTTGTCTTTGCTGTGAGTGGCGTATGCGCTTCCCACCACCTGTCGGAGCTGCTCTTCGGCTACTTCGTACCAGTTGTTTCTGCGGATGTGGATGAATGCCTCCTCTTCGGTGAGTCCCATGTGGCAGAGTTTGGCTGCGATGGCAGAGAGGCGGGCGAGCAGTTGGTCATTTTCATTTGTCCAATTCATCTTCGCCTCCGTCATTTCTTCTGCAGCCTCCCTTGCTGCCTTGCGATAGAGAAACTCGTAGTCGTTGTATGCCTTCAGGTCATCTACGGCTTTAGGAACCGCTGCCTTTGTCTGGCTGGTTCTGGAGATGCGCATCGCAACCGCCTTACTATTATAATAAGGTGAAGGGTCGAGGGTGAGCATGAAATTGGATTTCATGGTTGGCTTCTCTTCCTTGAGTTCTGCCTGTATCTGAGAAAGATAGAGTGACTTGACCTGCTCGTAGGCACACTGGTAGAGCAGTTCTGCATCTTCCTCCTTTTCAGGAATCTTTCCTTCTTCATCGCAGATGCAGACGAGCACGATGAGGCTTCTACCATCGGCTCCGGTGATGGCAGCGAAGGTCATCGGTAACAGACAGGCTGCTTTCTTGGTAGCTTCTATCTCCTGATCAGTCATCAGGTGGATGAAGTGGAGCATCAGCAGTCCGTTTGATTTTTTGAATACAAGGTTGTCGCTTTCATCCTTTCCGAACTCAGCGGCTGGATAAACGTGTTGCCATTCATTGATGCCTTTATAAAACTGATAATCGCCTTCCATCAGGGGCACGCTCATCCTGAAATTGGCGACACTCTGTTTCGAATCGTCTTTGGCGATACGTTCCAGAAAACTGTCAATGGTTTTCGTACTTACCATCAACTTGTTCTGTTTGTTGGTTCTTATGATAGTAAACTTCATACTTCTGCTAAAATATTGAAAGGGTGTTACTTGTGATTACAGATAGCGTTGCTTTTGGGTTGCAACCAAGGCTCTAACATCAGTTTTCTGGTGTTAGGTATGTTGCTCCAGGCATTTGCCCAGACTTGCCCGGAGCCTTGGGCAAAAGTGCCCGGATATTCCGGGCAAAAGTACTCATAGTCTCGGGCACTCATACTCATGTACTCGGGCATTCATACTCATGTACACGGGTACGGATACTCATGTTCATGGGTATGAGTGTTCATGTTCATGGGTACATTTCTTTCATGATAGCCGGCTGCTAATAGTTAACCTCTTCTGTATATCGGTCGAATCTCATATTGGTGTATCCATGTCCCTTGCACCATTGCAGGATGTATTGTTGCTGTACGGGAACGAGACCAACTTGTCCTAATTTATAGCGATAGTAGGAGGTGCTGCTTCCGAAGTAGGAAGTCATGTGCAATCTGAAGCTTCCTTCGTCTTTGCGTTTCAGTTCATCCAGAAGGTTCTCGAATCCGTATGCCATTTTCATCATACGGAGTTGCAGGAAGTGTTCGCACTTGTTGTCGTGATAAGCGTCGGGATAGATGGCATAGCCAGAGGTCTGTTCCGGTCTCTTGTAGGTCACTGAAAGATAGTGTGCGCATTCCTGGGCTAGTGGACATTGCTGGTTGAAGCAATAGGTCCATGAGTTGTAAGCGTCTCCTTTAGCGAAGTAAATTCTTACTAAATCTGCTTGAGTCATTGGATTATGTATTTAAGATTGAAAAATAGTGGTTTCACAGGAGTCGTAAGCTTCTAGGTGGAATCGGCAAGAATTGTTCTTGTTGGTTGCAAAGATACAAAAAATGAATCGAAATGCAAGCTTTTCCTCTCTTTTTTTCTGTTTTTCTTCGAAAAGTCTGTGTTTTTCTTTCAAAAATCACCGTTTTTCGCCGTAGTGTGGCATTAGGTGGCATTAAGTGGCAATAGAAAATACCCCTATTGCCACACTTAAATAGCTGGATATCAGATTTCTATCTTGTAGCGTGGCAATAGTGGAATTATTTTGTTGAAACAGAATCAGATAATGATGCTGCTAACATCCTTGATCACCTCATCATATCTCTCCTTATTAAACTTATATAAATAAGGTGAGCGGTGGGCACCGATCTTGCGCTGCTCATCCAGCTTGATGATTATCCCCAGCGATGTCAGTCGCTTGGCAAAGTTGCGGCTATCCAGTTTCTTGTTCAGCATCGTCTCGTAGAGACTCTGGATTTCCGGAAGCGTGAATTTCTCGGGCAGGAGGTTGTAGCCTATCGGACAGTAGTTGGCGAAGATAGGCAGATACCTGACGGCAAGCCTGATGATTTCCTCATGGTCATACATCAGTTCGGGCAGATTGTCAATGTCGAACCATTGGCAGTCTTCCGTATTGTATTCTCCCGAAGGCTTTACCTTGGAGTATTCTGTCAATGCGAAGCAACCCACTGTGATGAACTGGTCGAACATCCAGAAGTTCTCGGGAACCTTAAAGCCGGCAAATTCAAAATCCTTTCTCTGTGCCTCCTTATCACTATTGTTTCTACCAGGCTTACCAACCAACAGCGATTTGCTGCGTATTGATGCCAAGCGTTCGCAAATAGAGTATAATCTGAAGAAAGCAAGAAATGGAGTGGAACTGTGCCGCATGTCGCTTTGTGCATCGTTGGGACTTGGCTTGAAGACCCAGCTGGATGTAGATGACAAGGATCTGGCTTCTATCACCTCTCCATCTGTTGATTCATCCATCGTATCAGCCAATACTTCCTTGACTTTCCGTCCTGAATACCAGCTCTTGCAGCAGGGCATCAAGGCGAAGGAACTGGAGATTAGAAAGGCACGAGCCGGCTACCTGCCAACCGTGGCACTTGTTGCCCAGTATTCCCAATATGGTTGGGCATATATGAAAGGTCAGCAGGAGGGTTACTCCTACAAGAGTGAGATTTCCGGTGGTGCTCCGATGCTGATGGCAACCGTGTCTGTGCCTTTGTGGCATTGGGGCAAGGAGGCGAAGCGCATCAGAAAGGCTAAGTTTGACTTGCAGAATGCCCAGCTCGACTTGCAGAAGAATGCCCGATTGCTCGGCATCCAGAACCAGCAGGCATTGCTCAATGTGCAGGATAGTTACCGGCTCATCGAAACAGCCGAGCGTGGACTGACGCAAGCCACCGACAACCTGAAGAATCTGCGATTGCGTTTTGATAATTCCATGGCTACCCTCACCGATCTTCTCGATGCCCACAGTCAGTGGCAGGAAGCTTCGAGTAACCTGATAGAGGCAAAGACGCAATATAAGATTTATGAGAGTGAATATAAGAAACTGATGGGGGAATAGAGTTCAAATATAATTCTCTTCCTTATCCTAAAGAGAAATAAACTAAAAAAGTGGCAACTGGGTTTCCGATTGCCACTTTTTGTTTACAGTTTAATTGCGGCTCGAAAATATCTTAAAAGAAGAAAACTTTTCCCTTAAGGAAAAAACTATTTTCCCTTAAGGAAAAAAATAAAAAACCTTAAGGAAAAATTCTCAATCTCTTCTTTCCCCATTTTTCGGGTGTTTTTGCCAGATTTCCTTTCTTGGGAATATTGTTTACAAAATGTTGGACGGAGAAGGGGGATAGGCTAATACAAGAGCTTGAGAAAGGAAGGAATAATCTACTTTCGGAATCCCAAAAGCATAAGTTTTTCTCATTTTATTTGCTTAGATGAAATATTTTCTGTACCTTTGCCCTATTGCAAAAAGTCGGCTTGCTAAGCTAGGAGGTGATCAACAGCGGACTGATGAAGGGCTTATCATTCAGGAAGGAGAGGAATATCGACTGAACGATGTTTATATAGCTATGAAACTTCGTGCAAGAAAGAAGATAAATGAGAAGATAAATGAGAAGATAAATGAGAAGATAAATGAGAAGATAAATGAGAAGATAAAATTGACTGATAGGCAGAAAATGGATATCATTGAGAGTAAGATATAATTTTTAGATTATGCAATACAAGAATATCATATTCGATTTAGGTAATGTCTTGGTGAAGCTCAATCCGGAAGGATGCATCGGGGCTTTCAAGGCGATAGGAATGGGGGAGTTGGTTGATCCGAATCCTCAGAGTGAGGGAATGAAGCTGATGAGCAAACTGGGTGTGGGAATGATTACCACCGAAGAATTCTGTGATGCGGCTCGTAAGTTGACAGGGACTGATGTGGCGAATGAAGACATCATCGATGCAGCCAACAAGATGCTGGTGGTGATTCCTGATGAGAAAAAGGAGCGACTCCTGCAATTGAAGAAGGCTGGCTATCGCCTCTTCCTCCTGAGCAATACCATTGATATACATTGGGATTATTGCGTGGAGTATCTCTTCCCTTATCAGAACTATGGGGTAGAGGATTATTTTGAGCACTGCTTCCTCTCTCAGAGAATGCATCTGGCAAAACCTGATGCCCGCATTTATGAGGAGGTAATCAGGCAGGCGAACATCCATCCCGATGAAACCCTCTTCATCGATGATCTGAAGGAAAACTGTGAGGCTGCCGAGAAACTGGGCATCCACACCTTCCAGAACGTGAAGTTCGATGATTGGCTTGCACTTCGATTCTGACGGAAAGGTCAGAATCGAAGCTTTTATTCGTTAAATAAAATTGTGTTAATTTGCATTTTTTCTGATGAATAATCGCATGAACTTCACACTTTTTCTAACGAATATCTGTAGAAGTCCACACTTTTTCTAACGAATAATCGACAATTTCCCACACTTTTTCTGACGAATAACTCTTTTTCTGACGAATAACTAAGGAAAAGGCTGATTTATTCGCTTTTTCCAATAAAATGTTATACCTTTGTGGGCTAATAAATAACTAACATACAATATCAAAATGAATTTTTACAAGACATTAGGATTGAAAAACAGCCGTATTGATGTGGCTGATGCCTTGCGAGGATTGGCAGTGGCAGGTATTATTCTCTATCACTCCGTGGAGCATTTCAATATGTACGATGGAAGCATAGCGCATGCTTATACGCTGGGGTGTGATGATTGGATGGCAGATGTGCTGGCTTTGCTGCTGTCAGGAAAGATGTATGGCATCTTTGCCCTGCTCTTCGGATTGAGCTTCTTTATTATGAACGACAACCAGCAGCAGCGGGGAAATTGCTTTTCGGGTAGATTCGCCTGGCGAATGTTCCTGCTGGCAATGCTCGGTATCGTGAATACAGCCTTCTTTGATGGCGACATCCTCTTTTCCTATGCCATCTATGGACTGGTTCTCATTCCATTGAGCTATCTTCCTACCAAATGGCTTTGGTGGGTGGTTGCCTTTCTCTTTATCCAACCGGTAGAAATCTACTCCCTCATTTCGGGATGGCAGGTAGATGCGTCGTCGTTGAGAGAGGTGTATGGAAATATGTACAATGGTCATCAGCACGGCAGTTTCCTGGAGAATGCCTATGGTAACCTGCGATACGGACAGGTGGCTACCTATTACTGGTGCATGATGAAGGGAAGACATACGCAGACTATCTGCCTCTTCATTCTCGGAATGCTGGTGGGCAGAAAGCGTTGGTTCTACAATGAGAACAACAACCTGGCTTTGTGGAAGAAGGTGCTGGTGGTTTCCATCCTGGTATTGATTGTGGGAGGCATAGCTGATGTGCGCCACATGGAAACATGGAACAATTGGCTTTATCCTATCTACAATTTCTTCATCCTCTCGTTCGTAGTTTCAGGCTTCGTACTGTTGTGGTATGGTAAGGAATGGTTCAGAAAGGGATTGTCATTCCTGCGCCAGTTTGGCAAGATGAGTCTGACCAACTATTTTCTCCAGTCTATCATCGGTTGCGGACTGTTTGCCTATTATGGTTTCAATCTTCAGACGAAACTCGGCATCACCTACGCCTTCTTTGTGGGCATCGCTATGGTGATAGTGCAATGCCTCTTCTCCAACCTCTGGCTCAAGTACCACTCCCATGGTCCTTTCGAGGGAATATGGAAGAAGCTGACCTGGATTAAGTTCTAAATATAAGAAGTTTACTGTAAAACTAGACACTCCAGTTTTACAGTCTTATTCCATATTTCCGGATGCCTTCACTCATCATCTGCACTGGCATAAATTCTTTCATGCTGTTGATGATGGTGTTAAGCATTCGTTCCTTGATATAGTCTTCCCTGATGTATAGGGAGATGCGTCTCTGGGAAAGATAATCTCCTTCTATCTTTCTTACATTCTTGCGTTGTGCCTCATTTAGGAATTCGAGGTGCATTTCTGGAATGATGGTGAACCCGCCGTTCTCATCCACGATGCGAATTAAAGTTTCTATGCTGCCTGACTCATAGATGTGCTGCCCTTTGCTTCTTGCTTTACAGAAGGAGAAAGCACTATCGCGAAGGCATTGTGCTTCTTTCATAATCCACATGTTCTCATGCTCCAGATTCTCTGGCTTGAACACGGGCAGCTTGCGCCAGCAGTCTTCCGATAAATATACATAAAAGCGTTCTGTGTAAAGCGGAATCTCCAGTATTCCTTTACGAGGCAGGTCTGAGATGGCAATGCCAGCATCTATTTCTCCATCTTGCAAAACATGAAACATTTCTTCTGATTTCATCTCTTGAATAGAGAGGTTTACTTCAGGATAATCTTTTCTATAATGCTTGATGAATTTGGGAAGAATATAAGGAGCGATGGAGGGACCTACGGAGAGAGACAGAGATTTGCCAATCTGGTTCTTCTCTTCAGCCACGAGTTCTGTGATTTTCTCTAGCTCCAAAAGTGTCTTTTTAGCTTGAAGGATGATTTTCTCTCCTGCACTCGTTGGTGTTACCTGTTTGTTGGTGCGGTCGAAGATGCGCACATCGAGTTCTTCTTCTAACTTCAGCAGCATGGCACTGAGTGTAGGTTGGGAAATATTGCACGAGTCAGCCGCCTTCGCAAAGTTGCGAAAGCGGTTGATTGCTACGATATATTTGAGTTGTTGCAGATTCATTTTGCTTTGAATTATCTTGCTTGAATTTATCTTGCTTGAATTTATCTTGCTTTGAGTTTACATATCAGCTGTGTCATGTTGCCCATAGGACAGAACACGCACCAGGTTCTTGGACGATAGATAATGGTGAGCAGAACGCCCACAATCAGCGAGGTGAGCATGATGCCATAGAGACCGAAGGCAAACTGTGCCTTCCATGGCTCAATCTCTACCGGGTAAGCCCAATGCCATGGCACGTTGAAGGTCCATAGCAGGTGGATGGTCTGATGGAGATTTTCTGTGCCCTTTGCCACCATTGTGGTAAGGATGATCATCTGGATAAAGAAGAACATGAAGAACAGGAGGAAGCCATGGCGGAACCATTTAGACGAGAGCCATCTTGGTGCCACCTTCTTGCGCGACCATCCCAGGGTGTTTCCTATTTGCAGGAAGAGTTGTCCTCGTCCACAATAGTTGTTGCAATATCCCTTTCCGCCTCCGAATATGGTCATGAGCAGCGGAATCAGAAAACAGATGACTCCGAGCCATGCGAACACGATATTGAAGAATCCGAGGGTGAAATAGGTGGCAGATACGAGCCACAGGTAATCACTCCATTTCTTATTTTTCTGTTTTGCCATACGAATCAATTTGATGAAATTAAACGGGTTGTCTTAAAACTTTATGGATTACTCCTGCCGGACAGTTTTTCTCGCAGATGCCGCAGCCTATGCACTTCTCCTCATCTATCTGGGCATAGCATCCCTTGTAGATGCTGATGGCATCCTTAGGACATACTTTCACGCAAACGCCACATGCCACGCAGCGGTTTTGCTCGTTAATTGCTTTATACTTAGCCATATTACTGCTTACTTCTGAATACCTTCCTTTTCCAGTATCTCTTCCAGAAAATCAGATGCATCAGCCACGCAGAGCGGACACTCGCGAAGCACTTTTCCTGTTCCCACACCTTTCAGCAGTTTGCATTGTGTGGCACCATTGCGTTGCTTAAACTTATCCATTATCATTCTCATGCCCTTGATAGACTTCGCCTTGTCTTGTGTAGCGAGTCCAAGTACGATGCCTGCACCAACGAGGGCTCCGCAGGTTCCCTCCATATTACCCATACCTGCAGCAAAGGCATTGCCAGCGTTCTTGATGGTTTCCTCGTCCATACCGGTGAAGTCGTGGTAGGTGCAGAGCACAGCCTGTGTGCAATTATGTGAGCCACAACGTTTCTTTTCTGCTGCTATTTCTTTTCTTGTTTCCATTGTCATTTTTTTCATTGTCATTTTTTCCATTGTTTTTTTATTTGTAATTTTGATTTCGGCTGCAAAGTTAATACTTTTATTATAGATAAACGAAAGATTCTGGCTATAAGTTGATAGATAATATCTATTGATGATAATCAAAAAATGCCCCCTTGCTTCACAGCAAGAGGGCACAAACACACAAAGTAAAACACCGCTAAAATTCGAGACCATTTACCGCATAGAGCGGTACGTTTGTAACCCAATCTTCCTGCAGATAATCATTCATGGAGATTCGATAGGCCTTCTTTGGCTGGTTGTCAGCAACAAACTGGCGCAGGCTCTTTGCCTTGACATTCGTCTCGGCTTTCACCTCCAGCGGAACAATCT
>ERZ870052.134-NODE-134-length-27364-cov-6.214534_pt1 | contig 27364 bp, 20 predicted proteins | sample MGYA00520889_ERZ870052 | MGnify/ENA primary metagenome ERZ870052 (study PRJEB32232, sample SAMN07284988) | human gut metagenome | biome: human-associated habitat; material: feces | host: Homo sapiens | place: Tanzania | collected 2014-08-14 ...
TGTATTTTCACTAATATCAATTTATTTTATTTATGTTATAATAAGTCCGTAACCTATTACAAATGTGTTTATCCGCGTGTGTTAGCCCTTACATTTTATTACATTCACGGAGGAACATTTTATGAAGATCTTAGACAATTATATTACTCAGTTAATCGAGAACAGTACACCACAGGAGCCTGCATGGAATATCGAGAAGATTCGCGCAGGAAAGCCAAACACATGGAATTATATCGACGGATGTATGATCAAAGCGCTGCTTACGATCTATGATATCACAGAAGACGAGCGTTATCTGAACTTTGCAGATGAATTTATTGATTATTTTGTAAATGAAGATGGAACGATCAAATACTATGATCCGGAAGAATATAACCTGGACAATGTAAATGCCGGCAAGACACTTTACCGCCTGTATGATCTCACTCATAAGGAAAAGTATCGCAAGGCAATGGATACGATCTACTCCCAGCTTCAGGGACAGCCAAGAACAAAGGAAGGCAACTTCTGGCACAAAGAGATTTATCCTGATCAGATCTGGCTGGATGGATTATATATGGCTCAGCCGTTCTATATGCAGTATGAACTGAGCTTCTGCGGCGGAAATGCCTGTCAGGACAGCTTCAAGCAGTTCCAGACAGTAAGAGAATTGATGCGCTGTGAGAAGAACGGGCTTTATTACCATGCATACGACTCTTCCCGTAAGATGTTCTGGTGCGACAAGGTAACCGGACTTTCCAGTAACTTCTGGCTTCGCGCCGAAGGATGGTTTGCCATGGCGATTGCTGATACATGGGAGATCATGCCGGAATCCATGAGCGCAGAGCGCGACGAATTGAAAGAAATGTTCTGCGAGCTGATCGATGCGATGCTTCCATATCAGGATGAAGAATCCGGTATGTGGTATCAGGTCATCAACCTTGGCGGCATCAAGCCGAACTATCTTGAGACATCCGGTTCTGCGATCTTCGCATATGCGATCATGAAAGGTGTTCGCCTCGGACTTTTAGATGAGAAATATTTCGCATACGGTGAGAAAGCATTTTACGGAATCTGCGAGAACTTTCTTAATGAGAAAGATGGCGTACTCCAGCTTGACAATATCTGTCTGGTTGCCGGTCTTGGAAATATTGATATGCGCGAAGGTACATTTGAGTACTATATGCGCGAACCAATCGTTAAAAATGATGCGAAGGGCGTAGCGCCACTGATTCTCGCTTACACAGAGATTCTTCTTCGCAATAAGAAATAATTACAGAAACAGATTATAAAGAACTAATTCTAGAAAGGCCTATTGAAAGATATGAATAATTCAAATACATCAAATCTTCAAATAGGGATCAGGCTCCATGACATGGAGCCTGTTTCTCTTGAAGAACGACTTGTCCTTGCCAAAGAAAAAGGATTCACTTGTGCTCATCTTGCTTCCAAATTAATTTATTCCGAATATCACATTGACCGCCACGGTCTTACTCCCGGGCTGGCAGCACACCTGCGCCGTAAGTTCAGCGAAAACGGAATTGATATCGCTGTTTACGGATGCTATCTCAACCTCGCAAACCCGGATCCACAGAAATTGCACGAGATCATTGAGGAGTATAAAGCGAACATCCGCTTTGCCGCATGGCTTGGTGCTTCCCTTGTCGGAACAGAGACCGGTGCACCGAATGTTGAATACGCTTACTGTCCACAGTGTCACGAAGAGGAAGCTTTTGTTTTCTTCCTGAAGAATCTGAAACAGGTTGTAGATTACGCAGAATCTTACGGAATCACAATTGCGATCGAGCCTGTATGGAGACATATTATTTACAATCCACAGCGCACAAGGATCGCACTTGATACAATTGGAAGAGATCATCTTCAAATCATATTTGACCCGGTCAATATGCTTGCTGAGTGTAATCATCTGCAACAGAAAGAACTCTTTCATGAGATGCTGGAATTAAATGGAAATGATATCGCACTCCTTCATGCAAAGGACTACAAGGTAGATGGAAATGAACTCATTGCTTGTGCACCTGGCAGCGCCAGGAACCTCGACTACAGTGAGATCCTCGCATGGCTCAAAGAACACAAGCCTTACCTGCATGTAACGATGGAGAATACAACTCCTGAGAATGCAGTGGAAGCGATGAATTTTCTGAAGGGATTCTAAATTATAAGAAGGACTTTATCAGAGCCGGCGCGGTTGAAGCGCCGGTCTTTTTTTGTGGGCGGATGCATCTAAAATTTGTTTTTCAATCACTTGATCACATGCAAAAAAAGAAACAGCTGCTGATGTTTTTCCGCTCATCAGCAACTGCTTCTTTTTTCATTTTACTATTTTTAGCTTAAATCTAACCTACACTAACTGAATTATCTACTTTTGTTTTCTTTGGCTTATAACCAATGTTGTTATTTCCAAAGCAGTTCTCATATGGAACTCCTGTAAGCTGCTCAAGTACTTTCTTGACTTCCGGATCAACATCTTCCATCTTTCCGCCTCCATGTACACGCTCAAGCTCTGCGATAACGATCTTGTGTGTATCCTGTGTCAGCTTCATTTTGAAGGAGAATACGATACCAAGTAATGCAAGTCCGCAACATCCGATCAGCATAACTCCGATGATCGCATTCTGTGCTGACTGAGGCTGTACGGAAACGCCTTCTTTGAATCCGAATGCTGCAAGTGTAAATCCAAGGATGGATACGATACTTGCACGAAGAAGTTTTCCAGCCATTGTCATAGCTCCGGCATAGATTCCTTCACGACGGCGGTTTGTTACAACTTCATCAACGTCTGCCATAAATGTGTATGATGTCCAAGGAATGTAGTAAACACCACCTGTTCCAAGTCCGAATACAACTACGATTGCGATCATAACAATTGTCAGATTCGGTACATGAACAAATGCAACTGCAATGTATCCAAGGATTGCTGCGATTACAACGCTAAGTGCCCAGATAAATGGTTTCTTGAATCCTTTCTTTGCTACGATTCCAACAAAGAGCATTGTTGAGATCAGCTGAAGAATACTGCTGATACTGTTCATCTGTGAAACGAATGTAGACGGCTGTGCCAGAACATAAACTACATAGTAAGTAAATGTTGCTGTGAAAAGCCATTCAGCTCCGAATCCGAACAGATACATTCCAAGGTGATGACGGAATGTACGAACTCTAAGTGTTGATAAAATATCAGTGAAAAGCTTCTTGAAGCCTTCTGCAATATTTGCAACACTTTCATCTTCTACTTCCTCGCATGGACGCTCCCATGTATTGAAGTAAAGAAGGATCATGGATACTACAAGGATCGCTCCGTAGCAAAGTCCTGTGCAGAAGAACGGTGTCGGTGAATCCTGTCCGTAGATTCCGATGAACAGTCCCGGAAGAGCTGCTCCGAGGAAGTTCGCGATCTTTCCGAACATTGCCTTAGATCCTGCAAGGTATGTACGCTCTTCGAATGTATTTGTCATCTCTACAGGTAATGTGTTGTATGGAATCATAACACCTGTATAAACAATCTCGAACATAATATATGTTGAGAAATAATACCAGAAGTTCATTCCCTTAACCCACAGAAGCGGATAGAGACACATCAGCGGAATACCGATCAGAATGAAGAATCTTCTTCTTCCGAATCTGCGTCCCAGCTTTGTCTTATAAAAGCTATCTGAGATAAATCCCATCAACGGATTCATGATTACGTCTAAGTAAGTTGCGATTGAGAAAATCAGTGTCGCCTGTGCAATTGGAAGGTGACAAAATGTTGTGTAAAAGAACAACAGCCAGGAACCACTGATTGCCAGTGCTCCACTTCCAAGAAGGTTACCAGTTCCATATGCGAAACGCGTAACCGGTGTGATTTTACGTGTCTTTTTCATAATAAAATCTCCTCGTGTTTTCTTGATAATTACTTTTGTGTAAGCCCTTACAATATTTATTATAACGGTACGTTAAAAATAAGTCAATCTAATGTTGTTCTTCAATTTATACAAGATTTTTAACGTTTTTTTGAGTATTTTAACCCTTTTTTTATTTTTCTAGGAATATCTTGAACGAAATATTGTATTTCTTTTCCTGTTTCGCTTGCATGTAAGTACTTACATGCAAGCCAATGCGTTTCATGTAATCCGGCGTATCTCATTTAAACATACAAGAAGAACCATTTTTCTTCCTTCACATATACATATGATAAAAGATGCCCCGGCAATCCTGCCGGGGCATTCTCACATCTGATCCATTATAACATGCGGATTATTCCACATCAAATCCAAAGTATTTCACTGCATTATCATAGGAAATACCCTTCACAATCTTCTCAAGTACCTTATAATCAGCCGGGTACTCTCCGTTCTCTACCCATCCTCCGATCAGTTCGCAGAGAATTCTTCTGAAGTACTCATGTCTTGTATAAGACAGGAAGCTTCTGGAGTCTGTCAGCATACCTACGAAGTTAGACAGAAGTCCTAAGTTTGCAAGGGATGTCATCTGTGCGATCATTCCTGTCTTGTGATCGTTGAACCACCATGCACTTCCCTGCTGGATCTTGCCTGCTGCCTCTGTTCCCTGGAAGCATCCGAGGATTGTTCCAATTGCTTCGTTGTCGCATGGATTCAGAGAGTACAGGATCGTCTTCGGAAGCTCGTCTGTTGCGATCAGGGAGTTCAGGAAGTCTGCTGTCTGTGCGCTTGGAGCGTAGTTGTTGATGCAGTCGAATCCTGTATCCGGTCCGAGTTTTGCATACATCAGGGCATTGTTGTCACGCTTGCAGCCATAGTGGATCTGCATTACCCAGTTCTTCTTGTGGTAAGCTCTTGCAACAAACTGCATGAATGCCATCTTGAACTTCATTTCCTCTTCTCTGGATACGCTTTCGCCGACGAGTGCTTTCTTGAAGATCGCATCTACTTCTTCCTCTGAAGCCGGTGCATACATTACATATTCCAGAGCATGGTCAGACACACAACATCCCATAGAATCAAAGAAATCCATTCTGTTCAGGATTGCTTCTTTCATGGATGCGAAGTCTTTTACTTCGATTCCGCTTACTTCTGAAAGTGTCTTGATATAATCAACATATTCTGGTTTCTCAAGGTTCATTGCCTTATCCGGGCGCCATGCCGGAAGTACTTTTACTTCAAATGTATCGTCTTCTGCCAGTTTCTTGTGCCACTCAAGAGAGTCAACCGGATCATCTGTTGTACAGATCAGTTTTACGTTAGACTGACGGATCAGGTTTCTTACAGACATTCCGTCTTCCTGCAATTTTGCGTTGCACAGATTCCATACTTCCTCTGCTGTCTCGCCGCACAGATGTCCTGTATATCCGAAATATCTCTGCAGCTCTAAGTGGCTCCAGTGATACAGTGGGTTTCCGATCGCTTTCTCAAGTGTCTCTGCCCATTTCTGGAATTTCTCACGGTCGCTTGCTCCGCCTGTGATGTAATATTCATCTACACCATTGGAACGCATCTGGCGCCATTTATAGTGATCTCCGCCAAGCCATACCTGTGTGATATTCTCAAACTTTCTGTCCTCAGCGATTTCCTGTGGATTGATATGGCAGTGATAATCTACGATCGGCATATTTTCTGCGTACTCGTGGAAAAGTTTCTGTGATGTCTCTGATGATAATAAAAAGTCTTTGTCCATAAATGCTTTCATTTTACTATTCTCCTATTTTTAACTCTTTTTATTTATAGTTTAAAGAGCGCACATAGAATACTGTACGCTCTTTAAATGTATCAAAACGACTGGATTCCTAAGACCCCTTAGATATATCCAAGTAGTTTCGGAAGTGTCAGGCTGAGCGCCGGAATGTATGTTACCAGCATCAGTACGATAAAGATTGCTGCGAAGTATACAAGCAGTTGTCTGAATACAGTCTCAATCTTAACGCCTCCGACTTTAACACCAACGAAGAGTGTTGTTCCAACCGGTGGAGTGATTGTTCCGATACACAGGTTGAAGATCATCATGATTCCGAAGTGGATCGTGTTCATTCCAAGTGCTGTACATACCGGAAGGAAGATTGGTGTGAAGATCAGGCAGGCCGGTGTCATGTCCATGAATGTTCCAACTACAAGAAGGATGACATTGATCAGAAGGAAGATGACATATTTGTTGCTGCTGATTGCAAGAAGTCCTGCAGATACGATTGCCGGAATATTTGTAAATGCCATAACCCATGACATGATACTGGATACTCCGATCAGGAAAATGATGATTCCTGTCATCTCTGCACTGTCCTTGAAGATCTTCGGAAGATCTTTGATCTTGATTGATTTATACACAAACAGGGAAAGACACAGGCTGTATACTACTGCCACTACAGATCCCTCTGTTGCTGTGAACACACCAAAGATGATTCCACCGATAACGATTACGATCAGAAGCAGACATGGGATTGCCTGAAGGATTACATTTCCTGCTTCTTTGGCTGTAAATTTTGTCTTTGCGCGGTAGCCTCTCTTCTTGGCAATAACGTAGATTACGAGCATACATGCAAGTCCCCAGAGAATTCCCGGGATATATCCTGCCATGAAAAGTGCTGCTACGGAAGTTCCTCCACTTACGAGTGAGAATGTGATCATTACGTTACTCGGCGGGATCAGAAGTCCTGTCGGTGCTGTTGCAATGTTAACTGCTGCTGAAAAGTTCGGGTCATATCCTTCTTCCTTCTCGATCGGTCCGATGATAGATCCCATAGCAGATGCTGCGGCTGTACCCGAACCGGAAATGGAACCAAAGAGCATGTTGGCGAGAACGTTTGTCTGAGCCAGTGCTCCAGGTGCACGGCCTGTGATAAGTTTCGCAAGGTTGATCAGGCGGACTGCGATACCACCTTTATTCATAATATTTCCTGCAAGGATGAAAAACGGAATGGCCAGCAAACTGAATACGGAGATTCCGGAGAAGATTCTCTGGGATCCTGTCAGAACGGCTACATCTACATCCATGACCGGAAGAATTGCACATACAGAAGATACACCAAGCGCTACTGCGATCGGCACTCCTGCAATCAGCATGATTACAAGAAGGACTAAAATAATTAATCCTGACAATACTGCTATATTCATCTTTTAATTCCCCCTTTATTCCTCTGTTTTCTGTACATAATTTCCTGTACACATATCTGCGATGTTAAGAATTCCGTAGATTGCGATCAGAACTCCACTGATCGGCATAACTGCGTAGATCACACCCATGGATACTCCAAGAGATGCTGTCTTCTGTGTCATTGTCAGATTCATGATCGTAACACCACCGTAGATCAATACTGCTGCTGCGAAGAAAACGATCAGTACTTCGATCACGATATCAAGCACTTTTCTCTTTCCTTCCGGAAGCTTGTCTACTAAGAAACTCATTTTCATGTGATCTCTCTTACCGAATACATAAGCGGAAGCAAGCATTGCCATCCATGCAAATGTATATGTAAGAAGCTCTTCTGATACAGTACTTGGTTTGTTGAATATGAATCTTGTTACGATCTGATATGTTCCAACGACTACCATCATTGCAAACAGCAGTACACAGGCTGAGCTTAAGACTGTATCGATACCTTTTCTGATCTTATGTAATGCTTCCATCTTACTTCGCCTCCTTCGTCTCTGCTGTATCAGATGAATCTGATGTGTTCGCATATTTTTCATTGTACATCTGGATATGGTCATACAGATCCTGGATATCCGGGTTCGCATCGAGCATCTCCTGCTGTACGTTGCTTACCTTATCTTTGAACAGGTTGATGTCCGGGTAAATGAATTCAACGCCCATGTCATCCTGTGCAATCTTCTTGGCTTTCTCTACCTGAGTATCCCATGCTTCCATCTCTGTATCTGTTGCCTGCTGTGCCGCATCATAGAAGATCTCTTTCTCTTCATCGCTCAGTCCGTTAAGGAACTTCAGGTTTGCGATCAGAACGTCAGGAATGATCTGGTGCATTGTATAGGAATAATACTTGGCAACCTCACCGTGTTTGTTCTCTGTCAGAGCCAGCTCATTGTTCTCCGCTCCGTCGATAACTCCCTGCTGGATTGCTGTGTATACTTCACCGAAACTCATCGGAGAAGCGGCCGCACCGAATGCATTTGCCATCTTTACGCTGGCCGGACTCTGCTGAACACGCATCTTCAGACCTTTCAGGTCATCCGGTGTGTTGATCGGCTTCTTCGCATAGAAGTTTCTTGATCCAACGTTGAACCATGTCATAACACGAAGTCCTGTATCATCTGTAGACTCATAAACCTTTTCCATATAATCTGTATCATTCATTGATGCGAAGTAAGCTTCTTCTGATGTAAAGAGGTATGGCATACTGAATACTTCATACACATCTGCGAAGATCTCAAGGTTTGGCGTACCTGCTACTACGAAGTCAATCGCACCTGTCTGTGTCAGCTCGATCGCTTTTGTCTGTCCACCAAGAAGCTCATTCGGATAAATCTGAACTTCATATTTATCTCCAAGCTTTTCCTCTACAACTTCTTTGAACTTCTCCATTCCTGTATACTCCGGATGTGTCTCTGACTGGGACAGAGCAACACGAATGATTCGTTTTCCCCCATTGATATCCCCTGTTCCGCTGCATCCTCCTGCCAGACCAGCAACAAGACCTGCACAGAGAACAGTACTGATAATTTTTTTAATCCTGTTTCTCATACTTTTTTCCTTTATTCATTGAATCCCCGGCGACCGGACTGTCTGTTCTTTTTATAGAAAGAAACATTCTAGAAGCAATGCATTCCATCTTACATATATGTATGATATGTGAGCGCTTTCTTCCAGTTTTCTCTCGTCCGCCGCATTTACACTGTTTCTCGTGTAAGCTCTTACATTTATAAATCAAGTATAACGCGCTTTGTACTTAAATGCAAACAATTTCTCGTTTATTATTTCACAATATTCACCCTTGATTTTTGTGGCTTTTTCACAAAATTAATTGTTTTTCCATTTTTTATATTGACCTTTTCCGGTTTTCGGTTTACCTTTTATGTAAGCTCTTACATATTGTTGTAAGTAATTACATTTTAAGCATTACGTTTATAAAAGAAGTTTATAAAAGAAGTTTATATTGATAGGAATTGGAAGGAGGATCAATAAACCTTTGAAACCATTTATTAAAATCCATCCTGCTGATAAAGTCGCAGTTGCGCTGTCTCCTCTTAAGAAAGGAACAGAGATCCAGCTCGACGGTCAGACAGTAACATTAACAGAAGACATTCCACAGGGACACAAATTTGCTTTAACTGATATCGCTGAAGGTGAAGCCGTTATTAAATATGGAAATTCCATCGGAGTTGCGAAGACAGATATCGCAAAGGGTTCCTGGATCCATACTCACAATATGAAAACAGGACTTGGTGACCTTCTCACATATACCTATAATAAAGAAACTACTCCTCTCGCTGAGAAGGAAGCCCGTTTCTTTAATGGTTACAGAAGAAAGGACGGACGCGCCGGTGTCCGCAATGAGATCTGGATCGTCCCGACTGTCGGATGTGTCAACAATGTGGCACAGGCAATCGAGAAAGGTTCCCAGCGCTTTGTAACTGAGAATGTAGAAGGTGTGATCGCATTTACTCATCCATATGGATGTTCCCAGATGGGCGATGATCAGGAGCATACACGTCAGATTCTGGCAGACCTGGTCAACCATCCAAATGCCGGTGGTGTTCTTGTTCTCGGACTTGGCTGTGAAAACAGTAACATTGATGAGTTGAAGAAATACATCGGAGAATATGATCCGGAACGTGTACGTTTTCTTGTTGCACAGGAATGTGAAGATGAGATTACAGACGGAATCGAAGTTGTACGCGAGCTTGCCGCTTACGCTGAACAGTTCCACAGAGAACCGATCAGCTGCAGTGAACTTGTGATTGGTATGAAATGCGGTGGTTCCGACGGACTTTCCGGTATCACAGCGAACCCGACTGTTGGTGGATTCTCTGACCGCCTGATCGCTATGGGTGGTTCCACAATCCTTACAGAAGTTCCTGAGATGTTCGGAGCAGAGACATTACTTATGAACCGTTGTGAGAATGAAGCTCTTTTCGATAAGACAGTTACTCTGATCAATGACTTCAAAGAGTATTTCAAACGTCACGGACAGACAATCTATGAGAATCCGTCTCCGGGAAATAAGAAAGGTGGAATCTCCACACTGGAAGACAAATCTCTTGGATGTACACAGAAGTCCGGCACTGCTCCTGTCAAAGGTGTCCTTGCTTACGGCGAACCAGTCTGTACAAAAGGACTCAACCTTTTAAGTGCACCTGGAAATGACCTGGTTGCCGCAACTGCACTGGCTGCATCCGGTGCACATATCGTCCTCTTTACTACAGGACGCGGAACACCATTCGCATGCCCGGTACCGACTGTAAAAATCTCTACAAACAATCTTCTCGCTGAGAAGAAAAAGAACTGGATCGACTTCAACTGTGGTGTTCTTGTTGATGACACTCCGGCTGATGAACTTGCAGATCAGCTGCTTGATTTCGTCATTGATATCGCATCCGGTAAGAAATCAAAATCCGAAGAGGCCGGTTTCCATGACATGGCAATCTTCAAACAGGGTGTAACACTTTAAATTATTTCAATATATTTTATAGAAGGGACAATACAATCATGAAAAAGCTTTCCTATGAAACTTTAAAAGAACAGAATTATTCAGGATATCTTCTGGAAGATGCACCGGAGCGTGTGCTTCAGTTTGGTGAAGGTAACTTCCTTCGTGCATTCGTTGACTACTTTATCGATGTTATGAATGAAAAGGCTGGATTCAACTCTAAAGTTGTTCTCTGCCAGCCGATCGGATCAGGTCTTGCTGACATGATCAATGAGCAGGAAGGACTTTACACACTCTTCTTAAGAGGATTCCAGGACGGACAGGAAGTAAATAAGAAACGTGTCATTTCCTGCGTAAGCCGCTGCCTGAACCCATATGCTGATTTCGAGGCCGTTCTTGAATGTGCTTCCAATCCGGATTTAAGATTCATCACATGTAACACAACAGAAGCCGGAATCGCATATGATCCATCCTGTCAGTTCACAGATGTTCCTGCAAACTCTTACCCTGGAAAACTGACACAGTTCTTATACCGCCGTTTCCAGAAGTTCGGCCAGGAAGAAGGAAAAGGATTCATCATTCTTTCCTGTGAGCTGATCGATAACAACGGAAAAGAGCTCGAAAAATGTGTATTAAAATATGCAGAGCAGTGGAACCTCGGCGAAGACTTCTGTGCATGGGTTAAGAAAGAAAATACTTTCTGCTCCACACTGGTTGACCGTATCGTAACAGGATACCCAAGAAATGAAGCTGCTGCAATCTGTGAAGAACTCGGATATGAAGACAACCTGATCGACACAGGAGAAATCTTCGGATTCTGGGTAATCGAAGGACCACAGTCTATCAAAGATGAGTTCCCGGTAGACAAAGCGGAGCTTCCAATCCTGATCACAGACAACCACAAACCATACAAACAGCGTAAAGTACGTATCCTGAACGGAGCTCATACTTCTTTCGTTCTCGGTGCTTACCTTGCAGGACAGGACATCGTAAGAGACTGTATGCATGATGATGTGATCTGCGGATTCATGAACAAGACAATCTATGATGAGATCATCCCGACACTGGATCTTCCAAAGGAAGAGCTGCTTGATTTCGCTGCTGCTGTAACAGAGCGTTTCAAAAACCCATTCATTGATCATGCATTACTTGCAATCTCACTGAACTCTACTTCCAAGTGGAAAGCCCGTGTAATGCCTTCACTGAAAGAGTACATCAAACGTAAAGGAACTCTTCCGGAGTGCATCACAGCTTCCTTCGCTTTCTATATCGCATTCTTCAACGGTCACACACTGACAGACGAAGGACTTGTAGCAAGCAGAAGTGGAAATGATTACACAGTAAAAGACGACAAAGAAGTACTTGATTTCTACCTTGCACACAAAGATGATTCTGTAGAAGATCTTGTTCACGCAGTATGCACAAACGAAGCTTTCTGGGGTGAGGATCTGACACAGCTTGAAGGATTCGAAGCTGCTGTATGCAACTACCTGACACAGATTCGCGAAGAAGGAACATATGCTGTAATGAAATCTCTTTTAAAGGAGGAGAACTAAAATGAACGCTACATTAGAAAAACTTTCACAGTTCGGTATTGTACCGGTTGTTGTACTTGATGATGCAAAGGACGCAGCTCCGCTTGCAAAAGCTCTTTGCGACGGCGGACTGGCTTGTGCGGAAGTAACATTCCGTACAGCCGCTGCCGAAGAATCTATCCGCATCATGGCAACAGAACATCCTGAGATGGTTGTCGGAGCCGGAACAGTTCTTACAACAGAGCAGGTTGACCGTGCAGTAAACGCCGGAGCAAAATTCATCGTAAGCCCGGGACTCAACCCAAAGGTAGTAAAATACTGTCTTGAAAAGGGAATCCCTGTTACACCTGGTGTTGTAACACCTAGTGAGATGGAACAGGCAATCGAGCTTGGTCTTGAAGTTGTCAAGTTCTTCCCGGCTGAGCCATCAGGCGGACTCAACATGATCAAAGCTGTTGCAGCACCTTATACAATGCTGAAGTTCATGCCGACAGGCGGACTCAACCCACAGAATGTTACATCTTACCTTCAGTACGATAAGATCTTTGCCTGTGGTGGAAGCTGGATGGTAAAAGGAAACCTCGTAAAAGAGGGAGCTTTTGATGAGATCACAAGACTTACAAAAGAAGCTGTAGAACTTGTTCGCACTGCACGGGAGGTGTAAGCCATGGCAAAAGTTGTCACATTAGGAGAAATCATGCTCCGTCTCTCACCACCGGGATATCAGCGTTTTGCCCAGGCATCCGACTTCGAGATCAACTACGGCGGTGCTGAGGCAAATGTAGCTGCTTCCCTCGCCCAGTTCGGCAATGATGCGGCATTCGTTTCCAAGGTTCCTGCCAATGCCATTGGAGACGCTGCTGTCGCAACACTGCGTAAGCTCGGCGTAGACTGCAGCCATATCGTAAGAGGAGGCAATCGTCTTGGAATCTATTTCCTGGAAAACGGTGCTTCCGTCCGCCCGTCAAGTGTTGTCTATGACAGAGCGGATTCCGCGATCACAAAAGCAACTGCCGATGAATTTGATTTCGATGCGATCATGGAAGGTGCTGACCTCTTCCATGTATCCGGAATCACTCCTGTCTTAAGCAAAACAGCTGCAGAACTTACAATGACTGCACTGAAAAAAGCAAAGGAACACGGAGTAACTGTTTCCTTCGACCTGAACTACCGTGCAAAACTCTGGACAGAAGATATCGAAGGAAAACAGAAAATGCTCTCTGAGATGATGCCATATGTTGATATCTGCTTCGGAAATGCAAGAGATGCTGCCAAATGTCTTGGATATTCCGAGGAAGGTGTTGACTTCATCAATGGAGACTATCCGATCTGTGTCGATGAAGAACACATGACCAATGTTCTGAACCACTATGGATTCACTCATCTGATCACAACTCTCCGCAAGAGTATCAGCGCATCCGACAACGGTTGGTCAGGTGCTGTCTGCACAGCAGACGGTCTGTACCACGGACGTAATTACGATCTTCACATCGTAGACCGCGTCGGCGGAGGAGACTCCTTCGCATCCGGATGCCTGCATGGTATCCTTGCACAGATGGGTGCCGAGAAAGCCTTAGAGTTCGGTCTTGCCGCAGCTGCGATCAAGCACACGATTCCGGGAGACCTTAACTTTATCTCTGAAACAGAAGTATTAAATCTCATGGACAGCGACGGTGCCGGTCGCGTGCAGAGATAACTTAGAATGTGTCAATACACATTCTAACCCTTATGCCGGCCGCAAAAAGCCATGTTCTGTGGTCGGCATTTTCATCAAATATAAACCAAAATATTAACTTGCCAACAACCATTAAAAACATATAAACATTTTTCCTAAAATTTTTAAATATAACTATAAGAAACCGCACACTATGACAGATGAACGTATCAAGATTTGTTCTCCTGTTATAGTGTGCGGTTCTTTTTTGGGTCTTAACTGGCCTGTTTCTCTTATTTCATCGCGTCTTTAATCGCTGTCAGAAGCTCATCATAAGTCTCATATGCCGGAAGTTCCGGATGATCTGCTTTGATCTGCTCTGTACTGCGGAATAAGAATCCTGCCTTACTTGCCTGAATCATTCCAAGGTCATTGTAAGAATCTCCGCTTGCAATCGTGTCGAATCCGATAGACTGCAGTGCTTTCACAGTGCTTAACTTAGACTGCTCTACACGCATCTTGAATCCTGTGATCTCGCCATCCTCTGCTACTTCCAGACTGTTGCAGAACAGTGTTGGCCATCCGAGTTTCTCCATCAGCGGTGTAGCAAACTGTGTAAATGTATCACTGATCAGGATTACCTGGCTGAATGTACGGAGCTCATCTAAGAACTCTCTCGCTCCCGGAAGCGGATCGATCTTTGCAATTGTCTCCTGGATCTCTTTCAGTCCAAGACCATGCTCTTTCAGAATTCCAAGTCTCCAGTTCATCAGCTTATCATAATCTGGTTCGTCTCTTGTTGTCTTCTTGAGTTCCGGAATTCCGCTCGCCTCTGCAAATGCAACCCAGATCTCCGGTACAAGTACTCCCTCTACATCAAGACATGTTATATACATCGTAATATTCCTCCATCTGTTTCGTTCTCTAATCGCTTTATTACTTTACTGTAATGTATTGATTTTAACATATATGCTGCATATTTACTACCTCTTTTTTATAACAGTGAAAGAAAAAGGAGACCAGATATCTGATCCCCTTTCCCATCTTCTATTATTCCATAATAGGCTTCAGTGCTTCTGCAAGCTTCTCTTTCTCAGCTTCTGCCTCTGCAAGATCTTTACCAAGTGTTGTGTAGTAGATCTTGATCTTCGGCTCTGTTCCGGATGGACGAACGATTACTGTCTCGTTGTTCTCCAGTTTGTAAACAAGTACGTTAGCTTTCGGAAGTCCTGTCTCTTCTGTCTTCTCATAGTCAATCACGCTGGCAACTTTGTATCCTGCGATCTCTTCCAAAGGATTCTTACGAAGGTCTTCCATGATTCCTGACATCTTATCCATTCCGCTCAGTCCCGGGAATTCAAAGCTGTCGATCTTGTTGAGATAACGTCCGTACTGTGCGTAGATCTCTTCCAGTCTCTGCTTCAGTGAGCTTCCGATGCTTCTGTAGTAAGCAGCCATCTCACAGATCAGCATAGATCCGATGATCGCATCTTTATCACGTACGTAAGGTCCTGCAAGATATCCGTAGCTCTCTTCAAATCCGAAGATGAAACGGTCAACTTCTCCTGCTGCCTCGAGGTTCGCGATCTGATCTCCGATCCATTTGAATCCTGTCAGCACGTTGCGAAGTTCTACTCCATAATGCTCTGCAACTGCATCTGCAAGTGGTGTAGATACGAGAGATTTAACTGCTACCGGTTTCTCAGGCATTGTGCCTTTCTCGATACGTCCTGCTGCGATGTAGTCAAGAAGAAGAACTCCGACTTCATTTCCTGAAACAAGCTCATAGGATCCGTCCGGGCACTTCATAGCGATTCCGACACGGTCTGCGTCAGGGTCTGTTGCAAGCATAAGGTCTGCTCCTGTCTCTTTCGCAAGATTCAGTCCAAGTTCAAGTGCTGCAAAGATCTCCGGGTTTGGATAGCTGCATGTTGTAAAGTATCCGTTCGGGTACTCCTGCTCCGGTACGATTGTTACATCTGTGATTCCGATGTCTTTAAGTACACGTGTTACCGGTACTAATCCAGATCCATTCAGTGGGCTGTATACAAGCTTCAGTCCTGCACTCTTACACAGACCCGGACGAACCTGACGGGACTCGATTGCCTCATACAGTGCATCCTTACAGTCATCTCCTACGAAACGGATCAGACCTTCTTCAACTCCCTGAGCGAAAGACATATACTTCGCACCTGTAAGTACATCTGTCTTCTGGATCTCTTCGTATACGATTGCTGCTGCATCATCTGTCATCTGGCATCCATCCGGTCCGTATGCCTTATATCCGTTATACTTCGCCGGGTTGTGGGATGCTGTTACCATAACACCTGCGTTACAGTTATAATAACGTGTTGCAAATGAAAGTGCCGGTACCGGCATCAGAGCATCGTAAATTCTTACTTTAATTCCGTTCGCTGCAAGAACTCCTGCTGCTGTCTTCGCAAACACATCACTCTTGAGACGGCTGTCGTAGCTGATTGCTACTGTCTGTGTACCGCCCTGTGTCTTTACCCAGTTGGCAAGTCCTTGTGTAGCCTGACGAACAACGTAGATATTCATTCTGTTTGTTCCTGCTCCAAGAACACCACGAAGTCCGGCTGTTCCAAACTTCAGCGCAACTGCGAAACGCTCCTTGATCTCATCATCATTTCCCTCGATTTTTGCTAATTCAGGCATCAGATCTGCGTCTTCCAGGTCTGCTGTCATCCAGCGCTTATACTCTTCCTGATACATCTTAATCACTCCTATTATTTACTTAAAATGTAAAATTGTTGCAATTCAGCCATACAACGTAAGACCGTCAGTTTATGACCACTTCGTTGTATGGCTGAACTGTTTCTAAACTTTACAAGTCTAGTCATATTATACCATGCAGGTAGATTTACAGCAAGATTACTTGTCTATTTTAACAAGCATTTTCCATTACATAGAAATAATTCCCAATACATTTGCAATAGAACTTAATAATATAATAATCAGGCAGATCGGTGCCAGATATTTCATAAAGAACATGTATAATTTCTTTCTCTTAAATGCAGATGACTGCTCAATCTCCCTTGCAATCTTGTCAAATCCAACGGTACGAACGATCAAGAAGCATGTTGCAAGTGCTGCAAGTGGCATCATCACGGAATTTGTCAGGAAGTCAAAGAAGTCCAGACATGCCATTCCGAAAATCTGAATAAAGCTCAATACTCCATATCCCATAGAGGATAAGGTTCCGATTATAAGCATAACAGCAGCCATAAGGATACAGCATTTCGGTCTGCTCCAATGAAGTTCATCCTGGAATGTAGATACGCTTGTCTCCAGAAGTGAGATTGCACTTGTCACTGCTGCAAGAAGTACCAATATGAAGAACAGGATACCAGCCAACCTTCCAACGCCCATACTTGCGAATACCTTCGGAAGTGTGATGAACATCAGAGACGGTCCTGCCTGCAGATCGTCCGGGTTTCCACCGGAAAATGCAAATACAGCCGGAATGATCATAAGTCCTGCGAGCATTGCAATCGCTGTATCGAAAATCTCAACCTGTGTTGTACTCTTCTCAAGGTCAACGTCTTTCCCAATATAAGAACCGTATGTATACAAAATTCCCATCGCAATTGAGAGGGAGTAGAACATCTGTCCCATTGCCGCAACAACCGTCATCGCTGAAAAGTGCTTCGGATTCGGAATCAGGAAGTACTTCACACCTTCGATTGCTCCCGGTCTTGTTACCGAATAAATCGCTACGATAACCGCAAGGATAACAAGGATTGGCATCATAATCTTAGATACACGCTCTATACCATTCTCTACACCTGCCAGAATAACGCAGAATACAAGAATAGCAAACACAATGAACCATGCTTCTACCTGAAAAGAATCTGAAATAAATTCTGTAAAATATCCATCCTGTGCAACGATCTGCACATTTCCTTTCAAATACTCTGCAAGATACTTGATAACCCAGCCACCGATTGAACTATAATACGGCACGATCAGCATTGGGATGATTGCATTGAGCCATCCGCCAATCTTAAATGATTTTGTCTTACCGAATGTCTGAAAAGCTCCAACCGGGCTTTTTCTTGTCATTCTTCCAAGTGCTGTCTCTGACATGATCAAAACATATCCAAAAGATACGGTCAGAACCAGATAAACGAGAAGGAAGATTCCCCCTCCATATTTCGCAGCCAGATACGGGAATCTCCAGATATTTCCCAGGCCGACTGCTGAGCCTGCAACAGCAAGCACATATCCGATTTTACCCGAGAAGCTTGCTCTCTTTGCTGATTGTCCATTGTTACTCATAAATTGCCTCCCATCTCATAACAGTCTGTACTGCTATTTTCCCATCTTTTTTATAGCCTATACTGTTCTATTCTACCATTCACAATCATGAATAGCAACAAAAAAGAGCGTTGACAGCGCTTTTTAAAACACATTTCAAATGCTATCTCGGCTCATTTTTATACGTTTTTATAATTTCCCTTCTATTTCTGCTCTTTCAAGCAATCTCTCAATCCCTACATTCCATGTTCCGATCTTCACTCCGGCATTGATCACACGCTTACATTTCCCTATTGTCTCAAATGCTTTCTGAAGCGTTTCTTCCTGAATCTCCTCAAACGGTTCTTCCGTGATCACTTCTGCTGCCAGCAGTCTTGCCAGCCGGTAATCCATATCATTTTCATATAAAATACCTGCCGCAAACGGGATGTGCTCCTTCTGAAGTCTTCGATAAACCGGGATTCCAGTTCCGCCGGAAGAGATCACGAACACTTCCGGCTCCCCCTCCGGTGCAGGAAGTTCAATACTTCCAAAAAGCGGATCGAAATATCCATTATTGATCCCATACAATTCACGAATGATTTCTTCTGTAAATACTTCTTCCGGACTTCCGTAATGTGAAATCGTCTCGCCTTTGACACAGATGATCTTATCTGAAATCTTCTGTGCCAGATCGATTTCATGAAGAGACATAATCACCGTAATCTTCTTCTGCCTTGCCATCCGCTCAAGGATAGACAACAGCTCCAACTTATATTTTACATCCAGGAATGAAGTCGGCTCATCTAAAACGATTACATCCGGGTCCTGACAGATTGCTCTCGCCAGCAGAACGCGCTGCTTCTGTCCGTCACTAATCGCATTAAAATCACGGTTGCCGAGCTCCTGCGCATGCACCGCCTGCATTGCCTCTTCCACCAGACATTCATCTTCCTGCGTCAGAATCCCAAGTCGTCCTGTGTAAGGATAACGTCCGGTCGCCACAATATCATGACAAGTCATCAACTCTGTCTTGATCCGATCCGTCAACACGACCGCCATCTTAGACGCAAGCTCTTTGTACGGCAGTTTCAAAAGAGAAGTATCGTTAAAAAATACATTTCCTCCAACGACTTTCAGCTGTCTTGTAATACTTTTCAAAATCGTTGACTTTCCTGAACCATTCGGCCCGATCAAAGTCACGATCTCCCCCTTGTTGATCCCGATATTAATATCACGGATCAGGGAGTTTCCATTATAACCTACCGACAGGTCTTTCATTTGAAAATAATAATCTGCCATCTTATTTTCTTCCTCCCTTCGGTATCATCATATAGATAACGATCGGTGCACCCAGAATAGACGTCACCGTACTGATATTCAATTCCACCGGTGCCAGTGCCATTCGTGCGATCAAGTCACAGATCATACAGAACACAGCTCCCATAAAGAACGTTCCCGGTATGACCACGATCGGTTTTGACGTTCCAAATGCCTTCCTTGCAAGAAACGGTACTGCGATTCCCACGAAGGAAATCGGTCCGGCAAACGCAGTCACACACGCTGACAGAATACTGGAAAGCAAGATCAAAATCACGCGAAATGTCTTGATGTTGACTCCCATACTCTGCGCATACGCCTCTCCCAGCTGATACGCACTGATCGGTTTGGACAGGAAAAATGTAAACAGTACCGCAAGTCCGACAACCACTGCTGCCACACGGATGTTACTCCAGCTCATTCCGGAAAAGCTTCCCTGTGACCATCCATGCAGGTTCACAATATCAGAATCATCCGCAAATGTCACAACAAAATCCGTGATCGCCGAACAGATATATCCGATCATGATTCCCCCGACGAGAAGAGACGCCATATGCTGCACTTTTTTCGACATCAGAAGGATAAATCCCGTCGAGATTAGTGATCCGATAAATGCTGCAAGGATCAGTGTATAAGAAGAAAATCTTCCGATATATTTCAAATACACAATCATCGTAAGTGCCACGACCATCTTCGCTCCGGAAGAAATTCCGAGAACGAAAGGTCCGGCGATTGGATTGGAGAAGAACGTCTGCAGAAGAAAACCAGACAGAGACAACGCGCCGCCAAGCAGTGCCGCCATCAAAATTCTCGGAAGACGGATCTTCCATATAATATTGTACTCTGTCGCCGCTCCTTCTTTCAGAAAGAGAATACGCAGAATCTTCGGCACCGGAATATGAACATTTCCAGTATTGATATTTAGCACTGTCACAACACAAAATACTACTGCAAGAATCAGAAATACCGCCGTATATCTTGTGCGCCGTCTGAAATTTTCCTGATGAAAACTTGTCTGCTCCATTCTTCTACTCCATTTTTCACTTCATCTGTTCTACTACATTTCCTTTACCGTCTATTCCATCTTTTCAAGAAATGTCATCTGTGATGCATCACCGCCTGTCAGCATGAGATGCATGTCCTTGATCAGCTCTCCGACCGTATCTGTCGCCTGATATAAGTTCTTTCCGGTATACCAGACATTTCCGTCTTTCACCGCCTTGAATTCGGAGAACAATTCATTCTTTGCTTCCAGTTCGCTGATACTATTTACCTGCCCGTCGATTGTTCCGTTGTAGATCAGATAATCCGCATCCACCGCTGTTGCGTAAAAATCTTCCATTGTCAGTTTAACAGATGGGGCGTTGCTGTCCGGATTCTTCAGATCTTTGAACGCATACCTTCCGCCTGCGATTTCGATCATCGAAGGAATATAATCGTCAGATTTTCTCACAACGATTGAGCCATCTGTGCTCACATAGAAATACGCAACTGTCTTCTCCGTATTCTCGAAACCTTTCAGTTCCTCGATCACCTGAGCCTGTTGGTCAAAAAATGTATCCGCTTCTTCCTCTTTATTCAGAAGTGCTCCATAAAGCTTGATCCACTCGGTTCTTCCAAGCGGATGCGACTCATAACTCGAATAATCTACAAATACCGGAATTCCGAGATCTTCGATCATTTCCTGTACTTTCGGTGTGTGAAGGATCATCGTCGATTCGATTGCCAGATCACAATCTCCGTCAACGAGAGTTTCATAATCCGGTTCGCTATATTTTCCTGCAAATGTCATCGCTCCGGATTCCATTGCTTCCTTTGCACTCTCCACATACCAGCCGGAGGCCTCAAGTCCGGAGAATTTCACCTTGTCAATTCCGCCGATTGCATCAAACAGAGACATGGATGCTGTCGCTGCCATATAAATATTCTCTGTCGGCTGCTGAATCACAACAATATCCTCCGCCAGGTCTTCCGGTTCTTCTTTTCCTTCCGGAACAATCAGATACTGCTTATCTTCATGAACGTCAATCAGCTTATATCCATCTTTATAATAGTATACATCGAATTCTGTCGCATAAGTCAAATCCATTGTAGATTCATAAGTGAGTCCTTCAATCTCCGGTGCTTTTTTTGTCTTGTCGGCTGCATCTTTGGTCGCATCCTTCGTTGCTTCTGTACCTGCTGAATTATTACCGCTGTTTCCACCAGAGGCTGCGGTAGAACCGCAGCCTCCAAGCAGAAGTGCAGCTGAAAGCATTAACGCTGTGATTCTGCATCTTCTTATCTTCATTCTATTTTCTCTCCTATTTCTCTGCCGCTGCTACTGCCGCATCAAACTTCTCGTTCGTCTGCTCTTCACATCCGTAGAGAACACCGTAAACCTTGATCCACTCCTGCTTTCCAAGTTCTGTCTTTTCCTCGGAAGAACGGTCAACAAGTACCGGAATTCCAAGTGTCGCAAGCTTCTCTGTCAGCTCCTCAAACTGCTCCGTCTGCTCTTCTACTGTCAGAGTCTCTTTTGTATCTTTACTGTCTTTATCTGCTTTTTTGTCAGTATCTTTCGCTGCATTTTCCTCAGAATCTTCTCTTGGAAGAATATCTCCCGAGAACATAGCGAGATTCACTCCACTTTTCACAAAATTCTTCAACTTCAGTTTGTCTGCTGTTCCTGCATATGCAACTTCAGCATTCTTCTCTCCGTCTTTTGCTTTCATCTTATCAGCAATCTCGGATACTGTACAGTCTTTGCTCTTCATTCCAACTGCCGCAACATTGTCAAGAAGATCAAGATCTTTCATCGTATTCAGAATCTCATCAGACTCTGCATAAGTATGATCCACAGGTTTCTTCACAATGATCATATCCTGCTCAAGACCAACCGGAACTTCCACATCCTCCGGAACAATCAGATATTTCACAACATTTCCTTTATAAAGCTCTGCTGCCAGTTCCTGTTCGCTTGTACCGTTGTTATCCGAAGTTGCAGATTCCTCGACAGAATCATCTGCTTTGCTTTCTGCATCTGAGTTCTTGGCGTCTTCTGATCTGTTGATCGTAACAGAAGCTACTTTCTTCTTGGAAGACTTCTCTGCATCTTCTGATTTGTCTTCTGCAGATTTCTCATTTTCAGACTTCTCTTCCTCTGTTTTCTCCGGATCTCTTGCTGTATCCTTCGTCATATCAATTTCAAGAAGTACGATTCCCTGATCATAATGATAGATTTTAAAATATTCTGCATAGTCAAGCTTTGTCTCTGACTGATATTCCAGACCTATGATCTGTGGTGCTTCTTCATCCAGAGTCTTATTATTACTTCCTGACACCGTAGCTCCATTTGCAGATGTTCCTCCGTTCGCTGCTGCAAGATAAACGAAGATTGTATATTCGATTTCATGTGCAACAGACATTTTGTCTGTCATTCCGAGAATCTTATTATTCTGATTCAGAGCAACCGGGATAACAACCGTCGCTGTTCCGCCGCCTTTTGTTGTGTAATATGTATTTCCGTTCGCTTTCACATACTGATAATGATCACTGCTGAACACAAGCGTTGCATAAGCCTGTCCATTCTGGATCGTTACTTTGTTGCAGGTAATCTGAACCTTACCTGTTCCACCGGACCAGGTAAAACGATCCGGAGTATATACACCGTCTTTCAGTGTTGTTCCACTGTCTACATGAGACGTAGAGCCACTTGTATCGGATTCGTATTTTGATACATTATCTGCTTTTCCGTCATTTCCATCTGTTTTTCCTGAATTAGTTCCAGATACAGAACCGCCTGGGAAAGCAGAATTGTTCGTTCCTGTATTACCGGTATTATTGGAACCACCTGTAGTCCCGGAGTTTCCTGTATTACCGTTATTTCCTGTATTTCCGGAATCTCCCTTATTCTCAGAATCTGTGGAATTAAGCTCAGCAATCTTCTTCATTGTCTCTGACTGGAATGTCAGTGTTCTGTCATACCAGATTCCTTTTTTAATAGAATAGGCTGCTACTGCGATTTCCTTATCCAACGCTTCTACCGGAACAGTATAAGTATATTTTCCTTCTTTATTCACCTGATATGGAATCCAGGATGACTGATCTGCGCTTGCAGCCTCTTCCTTTGTTCCCATGTACAGATAGCCGTAACCGGTTCCGCTTAATGTAAGCACGGCGCTCATTTTTCCATCTTTTGCTGTCAGGATACAATCTACTACTTTGAACATGGAAGAACTGGAAGTTACGTCCATGCTGTAGATTCCGTTGGCCACTGTTGCTTCCGGTGCAGGATTCGGAACCGGATCCGGTGTCGGAGTTGGAGTTGGTGCCGGATCCGGTGTTGAAGTTTCTCCCGGATTCGGAATGTACATCCATAAGTACTGTTTGTCATACCAGGTCTGATCTTTTGACTTTCTCAAAGATACCGGAATTGTCTGGCCTGCTTTTTCTTTCGGAACATTGAAATGAAATGTCCATGCACCTTCTTCATCCTTTGTTCCTTCTATAATAGATGCTTTCAACAAGTCATCTTTTGAACCAAGATAGAGCGCATCAAATCCCGTGTTGTTTGTCTTGATCGTAATATCAAGTTCGCCATCTTTTTCAACAACTGTTGACTCGCTGACCTTGAACATCTTGAACTCTTCCGCGTCTTCTTTTACTACCTTCACAGATTCTCCTGTTACTGAAGGAGCCTCCTGCAGTGGCGGAAGTTCCGGTTCCGGAGTAGTCGTAGAATCGTTAGAATTCGTAGAAGGTTCTGACTTTCCTGTTTCATCTTTTATCTGTGTATCCTTGTTATCAGCTTTTTCGTCCGCAACCTGATCTGAGACAGTTGTGCCTGGATTTTTCCCGGTAGTTTCTGTATCTTTCTCTTCTGAGTTGTTTTCTGAATTGTTTTCTGAATTATTCTTTGAGTTATTCTCTAAATTTGGTTTTGTTTCTGCTTCGATCGAATTCTGATTATCTGATTTATCCGAAGAATTATCAACTTTATCAGATTCCTCTGTCTGATCTTCTTTTGTTAAATCGTCATTTCTTTTATCTTCTTTAACATTTCCTGTATCTTCTGTCTGACTTTCATCTTGTTTCTTATCTTGATCAGGCTCTTCCGCCTCAACAGATTCCTGTAAATTTGTCTCATACTGCTGCTCATTTTCTGCCGCATATGTTCTTGTATAAGACAATGGTGAAATCATCATAGAACCTGTCAGCATAAGTGCAAGCCATCTGCTCTTATTTTTCATTTCTTTTTTGTCTCCTCTTAAGTTGTGAATTATAAAATACGGAAAATGGATAGAATTATCCTGAATCGAATGAATGATTTTTCGGTACAATCAATTACTCGTGATCTGGAATCCTTATATTCCCCGCACCAGCGACCGGCAGGTTTCCTGACTTGCAGATCTTCTATACAGAACACCTTCCCGGTCTCCCAGTGGATGTGCGGACTCTCCACACTTGTCTGTATAGGAGCGGTCTTCCGAAATCTAATTTCTAAGAAGACCGCATCTCTGCTCACAGTGACGAGTTCGTACAGGTCTTGCACCTGTTTCCCTTTTACCTGTTTCGATCAGGATATGGAATCAAATATCCCCTGATCAAACAGCACCGAACGCTATTATTTCTGACTAACTATAACATTTCATTATATTGAAGTCAACTATTCCGCCTTCACAGCCCAGCGCATCTTCGTAGATCTTGCTCTTCCGTTCTGTGCACATTCCTGCGCTGACGGGCGCACAACATCTCTCGCATATTCGGAATAGATTCCTTCTTTGTATCCTGCTTTGAGTGCTTTTTTTACAAGCTTGTCCTCTCCGGAATGGAATGTAAGAATTGCTACTCTTCCGCCTGGTTTCAATGCTCCCGGAAGTTTCTCCATGAATTCATACAGCACTTCGAACTCATTATTCACATCTATGCGAAGTGCCTGGAATGTTCTCTGACAAGTCTTTTTGATAATGTCCTTCTTTTCTTTATTATTTGGAAGGAAATCTAAAGTCTTCTCAATGACATTTCTAAGCTTTGTTGTTGTATCGATGCGATTGCCTCTGCGAATTTCATCCGTAATCGCTTTCGCCAGCTCTTCGCAGTATGGCTCATCTGAATTCTCGTAAAGCATTCCAGCAAGTTCTTCCTCGGAAATATTATCAAGTCGCTCTGCCGCGCTGATGCCTTTCTCCTGGTTCAATCGCAGATCCAGCGGTCCGTCAACTTTGAAGGAAAATCCTCTCTTTGGATTGTCGATCTGCATAGAGGAAACTCCGAGATCCGCAAGGATAAAATCAAATCCTCCCACTTCTTTTGCAATCTCATCAATTGTACAGAAGTTCTGCAGACGGATACTTAAAATATCTTCTCCGAATCCCTGATCTGCCAGACGCTTTCTTGTCTTCGCAGACTCTTCCGGGTCAACATCTGTTGCATAGATATGTCCCTCACCTTTCAGACATTGCAGCATTGCTTTCGTATGTCCACCGTATCCGAGTGTCGCATCGAATCCTGTCTCTCCCGGCTGGATCTTCAGAAAATCAAGGATTTCATTTACCATGATGGAAATGTGCATTCCGGCAGGAGTATTTCCCTTCTGGATTACATGCGCGATTGTATCCTTGTATTTCTCCGGCTGTAACTCCTTATATTTTTCCTCGAATTTCTTCGGATATTTTCCTTTATATCTCACACGACGCTTGTGCGGTGTCTGTGATTCCTGTGTGTTCTGATTATTCATCTTCTACTCCCTTTACTTTTTATTACTTCTATTTATTATCTCTTGAAAAAATCCAAAAGAGGCCCATACTTAACAGTAATGCCCCAATTGCAAGCCTGATTAGTTGCCACTCTGCTGACGAGCCAACTGAAAGCACCTCATAAATTGATAAAACGGAATCTAAAATAGAAATCAATCCGAAAATTGTAATCCCACTCATTACAGCCTGAGTTCTTGTATCTTCCATTTCTTTTTGCGCATTAGATAGCATTTCCAGCTTATCACTTAGCTCTTCTATTGCTTCCGGTACTCCAAGAAACTCTAAAAGATGTTCATAGATTCTTCTGACATTATGCCATCGTGAAATAACAGCCGGAGTCACTGTCCCATATGCACGAAATTGCAGCATTTCTCTTTTTAATATCTTAATTTTCTTTACTCTCTTTTTTTCTTGATCAGAAAGTATTCTTCCAAAATGCAGGCAAGTGTACTTCTCATACAATGCAAGAATTACAACTGGAAGACCATCTTGTATCTGTGCTTCCATTTCTTCTGAAAATGCAAGGCTTTCATTTGCCATACAATATGAAATTGTCTGTGAAGAAATACAGCACCCCCAACGAAATGTTTTCAATTCCTGATCTTTTACCGCATATACATAATCGACATCTTCTTCTGAAACATCATCATCCACTTGCTCTAACGGAGCCATCAAATGCATATTATATGTAATTCTATGCATCTCGTCCAGTGTCTTAAACCTTTTCTGAAACACTGCTACATTGTAAATGAATGCTTCTAAAAACAACGACTCTTTCCCATAGAACGATTTCAATCCTATAGAAGCGAGCCAGCTTTCTAATTGTTTTTCAAGAAAAATCTGACCCTCATTGCCTGAAAGGGAATAGACGCAATCTCCTGTGGCATATCCCGGATGGCAAATCTTCTGCATCAATTCCAATCTTGTATACCGAACGGTCAAACATGCAAATACAAGTCCTGTGTGAAAACAATAAATTACCAAATCACCTATTTTCAATCTATCATTTTCTTCTTTATCTAAAATCAATTCATAATCTGTCTGATTTCCAAAAATTCCATAATTTACTTCTGAAGCTTTTATTCTGAATACTTCTGCAAGAGGATTCTTTTTATTAGTAAACATTTCTTTTACACCTATTGAAAGATCCGGTGTCTCGATTGTGCATTTTTCTCCCCAATTTCGTATTTTTTGTATTTCCCCAGTTAATAACATTGGAAAAACCAAGATACTTCCTACTTTTATATTCATTTGTTCTTTCATTTTGTCACCTTATCCACATCTGCCTGATATATTATAAAAGTTATCC
>ERZ870052.136-NODE-136-length-27129-cov-3.914350_pt1 | contig 27129 bp, 19 predicted proteins | sample MGYA00520889_ERZ870052 | MGnify/ENA primary metagenome ERZ870052 (study PRJEB32232, sample SAMN07284988) | human gut metagenome | biome: human-associated habitat; material: feces | host: Homo sapiens | place: Tanzania | collected 2014-08-14 ...
TGGTGAACCTTGATGCGCCCAAGATCTTCAAAGTGATGTAGCGTTCGAGTAACAGCATTATGCTCAAAGGGGCTGATATAAAAATTTCTCATGCCCATTTTGCACAATCCTTGCAGGATAATGTTCAGGGCAATCGTGGCTGTCGGTGTGAAAATCACCTGCCTTGCAGGGCAGTGTAAAAGATTTTGCAGCCGTGTCCTTGTATCAGCTACAAGTTCGCCAGCAGATTTGGCAATGCCATAATCGCCACGACCAACATTTCCACCACACTGACGATAGAATTCATTCATAAAGGAATAAACATCTTCAGGCTTCGGATATGTGGTCGCTGCATTATCAAAGTATGCCATAACATTGTCTCCTTTAAGGTTTTAGCACAGCTCTCTTAACACGTCCATCAGAATCTGGCGTTTTTCCTGTTCGGAAACAGCCTGTCCCATACCACTAATTGCAGACTCAATTGCATTGTAGAGCAGTTTTCCGCGTTTGCTCGTTTCAACCTTATCAAAGCGTTTTGTTACCGTGCAGCCTGCTTCATCCTCATAAGTCAACTGATAACCATTGATGGCTTCGGCTTCTTTTTTGGGGGCTTCCTGCCGGAATTTCTCGGCTGTCATTTTATACTGCTTGACGCTTTCCAATGCAGCAGCTTGCGTGTTTGCATCCCAATCGCTCAAATTCAGGTCGGTTGCGAGTTTTGCAAGGCTCAAGGTCAAGATATGCTCGCTTGCATCTTTATTTGCGAGGAATAATTGAAGCATTCTATCGGTTCCGTCTGCAAATAATTGCTCGTGAATAGCCGGATCAAGTCGATTCGTCCATTCGGTGACTACACTCGGCAAAGATTTTCTGCTCAGAATCGCTTCATCCTGACCCTCACCGAAGAGCTTCTTGACCTCATCGCAGAATGCGAATTCCAACTGACCAAGCATTTGATCATAGAAAAATTTAATCTCAGAAACTGCCTTTACAGTTTCCAAGCTGCATTCTGTTCCTTCAGTGATAAGAACGGGAAGCTTCTCAAATAACAAGGTATGAGTACCAATGTTTTGTTTGAGCATCCGAATAAACTGACGCTTGAACTTGTCGATCTGCTGCCCTTTGGGGTCGTATTTGGCTTCCTTGGCGTACTTAGGAAGTTCCATATACCACCGATGCATGGCTGCTACGACATAATTGTAGCCAGAAGCAGCTTTTTCAGCTTCAACAACATAGTCTTTGAAAACATTTGCAAGGGCATCTACATATTCGTCTTTTTCATTGTTCCAGTCCAAACACTGCAACGTAAAGTCCTGCGGAGCGGCTTCGATTTGGAGCAGGGTATCGTTGTTCAGCGGAATCTGAGAGAATTTGTCATAGAGAATGATTTCCTTTTTATACTCGTGGAATACGGCAGCAACATATATAGGGACAAGACCCTTTCGCAGACCGATATAGCATTTATCGGTGGTCAACCGAGCATACAGTTCTGCGAAGTTCATTTTCTGCTCTCGCGCTTCTTGGACAAATTTCTCAATCTCGCCCAGCAGGTTGGCCATAAGATAATCATGCGGATGTAGATTGATTTTAGGCACACCGTTTTTGGTATCCAGTATCCCCGTTCGGATCAGCGTACTGCGGAGGATTGAAACTTCCTGTCCAGCACCAGCCAGTCCAAGATTCGGCTCAAGTTCAGAACGTAGCAGTCCAATAACAATTTTGCTCCGGCTATTTACCGAATTGGCGGTCGGATGATTTTTATTTACCGCCTCATTTACAATAACAGGGGTCTTAAAATACGTCTTTTCACAGATGGTAGACAGCAGATCGGTCAAAGCTGCTTTACGGACGATCTGTTTTTCTTCTCCCTTATAAATATAGGTGGATGCTCTCTTTTCAGGATGAGTATAGTCGCTGATATAGTGGCTGATGATTTCCCGGAGATCTTCATAAATCACCTCATACTCATCAAACAGAACTTTATCAGAAACGGCAAGATCTTTCAGCGTCTCGACAGCTTTATACTCTCTAACCGTAAAATCAATAGGAACAAATTTATGTGGGATAACAAAGACGCAGTTTGAGCAGTAGGTACTGGTTTTCTTCACTGTATTCACAATCTGCGCAATCGAATCCCTACTATGCGGAATGATAGCATATACAGTGCCATCCGCTTCCGTACCCTGCTGCTTTGTTTTCCAGTTGATATCCTCGGTAACTTCCGATTCATCAATAAAGGTGAAATCAAAGTATCGTGTGACTTCCTTCTCATCGTTATAGCGGAAAGGATAGATGCAACTATCAAAGTTTGATGCATTTAGAATCTTTTTAACAGCTGCGCTGCTCTGCTGGGATGCAATCGTGTCACGGATTTTAGCTTCGACATCAACGCCGGAGCTTTCTTTCAACTGAAGGAAATCGTTGCTACGCTTGAGGTAAATGACATACTCATCGTCAATAAGATTATTTAAGGCCTTTTCAATTTCCGGCACCGAATACTGGATAGAATAGATTCCAATCAGCTCATCCTTTGTTGGCTTGAGCTTTTCAAACTGCTCCAGCATATAAATCAAAGACAATGTCTTTACGAGCTTTTCCTCTAAAGAATCATCGTCAAGCTGATTTAAGATCGTGCTGGTCAAGAAGTAAATGTCATGGAGCGTTCCATTTGAAATTTCTTTTTTGAACAGCGGCTCGAAATAGTCGTAAATCAAATCAGGCGTAACGACCGAGAAAACGTCATCGTAGTGCTGCTTCAAGAAGGACGGAAGTGTTGCCTGTCCGTTGGCAGACAAAAAAGTAAACAGGGTACGCTCATTCTGAGCTACGCGCTCCGACAAGCGGGGAAGAATAAACGTAGAAACTGGGTGAAGAGGATAGCAAGCCTCTATTGTATGTTCTACGCTGCCAGACTGCATATCCGCAAAAATCCGATGTGTCTCGTAGCGTTTTGCCAGTGCATTGAATTCCTTTTTATGGTCGGCGCAGAAAAGATTCCAGAGTCTTTGATCTTTCTGGATGACCGTTGCAATAATCTCGTAGGTCTGCGTAAAGTTATTGTTCAGGTGAATATGAGTGAATCGTTCAGAAACACCACGCCAACCATCGACCTTCTGCTTGGGCAGACGGTCGATATAGTTTGCAATCTCCTTATGGGAAATCAGCATCAGATGCATCTGATTTTTTCCACTTCGATTGCATTTTTCTGCAAAGTCCTGAAGCATCTTAGTATCGCTTACAGATGCCTCCGAAATATTTGCTTCCAGATACTTGCTGAACTCATCGTAGATGACATAGATGCCCGTGTAGCCATGAGGTTTTAATGCCTGAACTACGCTTTCATATAGCTGCACGACATCAAAGCCTACAAAGGGATTAAACGTACTGCCCGCTGTCAGGCTGGGGTAAATGCGTTCAAACTCTTCGTAAGCCTTAATGTCATAATCATCCAAACGAGAAACAAACGAACTGATGGGATCTGTTATCTTATTTTTGAACTGCTGATACGTATCAGGAAAATCATTTTTCCAGCGTGCAATAACCGACACGGCGGCTTTATAGTTCGTGTCCGGCATAATGTTCAGCAGATCATTTTCTTTCAATGTTTGCTGAAGAGCCAGAAGGAACGCCTGTGTCAGACTTGTATTGCTGCCCGTGATAATGACCGGCAGTAGCTTGTTGTCGCTTGCATAGTAGTTTTGAATCAGACGGTTCAATTTATCGCGCTTCTGAATAGCAGGGAGTAGTTTTTCAAACAGGTTAAGGTCGCGTTTCATCAAGAGCGCGAGAATCGTCAGCACAATGTGTGATTTTCCCTTGCCGTAAGCACCAATCAAAACACGCGAACGGTCAGTTGCGGTAGGCAGAGTACTCTGCAAAATATCTTCCATCAACTGGAGCGCAGATTGAGTTGGTATATAGCTTCTTAACTTATCATCAGCATGAAGGTCGTAGGCAATGTTTACAGAATACTGAAAACCTTCTGCGACTGAAATCATTTCACTCATTAAACTTTCCCCTTAATCAATCTTGGAAATGCACTCGTAGTAATTATCCACGCATTCCTCAAAAGAATAATTCTGCTTTAGCTGAATAACATCCAGACCCGCTGTCCGAATAATTTTGACTAGCCCAAGTTTTTCCACCTGATGCAGCACATCCAACATTGTAATGGCATCCAGATTGAATGTTTTACCGATGTTGCACTTTGCAGTGAGCAACTCATTTAATCCAATTTCCATGCGGCCATTCGACTGATCGCACATGACCGCCATCAGGACCCACGGATGAATGGTTTCAGGTGTGGGAATGGCTTTTCGGTATGTCTTTTTGTTTTTATCCAGAATATCAATAAGCCCCAATTCACCCAGCGGGCAATCAATGTTGTTTTCAGGATTTACTCGTGCAGGATTTGTTTTGTACCGGGGCAGGTACGTGTTGAGAATACAAGCAAAGTCGTCCGACATCGAGCGAATTGCAACAGTTTCGCCTTTCATGGAAACAAAGTTCTGCAAGGCCGCGACAAAATCTTCTCGCGTGAATTCGGACATATTGAATTCATTGAAGAAGAAATACCATGCGGTTGCATCTTCTTCATTTTTTGACAGCATATAATGCAGGAGGTAGAGTGTTCCGTACTCCTCCATAAAGCGATCATTTTTGAATACTTGTTTTCCAAACCCCGTGAACTTCTGAACGCGACGTTTGTTTTGAAAGGCTTCTTCCGTAAGATTCGTAGCAACCAGCCAGTAGCGGAGTGACTTTACCATGTTAGAGCCGATACCTAATACATCCATTGGATTTTCGTCTTTAGCAACAAAGACATCCGGCTTAGAATGAACTGCTTTCATACCCTTGCTCAGCCATCCCTTTCGGATGAAGAAGGTATCATGTGCTCTAAATTTCATGGCAAATTTCCCGCCTTATCATTTTGTTTTCAAATATTTGTTCATCATGCACCCGCCATCGAGGTATTTAGGAGTAACGCACATTTTACAATGAACGCATTTAGCAGGATTGATGTAGTAGTAGTCTCCAATAATCGAGATTGCTCCCGCACGGCAAAGTGATTCGCACTTCAAGCACTTACGGCAAGCATTGAATTTTCGGATTTGGTATCCGACCATTCGTTGCAGATCATCATGGTCAGCAACATTCATCGTCCGAACCTTTACCGCGTGTTCGTATCCATCATGGGTAAAAGGTTGAATGGAAAGAATAGGGACATTCGTTCTGACATCAAGAATTACGGTTTCGTTCAGAATTTTCTGTCCATACTCCGGCGCTATACGGCCAAAAGGAACGAACATTCCAATCAACTCATCGTCATACGGTCGCACTAGGCGGTAAATCTTTGCATGATCTTCTGCGGTGCAATTCGTGAATTTGATCTTCACATCGTTTGCAGTTGCCAGACCATTACCGCCTTGGCGGGCTTTCCATTTGCCGGAATCAACATATTCTTCTGCGTCAGGCTTCCCAATTTTTCTTGCAAACTTAATCAAAAACTCTCGCCATGCCTTAGACTTTTCCGGCATATAGATTCGAGATAGGAACTGCGCACGCTGATTGTTATTTGGACAGCACCAGCAGCCGACACGATCATAACCCAACCGATAGGCATAGTTGAAATCGATGCCTTTGCTCAGAATATACAGCCAAATGTCAATATCCTTCCAAAAGAAGATAGGGGAAGCCACTGTCTGCTTTTGAATTTTAACGGATTCGGCATCATCCTCAATACGATTATACTTGCTGCGGCTGACGGACTCTGCTTTGCGAATTCCATAGAACGTCAGAATCTGCTCATTGCGGAACAGACTATTTAATGTTCGAGTAATCGGACCCGTCTTAAACATAGAGCAGCACCAGCGCATCATTCGAGCCGGTGGCCCAATATCATCACAAACGTCCATAAAGTTCTGCTCTTCATTTTTTGCGACCATAAAAATCGCATGGGGATGATTGTGACGATAGCGTTCTGCATATTCGCCCGTAGTCGGAAATTCCAGTGTAGTGTTACCGAAAATATGAACAATGCTTGATGTGCCTAGTGCATTGATTGTCAAATCAGCCGTAACCGTTGAATCCTTGCCGCCCGAAAAAGAGACAACCAGCCGATCTTCGTCAAATTTTGAAGCTGCATTTCGCACAAACTCAGAGGCTTCATCCACGAGATAGTTGAGTCGATTTCTATTTGCCTTGCAGAATCGTTTGGCATAAGCATCGAAATACTCGTAGGTGTTGCTGTCCTTGTACTCCTCAATTTTCTTTGATAAGTCATCTGTATTGGCTTTTTCAAAGAGTTTTGCTGGAAGTGCTACACGCTTTCCATCAATATAGTAGCTACTGTTTGCTGCCCACACTGATTTTTGGATGTATTCGTGTGGTTTCTTTTCGAGCAATAGCTCCAGCAGAAGTCGTTCTTCTGGAAAGACTGGGCGCAAATCAGCCGACATATATTTAGTTTTATGTCCACAAAGTGGGCAGGAGCCTTTATCTGCTTGAGTAGTTGTATTGATGATGGGAACTTTACATTCCGGGCACCAATAAACCTCAACAGGAATATCTTCTACCGTTTTGCTGCCGCAGATTGGACAGATTTCATCATTCGTTTCGATGTTGCAATTTTTGCACCACATCTAAATTCTCACTTTCATGTGCAACTATGCAAAATCATGAGATTGAGTCCTCAAGTAATCTGCGAATTTTGCTAGTCTTAAGTTTGCGAAGCGATTTTGCTTCGATTTGTCGTATTCGTTCGCGTGTAACGCTGAACTTTTGTCCAACTTCCTCAAGAGTTAGAGGTCTATCATCAAGAAGTCCATATCGCAAAATAATAACGTCCTTTTCTCGCGGTGATAGGCTCTTGAACGCTTGACTCAGAGCTTTTCTTCTTTCGCTCTGCGCCAAATCTTCGATTATACGTTCAAAAACGAATGTATCTATTGGCTCGTTCTCTTCTTCTGCAAGTTCTGAGAGTGAAAGTTCACGCTGTGACATTCCAATCATCATCAAAATGTCAGCATCAGACGTATCTACGAATTTTTCCTTTAACCTGCTTTTTTCATATTTACAGTGTAGTAGCTCATCGCAATCAACGCACCCATCTTCCTTTAACGTTAGGAAAAATGGCATCCAACGTTCTTTTACATGAACGGGATAGTACATCTCCTTGCAGGGTAAAGGCATTTCACGGTTTATCACCTGCATAATGTAGTAAGATACAAATGAGCCAATCGATCCGTCTGTATCTGGGTCGTACTTATCAACTGCGGTCACTAATGCTGTGCAGGCAAGTGAAAATGCATCTTCAAACGAGAATTTATATTTATCTGAATAGGAGACTGCCATCCGCACCGCAATGCGAAGGTGCATTTCTATGACCCGTTGACGCGCATATCTGTTTCCATCTACCACCTGATATTTTAGTGTGTCGAACTCTCCACGCTGTGGGGGAAGAATTGCTTTTATGGAATTTATAGTAGCTTCAGATTCCGGAGAAGAAACTATAGCTTTTTTATAAATTTCCTCATAATCAATCTGCGCGTAATCAGGAAACTCTGTTGCACTTGCATCGATGGTATTTTTTGCAGCAGGTGACTCATCATAGACTAAAATTCCCTTGGACATCAAAGTAGATGATAGCCAATCAACATCTGCGAACGAAAGGGAAGCGCCTTCGTCCAAAATGTCATCCGTTAAAATGTAACCTTGCTTATTAGCTAAAAGGAGTAAATTATTGAGGGCAATATCTCTAATCATCGCATTGTCCAGCCTAACGCATTATCAATCTAACTATTCGAGCACAAACTCTTATATATCCTCTAGAAAGCACAGCGTACACTAGATGCAACGGCAACTTGTGCTCCTCCAAATTTTCCAGTATGCTGTTACCGTCTATTTGTTAATATTGTACACTTTTCTCCATATAAAATCAATGCGGTATTACTACAAATCTTCCACATCGCATCTGCTAACATGGAAACTGTTCTGCGCTTTAGTAAATTTGAATGATTTGAACAGGCATCATCTTTGGCGCAGCTTTTTACAATCCAATCACTAACAATTGGAGTAGCGAAACAAAATTCTGCTTACCCAAGAAGTATCTTAGGCAAGCAGAATCTATCAAATGGATGTATTGCGGTTCTACATTCTAATGCTTTATTACGATTTGTAATGTCACCTTTCTTTCCACTTCACTTTGTGGCATCTGTCATTGCATCTATGTACAGTTTTACAATTTTCTTCATAGATGGAAAATTTATTGAAGTCCCACCAAAACCACTCTAGCATAAGGCCGAACAAATCCTCATCGCCAAAATAGCTGTACTCGTTGCACAGGTTCATCATCGTCCCATAATAGCAGGCAAGCAACCACTTCAAGTCCTCCTGATTATGATTTTTAGCGCCCTTAAAGTGCTCATCAAAACTCTTCATTGCACCGTCACCCTTTTAATCCTTCCACCTTATTCGAAAGGTGCCTCCGCTTACGGTAGACGTTCGATACAGAGCAATCAATTTTCAAGGCAATCTTATCTATATCCAGCGCCAAGAGATACACCAGCAGTTCTTTTTCTTCCTGATTCAAACGCTGCAATTCCTGCTGAAGCGCCACTTCGATTTCCACTTCACGGAACATTTCGGCAGCACGCTCATCTTGAGGCTCATCCAGAATATTATCAAGTGAAATTGTTACAATGCTTTTCCTCTTATGGGCAGCATAGCGAATTGCGTGCCACTCCAGCCGCCGCGTAATGTACTTGGTGAAACGCCCCTTCAGAACGCTATTCTCATTCTTTTCTTCCTCCGACATTTGATCGTATAATGCCCGAAGTTCATCCTGAATCATAATACTTCCTCCGTTTACTTGTTTTTTTGAAGAGCAAGTAAAGGAGGAGGCGCACGGGCCATTCTGGAGCCAAACAGATGTGGCATAATAAAAAACAGGCTCCAAAATTGGCACACGATTGTCACTTCCCCTCAAAAGGTAAGAGAACAAATCGGCTGAAATTTTGGAGCCTGTTTTTTCGATTTTACAAAATGTTAACAATTAATATTCAGAGGTTTCTACTCTTACGCACTTGATGTTAAATGTGTATTCACACACTTGCACGGTTAAGCACAACATTTTCCATACAAGCGCATAGTATCGCCGTCTCTATTGTAAATCATCGCTTGTCCGATAATTTGTACTTTGAACTTTTAACGAGAATTTGTACAAATCAGGCATTCATTCAACCAAATCCGATTGAATTTCAGCAAGAGTTTGCTGTTCCTGACGGACCTTCTGTTCCTGCAAATTTACGTCTCGTAATTGTTCCATTAATTCATCCATCCGATGCCCCATTTCTTGTGCGAGGGCATTTACCTTATCAATCTCTACCGATTGGTCGATGCCCTCTTTTTCGAGGTATGCTGCTGCATTGCGGTATGCTTGAAGTTCCGTACTATGTTGATTGAAATATTCCATCTTTTGATTTAAGGGTTTTGCTGCATACTCCATCCATACAGGCTTATAAGTCTTGCATATCTGCAAATGTTTTGCAGCAGCTGCGTAGGTGGTTCGCTTCTGCTTCACCTCTGCCAGTTCATTTGTAAGTCCAGTCTGCGCTTTTCCAAGATTATGTATAACTTTATCGTAATCGCCGGTGGTGTGGATTCGACTATCGGTCATGCCTTGCAGCATTTTACCGAGGAACTTCGCATTTTCAATTCCTGCTCGTCGTTCTACCGCAGCAATTTTGCGCTTTAGTCCAGTGCTTTCTGTTATAGGATTAATTGAACTTCCCAGAAATTCAGAGAGACGGTCGCCTTGTATGTTCAGCCTTTTCTTTGAATCTCCGATGGGGACATAACTATATTGCTGGTTGGGATATAAAAGCACTGTACACTGCCCGGCATCCAAATCACGAAGCACATATTTATCAGGTATAAATAGTCGTTCAATGCCATTTTGCTGTAGATGGAGCGTCACGCCCCGAATAGACATAGTTTTTATCTGATTTTCCGAAAGGGCGACTTGCACAGGCTCTACGTGGTTTTCCTCGTCAATCTGCTGGATCAACTTTGTACTTCGGATCGTGCCGTGGGTTCCGTCCTCATAAACCAAGTCATAAGAGAAGTCATTTCCGACATTGAAAGTGATTTTGCCATCCGGCGAAGTTGTTACTTCACTTTTGTTGACCATTAGTTTGGCGGAGTTTCCATTGTCATCGTGAACCTGAAGAACCAAACCATTTTTACTGGCAGACAAAATTTGGCGGCCACTTAGCTTTACTGCTGCCGTGCAGACTTCCGGATACCGAATCGTCAATTTTTGATAGCGGTCGAGCAGCGAATTCTCTGCCCCATCAGAAATCTGCATTTTTCCATTCTTCAGCGCGTACTCAATTCCTTCACTGGTGAATTCGGAACCGAGGGCATCTTCGGGAACCCATGCACCATCCAACGCCGTGGACCGGTACAGTACCTGCCCGGTCGATTTTTTCACTTTGGTTTCGATGCCTGCAGTTTTCAGTTTATCTGTAAAGTCCGCCATACCAGTTGCCGAACGGAGGATACCAGTAATTGTCTTTCTCAGGTATTTCTGCTCTTGTGCATTGTCAGACAGTCTGGCGCAAATACCGGCATAAGTAAATGTATCAGTATCAGATAAGCTATTGTCCCGGACAGCTCGACCCGCGCCCTCCAGCAAATAGCTTACATGCTTGCCTCGAATTGTAGGTGTGATTTTCAGTTCCTTTGCCATAGAAAGAAACTGACTATAATCCGTTGCCCGCTCCAAACAAAAATTCAGCCGCTTTCGGATTTCCGTCCGGTTGGATACAGATTTCTTTTTCCCTGCGTTTTCAGGATACAGTTGCCCAATCTTTTGTGGATCATCAATCACGGATAAATGTGCTTCCATGCACAAGCGGTCGGAAATATCCCGTATCTGACGTGCCGTGCGGTAAGGCACCGTTCGCAGTTTCTTATAGTCGTAAAAGGAAACTGCATTGATCATAATGTGGTTATGGATATGACCTTTATCAATGTGAGTTGCTACCACATACTCGTACTTGCCGCCTGTGTATTCAAATGCAAGTTTCTTTCCCAGCTCATGCGCCTGCTCAGGGGCGACAGCATCTTCTGGAGAAAAAGACTGTATTAGGTGATAGGCAAGATTTGTGGAACGCTTTCTTTTCAGGTTCCGCGCCTTGTGCGCAAGCACCGCAGTCATTTCAAAGTCGATAGAAGCTGTTTGAGGCTCGCAATTATAGCCAGACACTAACATCTGTCCATCAGTCTTGTCTGGGTTTTCGATATAGGCCAGTGCCTTGCCAAGAGTAGATTTTATCGCATGAATTTTTGTGATAGCCATAAGAAGCTCCCTAAAAAGAAAAATGCCCTATGTGAAATGAGTCTCACATAGGGCATCTGCCTGTAATTATTGTTTTGTTGATTCCGCCTCCATCATAAGGCGGTCAAAATCGCTTTGGTACTGCCTGTCCTGTATAACGCGGTACTTTTCAAATTCACTTTCTGCGAAAGCCTTTGCGATTGCTGCTGTAACCTTTCCTTTATCTTTTAGAATTTCGGCATCGTTGAATTGCAGGAAAGCGTCCAGTTTCTCTGCCCAGTCCTGCATCGTCATAGGAATATGCCGCCGTGCTTGGCGCGTTGCATAGTCAAGGTACATTGTTACAATCTCATTCAGTTCTTGTAACTCATCTTGCTGCAAATAGTTCTTTGCAACAGAAACATCGGCTTTGACTATCTTCCCGTTTGGGGCATTCTTCCATGAGGTCAACCCCATGTGGTCTTTTGTGTGGTCTGCCCGTTGCACAATGACCTCTGCGGCAGTACTGCCGTGAACAGCGTAGTGCATTTTATTCTGAACGGTTGCAAAGAAGTCTTTGGTCGTTTTGCTGTCTACCGAGTAATCTACGGCAGTAGCATAAATATCCGTAATTTTCTGGTAAAAGCGGCGCTCGCTGGCGCGGATTTCCTGTATTTCGGAAACCAAATGGTCGAAGTAATCTTCATCAAAGATTTGCCCATTAATAAGCCGATCCTTATCCAGAACATATCCCTGCCGGGTAAATGTATCCAGCACTTTGGTTGCCCATTGACGGAATTGTGTGGCACGGGTGGAATTGGTGCGGTAGCCAACAGCAATAATGGCGGGCAGGGAGTAGAATTTGTAGTGATAGGTCTTGCCATTATCTGCAACTTGTGCAAATTTTGCACAAGTTGTACTTTCGGATAATTCATTTTCCGCAAAAATATTCCGCAGATGTTTGGCAACAACACTGCGGTCAACATCAAACAGTTGTCCGATGCCTTTTTGCGTCAGCCAGACCTCGTGATCCTGAACGCGAACTTCTATGCCATCTGCCTCTGAATCTTTCGTGAACACAAGAAAATCTGCTGTGCTGTTACGAACATACCGTTCTGTGCCTGCCATCGCTGCTCTCCTTACATCAGTACAATGTAAGAATAGTATATCATGCTTTTCAATAAGAGCAAAGCCCATTTTCACGATTTTCCATACAAATGGACTTATCTCTCATCGCGCTCATTTTCCTGTGCATCATGCTGATGTTCCTCTCCCATGCATTTGGCATATAATTCTGGTGTGCATTTGAGGGCGATCAGCTTCGGATATTGCTCAAGGAAAATCAGGGGTGAGTGATATTTCTTTTCGTACTTTTCCACTTGGCTATCCGTCAAACTTATCAGATCTTCGCCACCGTCTCTGCAAATCAGAAATGCGCCAGCAAAAAAATCAGTTTCACCATATAAGCGGTTCGGGGGTAATGGAATCAGCTTCCCTTCATCATTACAGATGATATAGGCATCCCTGTCCAATCTTACGCTTTCTATACTCCCACAAACATATTTTTGAAAAGTTTCCAGCGTATTAGGTATCTTGATTTCCTCTGGGTACTTACCCGGCTGCACATACAGCACACGGATTTCTTCATTTTGATTCATAGCGTTATTCTCCAATTCAATAGATTTTCCTCAGCAGCTTAACCACACGTTCCAGATAGTCTGCTTTCAGTTCAAGAAATTCTCGGCGCAGCTGCTCTACATCATTGGTGTGAATCGACTTATTTTCATTGCAGCGTTTTGCAATTTGGTTTATGCTGCCGGCGATTCGCCCAATATAAGCCGTCTGCTCTTTAAGCACCTGAAAATCGTAATGACGCACTTCGCCTTTAACCAGCTGTTCCCGGCAATAAGCGGAGAAGTTTGTCATCCCGGCTTCCTGCATTTTCCCTTGGATGATTTGAAGCTCTTCTTCCGAAAAAAAGAGCAGTTTGCTGATTGGTCGTTCTCTGTTCTTTTTCATCTATCCGGTCCATTTCTCATCAAAAGGGCTTGGGGAATATTCCCCAAAACGGGTTTCAGGGTGTCCCTGAGCGCATCTGTGTATATACAGATGCAATGCTTGCTAACCGTCGCTCACGCTCCGGTTACCCCTGCGGGTCTCAATGGCGGCGCTTGAGGCGTACTGCAAAGAGTACCGCCTCCACAAGCACCACTGGCATAAAGTCCAGCAGCAAGGAAAGCAGATCAAGCTGCTTTTCCTGCTGCTTTACAGGTTGGGAAACAATCTCCGGCTGCGTAGTCGACTGCTGCGGTGCATCCGTATTTCTGTTGTTGAAACTGTTCGCCGCCTGCACCGTGCCATTTTGATCTCGGCTTTGCGTGTTCATCTCGCGGTCTGGACTGGCAGTGTCCGTCACCGTCAAATGAAAGTCCACACCGTTTTCAGTAGAGAGTTCATTCTGTTTACAGCTGAATTGGTAACGGCTTTCTGCATCACCAACAACATAAGCCGAAAGAAAAGCATATTTTCCGCTCAGTGCATTTGGTTCAACAGCGGCTAACCCATTCGATTCATAAAGCTCCAAATCATAGACATCATCAGTGTACAAATTTTGCAAGTAGACAATCACGTGTTGGGAAAAACCAATCGGCGCAGTCAGATAGGCTCCTACCTGTGCCGGTTCCGGCTCATAGTTTTCCGGTGGCACTTCAAGAGGCAGCAATCTGTAGTGCCGCTGCTGCCCGGTCACGCTCTCATACCAGCTGCTGCCTGCCAAGGTATAAATCAGATCGTAGTGGTTCCCATCTTCCACTTGCAAAAATGTCGTCTGGTTGATTTCCTGCAAGGGATAATCTCCCAAGGCATCGTACTGCACAGCAGCCGCACAATAATATTCTGACGGTGCAATCGTCTCCGTCTTCGTGTAGTTGTTTAGCCCATCCAAAACAATAACCGTAGATTCTGTATCAGATGGACCATTGCCGAGTGTGACTATCACAGTGCGGTTCTGCAATTTTTGAGGCAAATCCTTAACCGTCACCGTTACAGTAGCAGCATCTTCTGCATAGACTTTTGTTGCTACACAAAGTAAAAGTGCAAAAAGTAATGCGAGAAATTTTCTCATAAAAAGCACCTCTCAGAATCCTGCATAGCGGAAATAGTAACACGGTCTGCTTTCCATCCAGGCGTTGGACATATTCACCGCCACACCATAGCCATAGCAACACTCGATCCACGCGCCGCCGCCAAGCGCCATCTGAACGTGCCCCTGCTCGCCGCCAGAGGCATATACCACGCGCAAATCTCCCGGCTGGACTTCAGACGGGGAAATACTCACTAGGTCTGCTGCGTTCCGATAAGCCGCTGTGCTGCCTGCGGAAAAAGGCAGGTTCTGCGCCCAGTAGCAATATTGGACAAAGCTCGAACAATCCAGATTGATGCCTACACTCGGATTGCCCGGTCCACCGCGCAGCGAAGATGGCTGGGCATAGACAAATTTTCCTTGGCAGCTCAGGGCAAAGGCAACCACCTGACCGCGTGCAGTGGTGGCGTCAATATTCAGGCTGGTAAATAGCTGCCGCAGTTCTTCCTCGGTCATGCCACTGCCGGTGGCGCGGCATTTTATGCCGTCCACAATCCCATACAGTTCTTCCCAGTCCATGCGATACAGAAGCGATGCCCATTCCACATTTCCGTAAGCATCTTCGCCATCTTTATACCAACCTTGAAATCCGTTTGCGCCGCTGGGCAGCGTGATCGCTTTTGTATATCGGGCGGATACCGCATTACCGGCATACTCATTACCGTACTGATCCTGCTTAATGATTGTCCGGGTCAAAGTTCCTGCATCACAACTTTCTGCCAGCGCTTCCAGATTTCCGGTTCCGCCGTCCGCACCGTTTGGGGCCTGCGTTTCCGGGTCTGTGTAGCGGTCATAGCCTGTCAGATAAATCGTGCAGTTGAGATCATAGTGGCCATACTGGCCATCGTTCAACTCTCCGGGACACCAAGGTATGGCAGTTGCATTGGAGAAAGTAACCTCGTAATCATTGGAAACTGCATCATCACCCTCGCCAGTCACAACAGTAAAAGTGACCGTCAGCTCGTCCGGAGTATAAAACCAGTCGTTCAGTTCACCCTTGTACAAGTTATCACTTTCATCCAGCACAATATTGCCGATGCAGTCTGCGGCATTGATTTTTCCATCAACAACAGCGTGGTATTCCTCCGGTAAATCGGAAAGTTCAGAGCCTGTTGCACCATCCGGGAAAATGACAGGAAAAAAGACGGTCACATCATGTGTGCCGTCCTCTTTCCATACAGTATAGCTTTCGTTCTCCGCATGACCTTCATTCCAGTGCCACTCTGCGGCGGCATCGTACTGCCCGCAGGCATCGTCACCCTCACTGCAAGTATGGGTTTCAAGGCGGTAGTCCTTGATGGAAACTACCTCGCCTTCGCTGCGGTAGCCGTTTACACAGCCGCCGTAGGTCATACAGGAATACGGTGCGGACTCGCGCGCTGTCACATCCAGACCATACGCTGCCAAGGTTCGGCAGAATTTTGTAAAAGGCACATTGTCGCTGAAAGCAGACACAAGCTCCGAACGCGGCCAATCCTGCTGGTAATATACCGCTGCCAGAGAGATGATCTCTGCCGTGTCATTGTAGATGCCATTGGCATAGTTCCAAGTGACACCATGCTGCAAATTATTGCTGCGCTGCCCGGTGAGGGAATCATATCCGTAGGGATTGCCATTCGGGTCAACATCATTTTGGAACGCCTGATAAATACCTTCCGTAACCGCTGCATTGCGGTAATCGTTGATTTTCTGCACAAGCGTCTGAACGTCCTCAATACGATTCGCGCCAAACACAGAGGTAGACGTTGTGCCACTCATCTGCCCCAGCAGGCTGACGATAATCAGGAACAGTAAAATAACCGCACCAATCAGGATCACTTTTCCCATAGCAATCAGATTTCGCAGCGGGTGCAGGACCACATTGGTTATCTTTTTCAGAATGTTCCCGATATTGGTAGCAGCCTCTTTGACCTTTCCCGGAACACTGCCGGTGAAATCATCCGCTGAAACCTGAAATGAAGATAGGTACTGCTCTGTACTGCGTAGAGTTGCACCACCAATTTTTACAACGGATTTTCCCCCTTGCAGGCGCAGAATCTGCCCACCAGCTTTCAACGCATCCTTCGCATTGATTGTCTCGTCTTTCAAGTCTTTCAGGATATTACCAGCTTGTTTGCCGATCACAAAAGCACTGTCCGCTGCTGCGGCCATGATATTGCCCTCTACAACAGTCTGCGCCACTGCCATGTGCAGCCCTGCATTTTGAACGGCATCCGTATCGAAGTCATCGTGATAATTCAAAGCGCCGGCACCAGCTTGCAGTGGGCTTTCTATGGCATCCACAACCCGGTATGCAGGAGCTTTATAGTGACCGTCCTTGTGCTGGCTGCGCAGCAAATCATAATAGGCGCTGGCGCGGCTGGAGCGCGGTGTATTTGTGCCGGTGATAGTATTCTTATTACTTTTTTCGTTATGTGGCAGATTTTCTGTTAGGTCCGCATCCGGTTTTTCATTTTCCGCACACTGTCTGGAAAATCTATTTGGTTTGCTATCACCATTTAATAGTAAATCCGTTGCTGTGTTTGGTTCTACTGTTTGCGCCTTCAATTCCTCGGCTATGTCCTCGCCGGTCTTGAAAAGTTCTGGCATTGTACTTTGCTGGGTAAATAAATCTGACATTATTTTCCTCACCTTAAATCGGCAGCACTTTATGAACTATCGGTAAAATTCTATGCAACGCTTGACATAGTATATATCTTAGTATATACTATGGTTACAGGAGGTGCGTTATTATGATGACTGCAAAACTATTTGAAAATGGACGAAGCCAAGCTGTTCGACTTCCTAAAGAATTCCGGTTTAATGGGAACGAAGTTTCCATTAATAAAGTCGGAGATGCCGTAATCCTTCTCCCAAGAGAAAACAAGTGGTCTGGCTTTCTTAGCGGATTGGACTTATTGACAGATGACTTCATGAAGTCTGGTCGTGAACAGCCCCCGGTACAGGTGCGTGAATCATTATGAAGTATATGTTTGATACCAATATTTGCATCTATGCCATTAAGCACAAACCCCCAGAAGTTATCAGGAACTTTTTGAAACACGACCCAGATGATATGTGCATCTCTTCCATCACTTATGGCGAACTCATGCACGGTGTAGAAAAAAGTCAATCCGTGGAACGGAATCGCGTTGCCATCACGCTCTTTTTATCATCTATTGAAATTTTACCCTTTGATGCAGCAGCGGCAGAAGAGTATGGAAGAGTTCGTGCCGATTTGGAACGCAAAGGTACCCCCATCGGTCCAATGGATATGTTAATTGCTGGGCACGCAAAGTCTGAAGGTCTTATCCTTGTAACAAACAACACAAGAGAATTTTTTCGCGTCAACGATTTGGAAGTTGAGGATTGGGCAAAGTAATCTTATCAGAAGATAACTGAAGGCACCCATCAAAGTGATTTGATGGGTGCTTTTTGTTTTGAAGAATTCGGATTCGTATCCATCAGGCGGAAAAGCTCAGTGTCCTGCGGGAAAGTATTGTTGAAAGGCACCACCACTTTATCCGCAATCAGCAGCCCGCTACCAACCTCAGCATTTTCAATATACCGCTTTTCTTCGTCAGAGATATGCAGCAGCCGTGCAATGTCGTTTGCATCGTCCGGGGCCTGATTCAGCAGCTTGATATAGCCGCAGTCGGACAGCATACGCCGGGCATCCTCGTTGTTCAGCACAGAGCGAACGTGTTGGGTAATGGAAGTCAGGATGGCGCCCCACTTACGGGCACGGCTGGAAAGCTCAAAGTAGTAGTTCGTGCAGGCGCTGTTGCCCAGCAGTAGCTGGAACTCATCGGTGAAAATCCAAGTGCGGCGTCCCAGCACGCGGTTTCGGGTGATGCGGTTCCAGATCTGGTCCAGCACCGTCATCATGCCGATGGACTGCATACTCTTGCCCAGTTTCACGGTGTTGAAGCAGATGCAGTGGTTCTGCAAATCCACGTTCGTCTGGTGGGCAAACAGGTCCATTGTGCCGTTCACATACATCTGCAATGCCGAAGCAAGATTCTTTCCGTCTGCGCCCTGCAAAAGAAGGTTGCTGTAGAAGTCGTTCAGTGTCGGCATCTGTTCGCGCTCTGGGTGCAGAAGATACTTCTGGTAAGTCAGTAGGGTTGCTTGGTCGATCGTATTGCGTTCCTGCGGCGTTAAATCCTCACGGTTAAAAATCAACTGACAAAAATCACGCAGGAACTCACTTTTCAGGCGAATCGGGTTATCGTCATCACCGTAATCCTCCGAAATATCCATCGGGTTGATGTGCGCTTTGCTGGACGGCGAAATTTCAATAACCTCGCCGCCAAAAGCTTCCACCAGATGAGCATACTCGTTTTCCGGGTCTATGACCACCAAGTCGTCCTCCGGCCAGCGCAGCATGATGCCTGCCATCATCTGCATAACCGCAAAGGATTTACCAAAGCCGGTCATGCCCAGCACCATACCGGCAGGGGCAGGCAGCAGTTTTCGGTTGACCATAATCAGATTTTTACTGCGGGCGTTGGTGCCCTCATACAGTCCACCGGGTTGGAACAGTTCCTGCGTGGTAAACGGCACATAGATGGCGGTATTCACTGTCAGGAGAGTGCGCTCCAGCGCCAGCCATTTCTTTCCAAGTGGTAAAACGCTGTTCATGGCAGCGCACTGTTCAAATGGGATAGCGCTGAACCGGCAAGTCTGCTGCTGCACAGTATTGCAGATTTGCTGCACACGCTCGTCCAGTTCAGCATTATTTCTGCCATAGGTGTGGATCAGGATGCAGACTTTAAAAATCTTCTGATTATAGTTGTGCAGGTTGTCCAGCAGCTCCTCGGCATCCTCGATCTGGTTGGTCAGTTCATATCGTACACCCATGTAGGCGGGCAGGTTCATGCGCACAGCATTGACCATGCCATCGCCCTTTTCTTTCTGCATATAAGCCAATTGCTTTTGAACTTGCTCAACGGCTTCGCGCTGCTCGACGGCATCTACATGAATGGAAATTGCATTATCAAAGTCTAAGTCACTGAGCAGCGAAAGCAGATTGTCTTTCATCTGCGGGGCAATATCCCGCAGGTACAGCACCTTGCCATAATACTCGCCAAACTGATAGCGGTCATTGTACACGGCGCGGGAATCATCATGCTCCGGCTTCCAGTTGTAACCACTGGGTGCAATAAAATCCTTGGAGGTCAGTGAATCCTCTGCCAGCAACCAATCATAAGAAAATGCCATAACTTCTTCCGGGCGGGTAATGCCGTGCAGCAGGTTCAGGCGCTCGATACCGGAGAGCCTGCGTACAGTGCTGCCCATGCGCTTGAACAGGTTTTGGATGTCCTCGGCGCGCTTGAGCAGCCGAACCTGTGCTTTTCGGTAATCATCCTCATGCAAACTAATGGTAATGTACTTTTCCCGAATTAGTCCATTTTGCCCTTGCAGCGCCTTTTCCGATATAACGCGGTTCATTTCCTCGCTGTACCGGTCGCGGCTGTCACCACGCAGCGGCAGGAAAGTGTCGCGGCGGAATTCCGCTTCATCCACACGCCGGGTCACAAGACTGATTTGCAGATGTGTGTCTGGGTCAAAATAGTTCAGAAATTCGCTGTATTGGGTAAAAAGACTTTTTTGCTCCTCCTGCCGTGCCAGCTGAAAATTGACATCCGTGAACGCCATTGTCATGGAGAAAAGCCCCGGCTCCACCTCACAGATGCCGCTTTCGTACATACGCTCGTATTGCAGACAGTCCGCTGCCTTTTCTGGCGCACGGCGCTTCTTAATGCTGCGGGCGCTCTGCGCGGCATTCATTTCGGATTGTTTTGCGGATCTGCGCAGCTGCTTTGACCGCTGCTTTCCTTCCTTTGCGCGCTGCTTTTTCGTCTCGGCGGCAATAGGTTTCACATTCGACACTTCTGCGAGTTCTTTTCTTTTGAACATTTCGACTCTCCTTATAGGGGCGGATTGGCACCTCTGCATTTTCGCTGTGCCATGCCCAGTAAATTTTCACGAGCTTTTCAAACGGATAACCGTCACGGCGGATGAAGCCCAGCCCCAGAAAGGGCAGTACCTCCACCATGACGATATAAGAAACGACCTGCATATCCATCCGCAGCCAGTGCAGACAGACAAAGCAGGTCGCAACTGCCAGCACCGCAGCCGCAGCAAAGCTGGCCAGCTGGCGGAGGGATAATCCCAAGAAGAACTTTTCCCGGTATTCTGTAATTTCGAGGTTTGTTTTTGTGGCAATCATAGTTTTTTCTCCAAATGGTATTAGGCCATTGCACTGGTAATGGCTTTCGTGAACTTTCCGCTCATAAACACTGATACCAGCAGGATAACCGCCTGTCCCAGCATTGCCCACGCTTGCTCCGTGATGCTGCCGCCGGTACCCAGCGAACCGGCCAGTGCCGGATAAAAGCCGATGACCAGATACAGCACCGCACCCTGCAAGGCAACCGCAAGGTAAGATTTAAGGAAGTTCACCGCAATGCCGTGCAGTTCCTGATAACACAGCGTGGCAATGGACAGTGATGCCATCGCATTGTAAACATACAGCTCTATAAAGCGTGCGGCCACAATGGTGTTGACCACGATGTTCACAATGCGCAGCATCCAGCCAACCACCATCAGCTCCAGTGCCACCGGCATATTGCCAATGCCGCCCGGCAGCGCAGCAATGGCATTTTCAATGTCAACGGTCGTATTGACCTCGCCACTGCCGACATAACCGGATATGCCAACCGCCACGGTGGATGCAATTTCAAAGAGTGCGTTCAGGATTTCCGTTGTATGTACTACTGCCCACCGGCAGACAACGATTTTCAGCATGACCAGCGCAATCTGCTGGATCGTAAAAGCGTTGTTGCTGCCGTTCATAGCAATGCGCTGGGTGGCATTGTACAACTCCAGAATCATAAAAAGCGCCAGCAGGGTCAAAGCCACCGGCATAACTACGCCGGTGCTTATGCTGTCGGCATAGCCTGCCAAAGTGCTGTTCCAATCGGTCAGGCTGCTGAGCAAACCGGAATTCTGCCCCATAGAGTTGACCGTGGCAGAAATACCCTCCAACTGGCTGCGTATTGTATCTTCAAAAATAGCGCAGCCCTCCTTTACCCGACTGTCAGCGTGCCGAAGTAGGTGGCAACCGCAATAATCAGCACACCGCCTGCCATTGCCCATGCACCGCTGCTGATACCGGGGCCGTTGTGGTCTTTCAGGTTGGTGCCCAGCGTTACCGCACCAAACAGCAGCAGGAGGCCACCAGCAAAGGTGACAACATTCGAGATGAGGGTCGTAATTGTAGATACCATTTCCATTTTATATTTCTCCGTTCAGTTGTTATTTTCGGCACAGAGATTTACGGTCTTTACGTCCTTTACATTGCTGATAAATTCCGCAAAAGACTGCTCTGCACGCTTGTCATAATCGAAAGGCTTGCCGCCTTCCGCTTCTACCAAATGGTAATTGGGGTGGTCTTTCAGATTGTATTTGCGTGAATAAAAGGGTGCCACGCCGGAAATCATCAGCAGGCACCAGTTGCGGGGCATCGTTCGGATTTCCTCTGGGGTCATCAACTCGCGCCCCAGCGCCTGATAGGACTTTGTGTACGAGCCTTGGCTGCCCTTGTTTTCCGATGTGTTCAGCACCTCAATGGTTGCCTTGCCCAACGCCTTGGAGAAGAATTCCAGATTTTCCGGGTTGCCGCCTGCGCCCAGAACGATCATAGAATCGCAGTTTTCATAGATAGTCGCCCAATCGTCTTTATACTGGCTTTTCAGCTGGTTCAATGACTGGTAAATCAGGGTGCAGGCAATGTCACGGCTGCGAATCGTACTGATTAGGATTTGAAAATCCGGTATCATGCCGATGTTCGGAAATTCATCCAAGAGGAACCGCAGATGCCGTGGCAGGCGCTTATCCGGGCGATGGTCTGCAATATCCACCAGAATTTGAAAGCACTGCTGGAACATAACTGCCGCCAAAAAATTGTAGGCGGTTGTTGTGTCGGGCGTAACAACAAAGAGCGCCACTTTTTTCTCGCTGCCCAGTTCCCGCAGGTCAATCGTATCGTCCGCGCAGATGTTGGCAATGGATGGGATGTTGAACGCGCTCATACGCAGCCCCAGCGACACATTGATGCTCTGCGCGGTCTTGCCGGGAGCCATCTTGTAGAGCTTATACTGCTTTGCTGCAAAGGAGTTCGGTTTGTTGATGCTCAGGTCATCAAACAGCAGGTCCAGCTGGCTTACGCTGTTAGGACCATCCCCCTGCGATTCCAGCATAAGGAGCAGCGTCATAACGCTGTTCATGTTCCGTTCTTCCGGCTCCAATTCATAGAACACATAGCCGATCAGTGCTTCCAGCAGCGCCGTCATGCCTTCTTCCCATATCGGGTCGGCGGTGCTCTTAGCGGTAGGATCCTCCTTCAGATTTTTGACAAGGTTCTTGGTGACGACCAGAATGTCATCCTCGTTTTTTATGTAGGCGAAAAGGTTATAATGGTCGGATTTATCCCGGTCTTTCAGGTTGAACACCTTAACCTTGTATCCTTGAGAGAGTAAGACATTGCCGTAGCTATCGAGTAATTCTCCCTTTGGGTCGCTCAAGACCAAGCTGGAGCTAAATTGAAGTATCTCCGGACCGGCAACGCTGTAGCTCTTGCCGGAACCAGATGGGCCGAACACGATTACGTTCTTATTGCGGTTATAGTTATCGTTTGCCGTGACTTTCATTTTTGGAGAAAGACTCAGGCTTTCCGATGCCGTAAGCGGCAGGTTGTTCTGCGGGTTTTCATTCAGAAAAGGAGCAATATCTTCCGGGCTGCCCCAGCGGGCGCTGCCGTACTCTTTCTGGGGCATCAGGCGATGCCTGCTGTACTTCACACAAAGGCAAATAAGCCCTGCCATGAGCGCTGCGGCAATACCGCAGCCAAGCGAAAAGGCGTCTGCCGAGAGCCTGAACGGGTGCAGCAGTAGGCTGTTCAGGTTCAGTGCAGCCGTCAGGCGGTGGGTGGTGCTGCCCTCGGTGAGCTTATAAGTGCAACCCATCCAATCTCCTAACCAAATACATAAAATTGCTGCAACGGGCATCCAAATTTTCAAGTTTCTTTTCGGCTGGTTCATAGGCGTTCTCCATGTTCCGGCGGCGGCACAGGGCGGGATTGGTTCATTTCCTTGACCCGCTGCGCTGCGCGGTCACAAAGGTCTTTCAGCTCCGGGATTGGGCGTTCTTTGCCGCGCTCTGCAATGCAGTTTTCCAACGCAGTCTGAATACGATCCACATCCTGCCCCTTAAACCACAAATACATCTGACCGGTGTCTCGATCCTTGGTGACAGAAAAATCCACGGAATATTGCTTCAGCTGCCTTCGGATATAGGGCAGCGTTTTTTCATTTACGTCCACCGATGCCAACGGGCGTTCCTGCCGGTTGAGCGCGTTAAGACTTTGCTGTCCATAATTTTGGCAGTTCATTGCCTGCACGGTCAGCCGGAGTATATCAAAAATACTCTGGCTGGCGAATCGTGCAGCGCTGATTTCCACGCGAACTGCGGTTTCTTCAATCATAGTTCATCCCTTCTTGCGACATTTTTCCGCACTTTTCAGGCGTAGTCTGCGACATTTTTCGCAATTCACCATGGAAAGGGCAGTTTGTGCCGCGCTGCATAGTTTTCAATTTTCATTTCCAACCTGTACTCATGCAGTCTATCGCGCAGACTGTATTCCAGCGTTACGACCTTGACGCCGTGCTGCATGACCTGTTGGAAAAAGCGGAATAGGTGCTGTTCCTTGCCGCTGATCTGGCGCATACGGTAAATATGAATGCAGTCAATTTTCCCGGCCTTGACCTGCCGCATCATTTCACGGTAGCCGGGGCGCAGCAGCCAGCCGGGTCTTTCGTCCGTGCTGGTGCCGACAATATTGCAGTTGTCCTGCTGTGCTTTCGCTGCACACTCACGGATGCAGCGCAGTGTTTCTACATCATTACCGGGAATTCGCGCATATAGCCATACGCGTTTTGGGTTTTCATTTTGCATTTTTCATCGTTTCCTTTACTTGTTTTTAAGAAAAAACGCAGGCGGACTGCGAATTCCGCCTGCGGTGCAGGTATAAATCATATTACTGGTCGTCCTCCTCGGTATCAACTTCAGCCTTGCGGCGCTTATAGGTCAGCACACCGATTGCAGCGATAGAGCCAAACACAACAATGACCAACAAGGCCACCGGGAACGTGTCGCCGGTCTGGGGGATCGTCAGCTGCGGCGCGGGGGTGGAAGTCGGTGCGGGGGTCTGCACCGGCGTCGGGGCAGGCGTGGGAGCCGGAGTAGGTGCAGGGGTGGGTTCTGGCGTATCCTCGTGGTGCGGGATAGCCTTATCGACCATCGTGATAAGACGCTTATCGGCTCGTACCCAGTCCGCCTTTTCATCCTTGCGCAGATACAGGCAGGCAGTCTCGTCTACCAGCTCAACTTTGAACTGAACAGAGCTTGCCACCTCATAACCGGCAGGCGCGGCATCTTCCGTCAGGGTGTAGATGTGTTCGGTTTTCTCGTTGGAGAGCTTGATACTTTCTTCCGAAATCGGAACACGATGCGTATTGGAGTCGGTTACCCATGTGTCGATGACGTTCTTATCCTCATCACGGATGGTCAGCGTTGCGCCGGGCAGCAAGGTGCCGTCTGCGTCCACCTTGTCAATATCCAATACAGGCGCGTCCTGCATCACTACGGTGCTATCGTCCAGCTTTTCCCAAGTGTCACCGTTCTTTACATAGACCTCGTTTTCCTGTTCGTTTCCAACCTGTACGAGCTTAAACACGATGTTTTGGGCTTCCGCATAGGCTTCAGGAGCGCGTTTTTCAATGAGGGTGTATTCCTTGTCCAGTTCCAGTCCGCGCACGGTATGCGGCGTTTTGGCGGACATCCAGCCCTCGATCAACTTGCCATCTGCATCGCGGATCTCCAGCTTGGCACCGGGCAGCTCTTTGCCGTTGGTGACATCCTGCTTGGAGATGTTCACGGTAGTGCGCAGGTTGGTATTTGTGCCATCCACTACCTGCCATGCGATTTGCTGCCCCTCGTAGGTGAATTCTACGTCCACCGGGGTACTGTCCAGCAGATACCCGGCAGGAGCTTTGACCTCGACAATGCGGTATTTGCCGCTGTTCTCGCGGCTGGTGCTTCGCGGGCCTGCCAGGTCAATGTAGTATTCGCTGCGGATGGGCACATCTACATCGAACCAAGTAAAACCGCTGTCGTTGGTGGGGTCACTGGTAGCCAGCTTTGCGCCTGCATCCAGCAGCTTCGTGCCATCTGCTGCGAAAATATCGTCCACCGTGTACAGTTCATACACAGCACCGGGCAGATAGGACAGCGTTTCGCGGTCCTGCTTATAGATACCAACGCCAATTTTGCTGACCTTGTCGCCGGGCTTTTCGGGGGTCGGCAGAACGCGGGCATTCTCAAACACAAGGGTCTGTGCGGTCTTATGGGCATCCGAAGCGTCCTTGATATTGACGATGCTGTAAGAGCACTCTTTGTCGCCATCCTGCTCGTGGCTGACGATGGTTTTCGCCAGCACAATATCATTGCGCTGGTTGTCCCAGCCGAATTCTACCGTGTAGCTCTGCCGGGTCAGCACAAAACCATACGGCGCTTTGACCTCGGTGATAGTGTACTTGCCCAAGGGCAGGGTCACGGTCACTTCGCCCTTGGTGCCGTCATGGGAGATGGTAAGGAAATCATAGGTAGCCTGTGTACGATTGGGGGCAAATTTTACCTCATCGACCTGACCGGTCGCACCCGTGGTAACGGTGGCAACAAGGTCGCCATCTTTATACCAATAAGTACCCTGACGGTCTGGCGTGGCAATATCGCCGTCCGCATGGATTTCATACACAGCACCGGCAAGGTTATCCTGCGTATAGATGAACTGGCCGTTTTTGTAGTCTGTCAGCACATTGCCCAGCTTGCGGATAGTCAACTGTCCGAGGGTTTCGTGGTTGAAATACTGTTCTTCCACAATGTACTCGTCCATGTCGTTGGTGGCGTTGCCCACAACTTGCCAGACACGCTCGGAAGCGATTTCAAATTCTACGGAGTAGGCAGGATCATTGTAGTAGCCTTCGGGACCCTGCAATTCCTCGATCAGATAGCGGCCAAGCGGCAGTTTTTCCGGCGTTTTCATCAGGCCATCCGCATCGGTGTAGAACACATCGGTTTTCTTGGTGGCGCTGCCGCTGGCAGGATCAATCATCGAAATGCGGGTCTTGTTGCCTTTATCATCCAGCTTGTACAGCGCAAAAGAGATGTTCGCAATCTTGACCGCCTTGCCGGTTTCGGTATCGGTCTTGATAAGCTGCAAGTAACCTTCCAGTTCTTCATCCAACACGTTATAGGTCATGTGGTTGTTGGTGGCGGTGGTGACGCTACCTGCAGGAACCGTAAAACGGCTCTGCGGGCTGTCCTTGCTGACCGTTACGATAAAGGGATCACACTGGAACACATCTTTAGGAATCGTGGCCTCGACAACAAGGTACTGTCCATACGGAAGTCCCTCAACACGGATGACGCCTTCCTCGTTCGTATACAGTTCTGCCAACCGGTACTCTGCATCCTGATCGGTAGGAACCCAGCCATTGCCCTTGCCGTTGGCGTAATCGCCATCTGCAGTCAGGGTGGCATTGTAGGCTTCTACCGTGGCGGTGTTGCTCTCATACATATTGGC
>ERZ870052.137-NODE-137-length-26928-cov-7.425049_pt1 | contig 26928 bp, 24 predicted proteins | sample MGYA00520889_ERZ870052 | MGnify/ENA primary metagenome ERZ870052 (study PRJEB32232, sample SAMN07284988) | human gut metagenome | biome: human-associated habitat; material: feces | host: Homo sapiens | place: Tanzania | collected 2014-08-14 ...
TATTATGATGATATATCGTAAAGATATAAGTTGATTAAATGAAATATATATTTATAAAAATAATTTAATAAATTAAACAATAGATTAAATTGGATTATTTATATTGATTGTTGTTGAATTAAATTTTAATTGGTTCATAACATCATGATAAATTATGAAAGGAGACCATTTTTATGACTATGGCTAAAAAGTTACCTATATTTTATCCCTCGATTCATACATTTGAGCTTCACGGGAAGTATCATAGTTACGCTATTATGACGGATTTATTTGAAAGAATGAAGGAGCTGATAGCAGAAGGAAAATATCACCGCACGAAAAATAAGAAGAAAAAGGATAAGCAGAGAATCGAAAAGCAAAAACGTTACTGCTATACGAAAAAAGGTGGTGGCTTAAAAGTTGAGTTGAATAAATCCACAGGACATGGAGATTGGCAAATAATCTTATCTGGTATAAATCTGGCGCGGATTGCTGGAAATCCATCGAGATTGGCATTGGCAGATTTATCTCCCGATGGCTTTAATTATCAGATGCAGCATTTCTTCATGGAATTAGAGCAACTGGGGCTTTTGAACTGGGAAGGAAGAATCGAATGGATTCTTTACAGAGCCGATGTTACGCAGGATTTTTATGTGAAATGCGACCCGGTGCTTCCGATAAAACTGGCTCGATATGCAGGTGAGGCGATGCCTTATGGGAAAGGAACTGAGAAGCACTATGATAAGCACAACGAGATGCGAAGCGGCAGATTTGAAAAAGAGGAATATGATTTTGAGATCTATGATAAGCATAAAGCCTTATTAACTGATATAAGAAATGGGTGTCCGGTTTCGGAGGGTGATCTGGAAAAATCGAGAAATCTGATTCGATGCGAGATACAGCTCAAACGAAAATTCCTATTAGAGTTCGAAAAGCAAACATTCCAAATTGAAAATGGTCAGGATAGGAAGCTTGAACTGCAAGATATACCGTATGCTTTATGGAAGCTTGGCGAACGTGCGCCGGGAATCTTATATGATAAGACAGAAAAGCTGTTTGGCACTGATCCGTGGTATCATGCACAAAGCGCATTGAAAGTGCTGGAATCAAGCAACTTGGACGAATCAACGACTGCGTTAGTTAAAAATTACATTGTATCAGTGAATGACGAAGAGCAATACAGTTCATATACTGCATACCAGGAAGCGAAAATAAAAAGAGTATTGAAGCAGTTGGCAATCAACCTTGTAATCGTTCCTGACAAAATTTTGAATGAACGCCAGTTTGCACGGCTACCATTTGATTCTTTTTGCTCAAGGGTTCAGAACTGTGAGAAAAATCTATGACCCTTTCTATGTTCCGCAGCAGCCGGCTCTACCGAATGCGCACCATTACTAGGAAATAATATATATTTCATAGGAAAATCAATGCGATTCTGCGAAATTTATTAGCAAAACAACAAAAGTTGAGGGGGCGGGAAGCCTAATGTGGAGGGTTATCATATACCCTTTGACGCTTTTTAGCCCATTTTAGACTAGAAAAGTAGTAGATATTGCTGTTTGATAAAAGTTGAAAAAATACAAAAATAATAAACGATATACTGCACTAAATTAAAACGAAAAGGATGATTGATATGTTGAAAAATAATATAAATCCTACGATTGGAAAATTTGATTTACAATGTACGATTTACAAAACAGACTGGAGAATACTGAATGGGCTGAACAAAATGTGCGATGAAGGAAGATATGTCTGCACAAAAAATGGTTATGAGTTCCAGAAAAGCGATAGGAGTTTGATTGTTACATACTGGGTGGAATGGAAAAAAGACCGCACTATCATAAAAATCAAGAATATTGATTTGCCGCTGTTGCAGGGGAATTGGTCGAAACTGGCTCTGACAGATTTAGCAGAAAGAAGTATCAAGAATGGGGCAGAGACACTCTTGAAAGAATTGGAGGATCTTGGCATCCTGTGCTTCAGAAGATACCAATGGAGTATAAATAAACTTGCGCTGGTACAAGATTTTTATACGGAAGAGCCGTCACATACTTTCATGAAAACCGTAAAATATTACACAGAATATATGGAATATGGCACGAAAGGTACTGCTTGCTCCAAAAAGGATATAGGGACGATGCCTTTGAATGCAATAAGTTTTGGAGATGGAAAGTTTGAACTGGTGGATAAAGAACGTGAGTTGGAGGTTCTATCAAGAACTACGGGAACAATTCCAGAAGCAATTTTGCATCGTGCGGCACATCGGTTACGATATACAGTCAATCTGGGATGGAAAGAACTGCGTGCTCTGGAAGAATGGAATCCAGAATTACGCTCAATCAGTCTGAATATGGACGTGCAAGATGGTCTGATTTCAAAATACCTTATGGAGATAAGAGATAAAATTCCGCAGATTATAATGCAGAAGACAGAAGCGTACTTTGGACATAACCCTTGGATCGTGGCTAGTATGGTGCAAGAAAAGATGAAACGGACGGAAGAAGAGGAAAACATTAGATTTGGAACAGAAGTATGGGCCGGGATGAAACACTATCTGGAAAAAGTTAAAGAACTAGAAATACCAGAAGTTCTACGGAATTGGTCGATGGATAATATGGTATTTGATGATTATATGAAAGAAAATGTAAAAAAGACATTGTGGAGGATGGGATTGAACGCAGTTGTGATACCTGATGAAATCTTTGAATCCGAAGAACTCCAATACTTCCCATGTCCTAACATTAAGGCAAGGATTTATCGGACAGAATGCGTCAAATGATGAAAAGACGTACTGATATGAACAACATTATAGTAAATTGAACTTATGAATGGGAGTGATTGTAATGCTAGACGAATATCCTATTGTTCTAAATTTCAAGCAAGTACGAGAAATTTTACATATCAGTAAGAATCTTCTGCTAAATCTCTTGAATATGGGTGAAATTCCCGGATACAGAGTGGGAAATCTCTGGCGAGTGAACAGAGAAGATTTAATTGAGTACATGAAACAACGCTAAAAGGCGAACGAGCAACCGACAGCAGGCGGTGCAGTCAAAGTTGAAGAACCAACGATGGCTGCGCTGCCTGTTTGTTAGATGTTTTGTATCTGCTAAAAAATCCTTTTATTTCGGACAGAAATCAGCTATAATAAGAGATAAAGTGGAAGAGAATTCCGAAATCACACGCTGAGAGGGACTTTACCTATGAAAATCAAGAGCCTTGCCTTAGAGAATTTTATGATTTTCGATTCTGTTGATGTGGAGTGGTCTTCGGGCATCAATGTGATTTTAGGCGATAATAGTACTGGCAAGACCACGTTGTTGAAAGCTTTGTATGCGCTGGTAAAGCCGTACAGCCGAAAAGACTTCCCCAAATGCACACTGCCGCAGCAGGAAGATATGATCGTCAATAAGATGGTTGGTGTTTTTCGTCCTGATGAGGGGAAAATTGGACGCATGGCAAGCCGCAAGCGTGGTGCATCGAAGACAACGCAGATGAAGGTCTGCATGGCTGAAGGCGATATAATCAATGTGTCGTTCGGAAGCCGTAAGGAAAATCATGCTGACGTGTCCATTCAGGCAGCGGAGAAAGAGAAGCCGTTTGAACCTGTCTACCTGCCGCCTAAAGAGATGATTTCGGCAACAGAACATTTCCAGAGTCTGTATGAGGAGTATCATATTGACTTTGAAGAAATGTACTATGACCTCACCAAATTGCTGGACAAGCCGCTGAAAAAGGGCGCATATACCAGCGAGCAGAACGAAGTTCTCTCAAAATTTGAGGAAAGCATGAAGGGTAAGGTTGTTCAGAAGGACAAGAAGTTCTACCTGAATGTAGAAGGCGAAGGCTCTTTTGAAATGGGCCTGCTGTCCGAGGGCTATAAAAAGCTTGCAACAATCGTTTACCTGATTCAGTCTGGCAGTCTTAGCAAAGGCTCGATTCTGTTCTGGGATGAGCCTGAAACCAATATGAATCCAAAGATGGTGGAGCCTATTGCGCAGGCATTGGGAGCATTGGCTCGTGCAGGAGTTCAGGTCTTTGTTACGACCCATGATTATTTTACCATGCAGAGCTTTAACCTGATGGCAAAATATCCACAAGGTAAGCCTGTCGATGTGCAGTTCATCTCGTTGTACCGTGACGAGGACGGAAAAATTGCGATGGAGACAGGAAAAGAACTGGCCGACCTTGACCATAATTCGATTATGGAAGAGTTTGACGAGCTGTACAATCGGGAACAGGATTTGATTTATGGTACTAACTGAAGGAAAACTGCAATTTACGTTTCCGGGTGAAAAGGCCATCAAATTTGATGATACCGAATTTTATCGGAAACGGTTCAATAAGCTGTCAGGCGCAAAGGGTGTGGACTTCATCTGCGATACGGATGATTTTCTGATGCTGCTGGAGGTCAAGGATTGCCTTGGCAATGAGGCGGAGAACCGTTGGAGAGTGGCAGTAGACAATACCAAAGTAGACACTTCACCAACGTCAGTTGATACGGAGGGCAGAGAAAGCTTTGATAATGAAGTAGCGCATAAGGTGGCTATGACGATCTCCTGTCTGCTTGGCGCGCAGACCTTCGGTGAAAACCGTCCATTCCAGCAGGAAGAACTGATTCCGTATGCAAAGGCATTGGAAAATGAGAAAATTGCGCAGCGTAATAAGAATGTTTTTGTTGTCCTGCTGCTGGAAGGTGACTTTCAATCTGGCACCCGAACCAAGAAAATGAACATGGACAGAATCCAGCTCAGCATTGAAAAGAAATTGAAATGGCTGAATTGTAAGGTTTCGGTCGTGGATGCCAGTACATACAGGAGCAATCTCTTTGAAGTGGAACGGATAACCTGAAAGGACACCTTATTATAATAGGAAGCACATCTGTTGAGCAAGAATGACAGAAATGAACGCATTTCCATCCATCACCCTCAGCAGCTCAGGCTGCAATCAAGAACCCTCGCAAGGTTTTGCGTGAGCGCCCCCAAAAGCACAAATAAAGCAAACAAACCGCCCCGGTTTCCGCAACAGGAAGCCGGGGTGGTTTTGTATGCAGGAGACCGGAGAGCAAAGGCGGTTCTTCCGACCCTACGCTTTCTTGCATTTCACAGAAAAATGTGCAAACAAAAAGCAGGCAGTGTCGTGGAAAGGAGGAGGAAAGCGACACTGCCTGCTGTATAGGAACCCCTGAACATTGCGGCTTGGTCAGGAGGGATTTGGTAGTCTGTCCGCCGTTCTGGCTATTGCCTCGCATAGAAACGGGAGACAGTTTTTTATGGGCCTGCTGTGCGCCGCTGCTGCGGCCGCACCCGCAGGGAAATGTGCCTGCATGGGCATTTGCGGGGAGAACCTTTCGGAGGTTATGGGGGATGTCCGTTCCGTTCTCCCTGAGTGCACCCTTATTATGCCAGACAATCGTGGCAATTCTTTGTGGTAAATTTGAACAGTTTGCAAATAAACGCTCTGCCTATGAAAAAAGACTGCTGAAAAGTCTGCGCTTTTCAGCAGTCTGAATCTGAAATATTTGCGTTACACCCCAAAGAACTCCTTGGCAATGTCGGCGCTGCGCTTGGCGTCCTTTGCGTACCAGTCCGCGCCAATCTTCTCGGCGTATTCCGGGGTCAGCACGGCACCGCCTACCATGATCTTGCAGTCCAGCTGTGCCGCGTGCAGGGCGGCGATGGTCTCCTCCATGCTTTTCAGGGTGGTGGTCATCAGGGCCGAAAGGCCTACCAGATGCACGTCCTTTTCCCGCACGGTGTCCACTACCGTCTCCACCGGCACGTCCCGGCCAAGGTCCAGCACCTCAAAGCCGTAGTTTTCCAGAATGACCCGGACGATGTTCTTGCCGATGTCGTGTACATCGCCCTTGACGGTGGCAAGGACGATGCGTCCCTTGCTGGCGCTGCCCTCGCCCTTTTGGGCAATGGCGGTCTTGATCTCCTCAAAGGCGCTCTGGGCGGCGCTGGCGGCCTGCAGCAGCTGCGGCAGGAACAGGGTGCCTTTTTCGTACTTGGCCCCCACGATGTCCAAGGCGGGAATCAGCGCTTCATCCACCACCTCCAGCGGCTGCTTTTCGGTCAGCAGGGCGCGGGTATGGGCGGCGGCGTCACCTTTCAAGCCCTTTTCCACCGCTTTCATCAGGGCGGCGTAGGGGCCGGTATGCTCTGCCTCGGCGGCACTGGCGGCAGGCGCGGCCTTTGCAGCCTGTGCCAGCGCGGTGCTGGCGGGCACGCGGTCGGCAAAGCGTTCAATGTACTTTGTGCTCTGCTTGTCCCGGTTGGTCAGCACGTTGTAGGCGTATACCGCCGCCATCATCTCCTCGCTGGAGGGGTTCATGATGGCAAGGTCCAGCCCGGCGTACATCGCCATGGTCAGGAAGGTGGTGTTCAGGTAGGTACGGCAGGGCAGACCAAAGCTGATGTTGGACACGCCCAGCACAGTGCGCACTCCCAGCTCCTTTTTGCAGGCTTCCAGTGCCTGCACCGTGGCAAGCACATCCTCCTGCTGGGCGCTGGCGGTCAGGGTAAGGCAGTCGATGTAGATATCCTCCCGGGGGATGCCTGCTGCCAGCGCCGCCTCGGTGATGCGGCGGGCAATGGCCACACGGTCTGCGGCCTTGGGCTGGATGCCTTTTTCGTCGATGGCAAGGCCCACGATGGCAGCGCCGTACTTTTTGCACAGCGGCAGGATGGCAGCAAGCTTTTCCGGCTCGCCGTTGGTGGAGTTGACGATGGGCTTGCCGTTGTACACCCGCAGACCCCGCGCCAGCGCCTCCACATTGGAGGAATCCAGCTGCAAGGGCAGGCTGGTCACGCTTTGCAGCGCCTTGACCACCTGCTCCATCAGCACCGGCTCATCCACGCCGGGTGCGCCTACGTTCACGTCCAGAATTTGCGCCCCGGCCTCTGCCTGACTGACGGCCTGTTCCAGCACATAGTTCATGTCGCCCTCCCGCAGTGCCTGCTGGAAGCGCTTTTTGCCGGTGGGATTGATGCGTTCGCCCACCACCGTGATGCCGTCCACCGTGACCGCGTCCACCGGGGAGCACAGCACCGAGGGCATCCGGTGCGCGGGACGCCCCGGGGTGCAGCCTGCAAAGGTGCCGTTGAGCAGCTTGATGAACTCCGGGGTGGTGCCGCAGCAGCCGCCGGCGGCAAACAGGTGCAGCTCCCGGTAGGGCTTCATCTGTAAGGCGAACAGCTGCGGGGTGATGTCGTAACCGCTGCCGTCTGCCCGGGGCAGTCCGGCGTTGGGCTTGACGAACACCGGGAAGTTGCCGGGCACGGCTTCTGCCAGCCGTTTTGCCATGGGGAAGATCTCCTTGGGGCCCAGCGAGCAGTTGATGCCCACGGCGTCGGCACCCAAGCCCCGGGCGGTGGCGGCAAAGCTTTCCACCGTGCAGCCGGTAAAGGTGCGCCCGCCCGCTTCAAAGCTCATGCTGGCCAGAATGGGCAGATGGGTGTTCTCCTTGGCAGCCAGCAGGGCGGCCTTCAGCTCGTACAGGTCGGTGTAGGTCTCAAAAAAGATCAGGTCTGCCCCGGCGGCTTCGCCCGCCTTGACGATGCGGGCATACTCGGCCACAGCATCCTCAAAGGCCAGCGTTCCGCTGGGCTCCAGCAGCTCGCCCAGCGGGCCCACGTCCAGCGCGGTCAGCGCACCGTAGGGCGCACAGGCGCGCTTGCAGTTTTCAATGCCTGCGGTGATGATCTGCTCCAGCGTGTAGGCGCTGCCCGCCAGCTTGTGGGCAGAAGCGCCGAAAGTGTTGGCGTTGACGATGCGGCTGCCGGCCGCAGCGTACTGCGCATGGATGCCCTCGATGAGCGCCGGGTCGGTGATGTTCAGCTCCTCCGGGCGTGCGCCCAGCTTGAGCCCGGCAGCTTGCAGCATGGTGCCCATGCCGCCGTCCAGCAGGATGGTATTGCTCTGCTTGAAAAGTTCATTCACTTGCACAGGTCTTTCCCCTCTTTCTGTATTCGCAGCGGGTGCGCAGCACACAATGGCCGCACCCGGCCAGATGTCCCTTTACCGGGTGGTCGCTGACTCCCAGCAGGGCGGTCACGCTCTTGCGCGGGGTCATCAGGTTGGTGTCGGTGACGCATAGTCCGGCCTTGCGCGCGGTGTCCAGCGCCGCTGCCACCAGCGGCTGCACCGCGATGTCCCAATCGCCGTAGCCGGGCGAAAAGCGCCCGGTCAGATACTTTCCCTCAGTCGCCGCCCACTGGCGCAGCTGCGCCTCGGCAGCATCGGCGGTCTGCTCGGCCAGTGCGCTGCCCAAGGCATCGGAGGCTACCCCGGCGGCAATGTCGCCCACGCCCGCCCGGCGGATCTGGGCATCCACCCCGGGCCCCAGCGTCACCGCCAGCAGAATGGCCTGCTCGCAGCCAGCCAGATGCTTGTGCACGTCCTCGCCGGGCAGAAGCCCGGCTTCGGTCAGGGCAGGGACATCTGCCAGCAGCCACACCGCCCGGGGCGTCGCCGCCGCCAGCAGCGGCACCGCGCAGTTTTGCAGCAGTGCCAGCGTGGCAGCGTCCGGCTCGCCGTGCGCGCCGAAATACCGCGCCGCCTGTGCCAGATCTGCCGCCTGCGGCTTTTCCAATGCCAGCGGGCGTGGCACACCGATCGCCATGAGCCGCACCTCCTTACTTCGCTCGAATAAAGTACTATTCAGTATACCGCACTTGTGGGCTTTTATCAATCCCGCAAAAGGGGGGAAAAAGAAAAAAGGCTGCTCTGTTTTATCGCAAGGCAAGAAATTGGTGCAACATAAAGACTGTGACATGAAATTAGACCTGCCTATCCGGCAGATTTCCGCGCTTTTTATATAGAGAAAACACGCTTTTTTGCCTGTTGGAACAGCAGAACTATCCGGCTGATTGAACAAGATTTCCTAGCATTTTTGAGCACTTTTCACGAAGATAGCGTGATGATTTGTCCGGTGGAAAGTTTTGTTGAATGATGTTGAAAACTGGAGCTGTTGTCCTCCTACGCGAAGCGTTCATTGACTTATGGATTGTCGAATCGTATACTTGTATCAGCGGTCGAATGATACAAAATGTCGAGGTTGAATATTATGAAGTTTGGAGAAATGAAAATCGATGTCAACCATTCTTGGGGATACAAAAAGAATTACTTTGAAAAGAAGGCAGAAGCAAAAGAAGGCAGACGACTTTTAAAAACACATCAAGAGTATCAAAAAGTTAGAAACGACAAGGCTATAAAAACAGAAGATGAATTTTATAGATTGGTTTTATACTCATATATGGTTGACTGTATTTTGATTGAGAATCCGGATCTAAGAGACATGTATCAAGAAATTTACGATCGATGCAAAAAGAACAATGGCTTTCAGCCAGCTTATTATTGGACTGTTGACGAATTTCTCGTAATGTATGACAATCCAGAACTATACGAAAAAAATCTTCATAAAGAAAACAAAGAAAACATCAATAAAATAGTCTCTGAAAGATTAGAACAAATTCAAACTCAGCAAGACCTCGCCAGCGGCAAGCGTGTCGTCTGTCCCTACTGCAAGTCCACGAACACTGAGAAGATCAGCACCGTGAGCCGTGCCGTGTCTGTGTCCCTCGTGGGTGCTGCCAGCGGGAAGATCGGCAAACAGTGGCATTGTAAGCAGTGCGGGAGTAATTTCTAACGCCGAACTGCAAGGTGTGCCGTCCTATCAAGCAACACTAAAGCCCCTGCCCAAAAGGCAGAGGCTGATTTTTTTAGATGAGAGATTTACAGGTAAGCCATGTTTGAAAGCATCCGGCGGGCTTATGCTGCGCAGTCGGGATTTCTATCTACGCCCCATACAAGGGGCGACTATTCATGCTGCACAGTCAGGGAAGTTCACAACAGTGATTTCGGCCACGGCCTTTTCGACCGTCTGCAAGATGTGCTCTATCTTCTCCACCGTGTCAGCTGACAGAACGACCTCGCCGCACTGTTCGCACTTCAGGCAAGGCACGTTCTTGATGACCACAACACAGTTCTTGAGTTGCACCGTGTGAATGGTCGTGCTGGGCTTCATTTCGCCCTTGCAAAAAAAGCAAGTCATAATCATTCCCCTTTCTTCTTTCGTTCAGTATACGTTGCGTTCCAGTGGTCGAGATCAGGCCAATAGGCCGTCAGAATCCACAGAGCGTCCTCATGAATGCCGCAGACAACGTGCAGCCAGCGGCCTGCCAGATTGACCCCTAACACCAGACAGGACGGACACCGGTAATCATTCGGGCGGTATTCGATGATCTTCCCGCTCTGGATAGCCTGCCGGATGTCTGCCAGCAAAATGCCGCGTTCATAAAGCCGGGCTTGTGAATGGGCTGTCAGGAAGATTTGCCCGCTGAGGGATAGTGTGCGCAGGTTCTCTATTGTCAATTCCATCATGCATCTTCCTCTTCATCTGGTTCACTGAGAATCTTTTTGAAAAGTTCTTCCGTGGAGCCTGTGAAGAGTTCACCGCCGCCGTTGTCAAGTTCTTCAATGGCCGCTTTCGTCTGGGCGTTCGGAATCTCATGTTCACGTATAAAATCCTCTGCTGCCTGTTTTAGAACTGCATTTGAAGTTGTCCCGGCGGCCGCACACACGGCTTTGAACTCTTCCGCAAAGTCTTTTCTGACTCTACACGCCAAGGAAGTCATGTTTTCCTTGTCCCATCGCGCATTGCTTATCTTTTTCTTTTCGGAAATAGCCATTTGCTCACCACCTTCTATTTTTTCAATAATAGTATACCACCAAAAGGCACTGTTTACAATGCTCAAATTGTACAAATCAACACTATAAACATTGTCCGTTTTATCAATTCGCAGACACTATAAACAGTGCTGCAATAAAGACACAGCAAGGGAGGCACGACCGGAAGGCAAGGGGCGAAGGATGTACCGGGAGCGCAAAGACCTAGAGTTAGCTAAGACAGTAACCCACTTCCTGATAAGTTGTATAAAAGAAAGTGGCGCGGTGCCAGCTACCAACTACACACCACGCCAAACCCACAACAGGGTCAAGCTCAAGGCATTTTTTGAGTTATAAGGCATAAATAAGGCACATTCCAACTGAATTTCAAGAAGCAAGCAACAAATAAAGCCACGACAAAACCGCATTTATAAGCGGTTTATCGTGGCTTTTCTTGTGGTCGGAGTGGCGAGACTCGAACTCGCGGCCTCCTGCTCCCAAAGCAGGCGCGCTACCAACTGCGCAACACCCCGGAAAGATACCTTAATAGTATACCTTTTTTTGCGGCGTTCGTCAATCCCGGCGGCGCGAAAAAAGCGGATGAAAGAGGCAGAAAGCTCACGATCCATCCTATTTTCGACTTTTGCTTGACAAGGCAGGAGGTTGGCGGTATCGTTAAGATGTTTGAACTCAAACTTTTTAGGAGAAAACAGGAGGAACAACGTGGCAGAAACCGTTTTGGAACCGCAGCAGAAAAAGACAAGGCTGATGACCGAGGGCAGCATCTGGAAAAACATTTTGCTGTTCTCTGTGCCGCTCATCTTGGGCAACCTGCTGCAGCAGCTTTATAATACGGCCGACTCGATCATCGTCGGAAACTTCGTGGGCAGCAATGCGCTGGCAGCCGTCGGCTCCAGCGGTTCGCCCATCTTTTTGCTCATTGGCTTCAGTCAGGGCATTGCCGTGGGTGCGGGCGTCGTGGTGGCGCAGTTCTTGGGCGCAAAGGACCGCAAGGAAGCGCAGGAGGCCGTGCACACCTCGCTGGCGCTGGCGACGATCTTGGGCCTGATCCTCACGGTGGGCGGCATTCTGGTCAGCCGGTCGCTGCTCACGGCGATGGACACTCCGGCAGAGGTTCTGGAAGATGCCGTGCTGTATATGCAGCTGTACTTTGGCGGCGTGCTGTTCAGCGTGGTCTACAACATGGCCGCGGGCATCTTGAACGCGGCGGGCAACTCCCAGCGCTCGCTGATCTATCTCGGCATCGCGTCTGTGACGAATATCATTCTGGACCTCGTTTTGATCGCGGGTCTGAAGATGGGCGTGGCCGGTGCGGCCATCGCGACGGACATCAGCCAGCTGGTGTCCTGTGTGCTGTCGATGCGGTTTCTGATGCGGGTCAACGATGACTACCGCGTGACCGCAAAGGAGATCAAGGTCCACAAAAAGATGGCGGCCCGCATCATCAAAGTGGGCTTGCCCACCGGCATCCAGAACATGGTCATCTCGCTGTCGAACATTCTGGTCCAGGCCAGCGTGAACGGCTACGGCGCAGCGGCGATGGCGGGTTTTGCGGCCTACATGAAGGTCGATGGCTTCAACATCCTGCCCATCATGAGCTTCAGCATGGCGGCGACCACCTTCGTGGGCCAGAACTACGGTGCGGGCAAACTGGACCGCGTGAAAAAGGGCATGTGGGTCACCGTGGCGATGAGCTTTTTCTATACGGTGCTCACCGGCATTTTGCTGCTGGCCTTCCAAAGCCCCATCATGCACCTGTTTACGCAGGACGAAACGGTGGTGGCCTTTGGCTGCACGGCGATGCATTACTTCTGCCCGTTCTACTGGGAACTGGGCATCCTGCACGGCTTGGCCGGAACGGTGCGCGGCACGGGCAAGACCATCCCGCCGATGGTCGTTCTGCTGGTGTCGCTGTGCGTGTTCCGCATTTTCTGGATCCAGTTCGCGCTGGGCTTCTTTGCGGGAATCGACGGCATCTTCATCCTGTATCCCGTCTCGTGGGGTCTGGGCGCGGTACTGATGGTCCTGTATGCGTGGAAGGGCCATTGGATGGAAGCTTGAGCCTAGGACCGTAACGTTGAGAAAAATTGTCGAGAAAAGAGACAAAACCGGGGCGTTTGGTTGCTTTTTCGTAAAAAGTGCCTTATAATAGAGTATAAACGTTTTCGAATTTGAAAAAATTGTCGGAAGGGAGGGTGTCCGGATGGAAATGACGAATCCGCAAAAAGCTGAACGCTATATCCAGAACCTGCGCAAGGTCCGGGCGCTCTCGAAACCGCAGTTCTCGCCGGAAACGGCCCCGGATGTGCTGTTGGAGACGATCCAAGGCAACGCCGTGCGCTGCTATGAAATGATGCGGGAGAACAACGCGATCTTGTCTGAGCTGATCTATACCCGCGACCCGGTCGTGCTGACCGATGACGACATCGCGGATCTGGAAGACTTTGCGGGCAAGATGTTCAACTATGCCCACAGCGAGGATGTCGGCATTGCATATAAGATCTACGAACTTCTGTTGAAAGCGGCCCGTCTCCGCAAGGACACGCCCATGATCATCAAGGAACTGTATTACTGCGGCGTATCCCTGCACTATGTCAATATCAGAGATTCCGAGCACAACATCAATCTGCTGGGCCATCGTGTCCATGCCTATATGATGGAAGGCGCGGGCTACATCGCACAGTACGAAGAGCTGGACCACACTTCCAGACAGTACATCATCCGCTGTGTGGGCAACACGCGGCTGTCCGTGTCCCGGTATACCCATAAGGCGGCCCGTCGGTATATGCGGTTGTTCGATCAGGCCATGGGTATTATCCAGTCGCCCTATTATCAGAAACTGGACCCGGATATCCCGTGGAACAACTTCATCTATTCCATGCACATGGACCGGATGACCCTGATGTGCTATCTGCGGGAGCATGACGACCCCGAGATCGCGCAGAAGGTGCTGGAATCGGCAACTTATGTTTATGAACGCAAAAAGCCCTATCAGAGTGACGACGCCCGCCTTCAGAACTGGCGGGTAGAGTATTATTATCACGCGGCTCGCTACCATGCAGGGCTGTGCACCGCGCAGGAAGCGACGGAAGCACTTTTAGAGATCGTGGAGCGGAGCGATGATCTGGACTATTCGCCCGAGGGCATCAACCGGAACCTGACGGCATTTGCGTACACCGCCGCCTACGAAAAGCGGATGACCCCCGAAGAGCGGGCAGCGATGGAGGACCGGTTCCGCTTTGCCGAACAGGCCAGCCGCCGGTATCTGGAAACCATGCCCAGCAACGAGTATCCGCGCGTGGCAAGCAGCGCCATGCAGGAACTGCTTTTGGCGCGGAGCTATCTGGAAAACCCCAATATTCTGGACGTGTTCGACCATGTGCTCGCGGGCCACAAGCCGACGTTCGTGCACTCGCAGATGGTGGCCCATCTGACCCGCGTACTGGTGCGGCGGCTGCTGGACACGAACCCGGCGGCGCTGATCGGTGTGCTGGACTGTGAGACAGTCGAAGCAGTCCAGAGCCGCCGCGAGGAAATTCTGCTGACCGCCTACCATTGCGGCTTGTACCACGATGTGGGCAAGAGCGCGGTCATCATGTACATCGACACCAACAGCCGCTGCTTGCTGGACGAAGAGTTCCTCTGCAGCCAGTCGCACCCGGAGATCGGCTATTGTCTGCTCTGCGATGCCGGATACGACGAATATCTGGCCCCGGCGGCGCGGTATCATCACTGTTTCTATGATGGAAGGGGCGGCTATCCCAAAGAGCTTCCACCCTGTCCGCGCAAGGTGAAGCCCATCGTGGATGCGCTGAGCGTGGCGGATTCGCTGGACGCTGCGACCGACAACATTGGCCGCTGCTACAACATGGCCAAGCCCTTCCGCACCCTGCTGGGCGAACTGCGGGCGCAGAGCGGGAGCCGCTATGCACCGGCCGTCGTGGCGCTGTTCCAAGACGAAGGATTTTGTGAGCGTCTGGCGCAAAAGCTGGATCAGGAGCGGAAAAAAGTTTACCTGCAAGTCTATCATGTGGGCGAGGAGCAATAACCATGGAAACGCTGCGCAATCTTCTTTTCTACGGCGGTGTTGACCCGGAGGTATATCGGGACTGCCGCGAAGAAATTTGGAAGGAAAACCGCGAAAAACTGTTTTTCTTTTTGTCGGTCAGTATTTTATTCCTGCTCATCGCGCTGGTGGTGTGCTGTCTGGTCAAATCCCTGACGGCGGGTTTCGTGATCTATCTCGTGGGGCTGGCGGTCTGCCTTGGTCTGATCTGCGCCGTCCAGAATTTCCCCGATAACCATATGGTCACGGCCCTCAGTGCGGATGTGTTCATGGGGATGCTGTATCTGATGGGAATCTATCTGGGCACGATCGCCTATCCGAACGAGCCGGCCATCTGCTTTCATGTGTTCGCGGTGCTGCTGCCGATGCTGTTCACTCGCCCCGCCATCTGGAACATCCTGCGCACAGCGCTGTACGAGGGCATTTTCATCGGCTGTGTGTTCTGGTTCAAGACGCCGGATGTTCTGGCGCTGGACCTTCTGAATGCGTTTTTGTTCGGGGCGGCGGCCTGTGTGCTGTCCACCTATTATGTCCGCGCGCTGACCGACAACGTTGTGGCCCGCCGCAAGCTGAAAGTCATTGCGGAAACGGACCTGAACACCCAGATCCCCAACCGAAACGCCTACGAGAACCACATGCAGGACTATCCGCTGCGCTGTGCTAACACCCTGAGCTGCGTCTATGTGGACGTCAACGGTCTGCATGAACTGAACAACACCAAGGGCCACGATGCCGGAGATGTGATGCTCAAGACCGTGGCGCAGGAGATGGTCAAAACGTTCGGCATCAAGGACAGCTACCGCATCGGCGGCGACGAGTTCGTGGCCTTTGTGGTGGACGAGGACCCGCGTATGGTCCGGGAGCGGATGCGTGCGCTGGAAGCAAATGTCGAAGCAGATGGCTATTCGGTGGCGGTCGGCTGTGCGACCTGCAGCGCCGGCGGCATCCAGATGGAAGCCCTGATCAAACAGGCCGAGACCCGGATGTACGACGCGAAAAACAAATATTACCGCAAACGCGGGGTGCTGCGATAAGCAAAGCGGCTCTCTCTGTTCAGAGAGGGCCGCTTTTTATATCCCATACAGCTTCGGCACTTCAGTGCGGAACAGGTCCAGCATGGCCTTGAGCGGGGCGCTCTGGTAGTCGCTGCGGGGATAGACTAGACAGAGCGGACGGCTGGCTTCGACCTCCGCGACCGGAAAATAGCACAGCTGGTCCCCGCAGAACTCCTGCTGGGCAAAGACCTGCGGCGCAAAGGTGACGCCCAGCTGCTGGGCCGCCAGACTGAGCGCGCGCTCCACGTTGCTGCACTCGAGCCGCAGGTTGGGCAGAAAGCCTTTCTGCTGGCACATCTTGTGGCAGATTCCGCCTAAGAGCTGTTCGGTGGGCAGCAGGATGAACGGCTCACTGGACAAGTCCCGCAGATCCACTGTGCCGTTTTTGGGGTGGATGCGGGACAGGAACGACCGCGGGATGGCCAGCACGATGGATTCATCGAGCAGCAGCTCGTTGCAGAAGGTCACGGTGTCGGGGTTGGGAATGTCTACGATGAAATCCAACTGATCCTCTTCCAGCATGTGCCGGAGGGTGGCCGTGGAAAGCTCGACGGTGTGGACCTCGCAGTTGGGGAACTGCTGATAAAAGGCGGCGAGGATGGTGGGCAGGAGCAGGTCGCCCCGGTGGGGGCTGACGCCGAGCTTGAGCAGCTGGCGGCGTCCCAAGGTGATGTCGCTGAGCTTGGTGTTCAGCCGCCCGAAGGTGGCTTGGGTCTGTTCGGCCCACGCGCAGAACAGGCTCCCGGCGTAGGTCAGCTCCAGCCCGTTCCGGCCGCGGGTGAACAGCGGCGTGCCCAGTTCCTCTTCCAGCGCCTTCAGGCTCAGCGAGAGCGAGGGCTGGGTGAGGTAGAGCTTCTGCGCCGCCCAGGTGATGTTTTTTTCTTCCGCAAGGGTCAGGACATATTCCAGCTGGTTCCAGTTCATCACGCACCTCCTGATGATAAGAAAAACCTATTGTTTCTATCATAAAACATATATTTGAAAAATGCAATGCCCTGTGATACCTTATATTCAGAAAGAGGAGGAATGGAAGATGGAGAAAGTGATTCATATCCGGGATCATGCGGCGGAAAAGACTGCCGAAGCCAGCCCGGAGACGATGCCGAAATGGAAAATGGCCCTGCTGATCTTTGTTTACTTCATCAAGATCGGGACCTTCACCTTTGGAAGCGGATGGAGCATTCTGGCTCAGATGGAGCAGGAGTTCGTGGACAAACGCCACTGGATCAGCAAACAGGACCTGCTGGACCTGCTGGCTGTGGGAAAATCGCTTCCGGGCATTATGATCACCAACATCACCCTGCTGTTCGGCTACCAGATGGCGGGTGTGCTGGGCGGCGTGCTGGCGGTGCTGGGCATCGCACTCCCGGCGGTGGTGGTGCTGTCGCTGGTCACGCTGGTGTATGACGCCATCAAATCGAACTACTGGGTCTGGGCCGCGCTGAAGGGCGTGCAGTGCGCGGTGGTCCCCATCATCGGCGGTGCGGCCATCTCGCTGGGTAAGGAAGCCCTGAAGGATAAAATGAGCATCATGATCTGCGTGGCGGCGCTGGCGGTCTGCCACTTCACGAGCATCAGCAACATCGTGCTGATCGTGGCGGGCGTCGTGGGCGCTCTGGTCTGGATGGGGGTGAAGGAACATGCTTGAAACATTGGTCCAGCTGTTCATGGCGTTTGCCCGCATCGGGTTCACGAGTTTTGGCGGAACATCGATGATCCCGCTCATCCTCGATGAAATGTCCAGCCACGGCTGGATGAGCGCCGACGACCTGACCAACCTCATCGCCATCGCGGAGATGACCCCCGGTTCGCTGGGCGTCAACTGTGCGACCTTTGCCGGGACCCAGACGGCGGGAGCCATCGGCGGCTTGGTGGCGGTGCTGGGCGTGCTCAGTCCGGCGTTCACCCTGACGCTGGCGGCGGCGGTCTTTTTCCAGAAGTTCCGCGAGAGCAAGGTCATGAGCTATGTCATGCGGGTGGTCAAACCGCTCTGCATCGGCATGATCGTTGAAGTGCTCATCAGTCTGAGCCTGAGCACCTACACCGGCGAAAGCGGTGTCAGCTTCATCGGCCTTGGCATCGGGCTGTTCTGCTTCTGGCTGCTGCAAAAGAAAAAGATGAGCGTGCCAAAAGTCATCGGCATCGCGGCCGCGCTGGGCGTGGTGGGGTTCGGCGTGCTGTAAGAACCTCTCAGTCTGAAGAACGCTGTTACGAGACGAACCTCTCAGTCATTGCTTCGCAATGCCAGCTCCCTCTGAAGAGCGCTGTCACACAACGAACCTCTCAGTCTCGCTATCGCTCGCCAGCTCCCCTGATAGGGGGAGCCACTGGCGTGCCGGTTTTGATCCTGCTGGATGAACAAAGTTTCTTAGAACCTTAAAATGGAGTGCTCCGCTGCCTAGGGCAACGGCATTGAAACTACGCTCTAACCAAGGGCGTTCGTTTAGATGTTGTGCGCCGAGGCAGCGGAGCACTATTTTTTGCGAAAGATAAAACTTCAGGCGTCTAGCAGGGGTTTCCCGACCTGCCAAAGGCTCCCCTATTTAGGGGAGCTGTCACGCGCTAGCGTGACTGAGAGGTTCTTCCCCGAAACATCGCTGTGCGAGGGAGCTGTCGAGCCGAAGGCGAGACTGAGAGGTTCGTTTTTCCCCAATCACCTAAAATTCGTCTGGGTTTTCCGCAAAAAAAGCCTAACGGCTCCGGGGGCAGCTGTACTATACTGAAGAAAAAATCTTGGAGGAATCGTTTCGATGGAGGAAACAAAGAAAAAGGGTTCCGGTACGACCGACCTGACCGTCGGCCGTCCGCTGACCCGCATTTTGCAGTTCGCGCTGCCGCTGGTGCTGGGAACGCTGTTCCAGCAGCTATATAGTTTTGTGGATACGGTCATCGTGGGCCGCTGCATCGGTACAGACGCTCTGGGCGCAGTCGGCACGACCTATTCGCTCCACTTCATGATCATCGGTTTCATGCTGGCGACCTGCAACGGCTTCGGCATCCCGGTTGCAGAGAGCTTTGGCGCGAAGGACAGCGAGAACCTGCACAAATATCTGTTCAATGGTGCGGTGCTTTGCGTGGTCATGAGCGTCGTGTTTACGATCGTGACGACCCTGATCGCGGCTCCGCTGCTTCGGCTCATCCATACTCCGGCGGAACTGCTGGATTATGCGGTGCGGTATATCCGCATTATTTTCCTCGGTATCCCGGCCACGGTGCTGTATAACTATTCGTCCACGGTCCTGCGCAGTCTGGGCGATTCGAAGCACCCGTTCTATTTCCTGCTGGTGGCCAGCTTCCTGAACATTGGGCTGGACTGGCTGTTCATCGTGCCGCTTCAGATGAGCGTGGAGGGTGCGGCCATCGCGACCGTCATCAGCCAGCTGGTCAGCGGCATCCTCTGCACTTGGTGGTTCTTCCGCAAGGTGGAGGAGATCCGCTTTACCAAAGAGCATTGCGTCGTTTCGGCATCTCACTGTAAACGGCTGGCCTACATCGGCTTCCCGATGGGCTTTGAATATTCCGTCTCGGCCATTGGTGCGGTCATCATGCAAGACGCCATCAATCAGCTGGGCAGCGTGGCCGTCGCCGCCCAGACGGCGGGCGAGAAGATCCGCCAGATGTTCACCCTGCCGATGGAGAGCGTCGGCATGGCCATGGCGACCTATGTGGGCCAGAACCACGGCGCCCGCCGCACCGACCGCGTGAAGCAGGGCATCCGCGACGGCTGCATTATCCAGTTCTCCTACTGCATTCTGGCATGGGTGGCGGTGTTCTTCGTCAAGCGGTGGGCCGTCGGTCTGGTGCTGGGCGATGCCGACCCGGCCATCTTCAACGGTGCGGTCGAGTATCTGACCGTCATCAGCGTGCTGTTCATCCTGCTGGGTCTGCTCATGATCTTCCGCTATACTCTGCAGGGCATGGGCTACAGCGTTCAGGCTGTCATTTCCGGCCTTGGCGAACTCATTGGCCGTGCGCTGGGCGGCTGGCTGGCCGTCCATCAGCTGGGCTACTTCGGCATCTGCATCTCCAACCCCCTCGCATGGGGTCTGGCGCTCTGTTACTGCGTGTTCATGGTCACGCGGGTGCTGCGCAAAGAAGAAAAAACGGCATAAAAACAACGACCTGCACCATCCGCAGAAAAGCGGGACCGTGCAGGTCGTTTTGCGTTTTAGTCGATCAGATTCACGAAGAGAGGGCAGAGAACGGCGGTCAGCACACCGGCCACCGCGATCGAAAGGCCGCTCATGGCACCTTCGACTTCGCCCATCTGCAGGGCCTTGCTCGTGCCGACGGCGTGGGCCGACGTGCCGATGCCCACGCCCTTGGCGATGGGGTCGGTGATGTGGAACACCTTGCAGACCGTCTCGGCCAGCAGGTTGCCCGCGATGCCGGTCAGAATGACGATCGCGCCGGTCAGGGCTGCGATGCCGCCCAGCTCAGCGGCGACGTCCATGCTGATGGCGGTCGTGACCGACTTCGGCAGCAGGGTGACGTACTGTTCGCGGGTCAGGTCCATGGCCAGTGCCAGCGCAAGTGCGCTGCCCAGACTGACCAGCGTGCCCACCGAGATGCCCGCGATGATGGCGGCGGCGTTCTCCTTGAGCAGGTCCCACTTTTCATAGAGCGGGATGGCAAGGCTGATGGTGGCGGGCAGCAGCAGATAGCTGACCGGGGTCGCGCTGGCCTTGTAGTCGGCATACGGGATGTTCAGCACGCTGAGTAGGATGATGACGAAGATGCTGCCCAGCAGCAGCGGGTTGAAAAAGGCTTTGCCGGTGACCTTGTTGATGAGCGTGCCCAGCGCAAAGGCGGCCAGCGTCAGCAGCACGCCCCAAGCGGACGAGCTGGCGAGAAAATCATTCAGAAGCTCCGTCATGAGAAGCGACCTCCTTTTTGCTCTTGCGGCGGGTCAGCGCCTGAGTGGTGTGGCCGGCGGTCACGAGGACCAGCACCGTGACCGGGATGATGGCGATGAGGATCGGAATGAGCATTTCGCCCATCTCGGCCCACAGCTCCATGACGCCCGCAGCGGCGGGCACGAACAACAGCGGGAAGATGCCGGTCAGGAACAGGCCGACCTCTTTGACATCCTCCAGCTTGACCAGACCCAGCAGCAGAGCCGCCAGCAGTAAGATCAGGCCGTAGATGCTGGCCGGGATGGGCAGCGGCAGGACCGCATGGCAGATCTCGCCCAGAAAACAGAACGCAAGGATGCGTGCGAACTGAAACAGATACTTCGTAAAAAATCCCCCTTCCGCGTGGAAACGATCCCACCGCGTCTTGAATCCAACGTTTGATGTGCAGCTAAGTCAACAGTATAGCCGAAAAGCCCCGGCTTCGCAACGGCAATACTTGCTAAGAATTTGTGTCCTTTCGACAAAAAACTGGGTGTTCTGGATGTTTGGCGGGGAATGCGAAACGCCGCAAGGAATGGAACGCCGCCCAAAACCGAAAAAATTTGCGCAAATGCGCGCGGAAGCCTTGCGCTGAGTGGGGCGTTCATTGTACAATAAGCAAGATAGCGAAAAACTGCGACACACGGGCCGGTTCTGCGCCCGAAAGTGAGGAACGATATGGAACAGAAAAACATCCGGGTGCTGGCACTGGACCTTGACGGCACTCTGACCAATGACGAAAAAAAGGTCACTCCCCGCACCCGGGCGGCGCTGGATGCGGCCATCGAAAAAGGCGTGACCGTGGTGCTGGCATCCGGCCGGCCGACGGCGGGGATCCTGCCGCTGGCAAAGGAGCTGGGGCTGGACCAGAAGGGCGGCTGCATCTTGGCCTATAACGGCGGCAAGATCGTGGACTGCACCAATGGCGAGACCCTGTATCAGAAACAGCTGGGACCGGAGTTCGTGCCCGAGCTGTGCAAGTTTGCCGCCGAGCAGGATGTCGCCATCCTGACCTACGATGACCGCGGCATCGTCTGCGAGCGCGACACCGACGAGTGGGCACGGAAAGAGTGCGTCACCACCAAGCTGGAAATGTACCATGTGGACGATCTGGCCCGCTATGTGGATTATCCCATCTGCAAAATGCTCATCACGCTGGACCCGTCCCGCCGCGATGCCGTCTGCGAGGCAGGCAGCAAGCAATTCGCCGGCCGCATCGACCTGTATCCGTCCAGCCCCTTCTTCATTGAGGCGGTCCCGCTGGGCGTGGCAAAGGATGCCAGCCTGAGCGCGCTGCTCGAGCGGATGGGCCTGACCCGCGACAATCTGATGGCGTGCGGCGACGGTCTGAACGACCGCTCGATGATCGAGCTTGCGGGTGTGGGCGTCGCGATGCAGAACGCAGAGGACGCCGTGAGGGCCGTGGCAGACTATGTGACCGACGCCGACAACAATCACGACGGCGTGGCGGAAGCCATCGAGAAGTTTATTTTACAGTGAGAGGAAACGACACGAATGCCACAGCGCAATCTGGTTTTATTTGATTTGGAATGGAACATCGGCTACCAGCCGTATACCTTCAACTATCATGGGGTACAGCAGACCTTCCGGGGCGAGATCATCGAGATCGGCGCGGTGAAGATCGACGAGGACGCGAACGTTCTGGATACGTTCTCCATCCACCTGCGGCCCCGCATCTTCCGGAAGTTACAGCATCACATCGCAAAGGTGACCGGCCTGACACAGGCAGACCTCGACCGAGGCGAACCCATCGTGCAGGGACTGCGCCGCTTTATGCAGTGGTGCGGCCCGGACGCTGAATTTGCCGAGTGGGGCATGGACGATGTGCCGGTGCTCAAGCAGAACCTCTTCCTGTGCAACCTGAATGAGAGCCGCCCGACAGTCTGGTACGATCTGCAGCAGGTGTTCCTGCGGGAGCATCCCCGCAAAGAAGGCGAGGGGATGACGCTGGAAAGCGTCGTGACCCGCATGGGCATCCCGATGGACCGCCCCTTCCACGATGCGCTGTCGGATACGCTCTACACGGCGGACGTCTGCCGGAAGCTGGATCTGCGGGCCGGACTGGCCGCTTATCCCACTGAGGATGAATCTCTGCGGCAGAGCCTCTGCCCCGCACCCGGCGACTACCGTGAATTCAAGGTGTTCCACGGCTATGTGGAGCCGTATACTTGGCGGGTGGACCCTGCCATCAGCGTGGCCCAGTGCCCGCTCTGCGGCAGCGACCTTGTGCCGGATGACATCTGGCTGAAAAAAGGAAGCAATAGCTGGTATACGCTGTCCCAGTGCCCTCAGTGCGCCGGAATGGACAATGCGTCCGGAAAGGGCGTGTTCCAGCGGTACAAGATGGCACGGCGGGATGGGCTGCATTGGAGCTTTGCCCGCTGCGTCCAGATGCCGAGCGACGAGAATCTGGCCCGCTGGAACAAGCAGCGCACCCAGCAGATCGAGCGGATGAAGGCCCGCGCCGAAAAACAGGCCGAGGGGAAAGCAGAAGAATAACAGAGATCGTGCAGGAAAAGCCCTCGCTGTTTCGTGATAGAGAGTATAGAACGTCGAAAATGTGAAATTTAGGAAGAATTTCTTCACAACACATTCACAGATTCTGGATATACTAAGGAAAACGAGAGGGAAGGAACGGTACAATGAACAGCACGGTCATGGCATGGCTCCACCAGCTGGGAACGCTGGAATTCTGGCAGAACTTATTGGAAGGCTTCGGGAACCTTGGGCCGATCGCGCCCATCTTTCTGGCAATGGTGGAATCGTTTTTTCCGCCGCTGCCGCTCATCGCCATCGTGGCGCTGAATGTGGCGGCACACGGCGGATTTTTGGGCTTCGCCTACAGCTGGATCGGCGTCATGCTGGGCGGAACGATCATGTTCCTGCTCTGGCGGCGGGTGGTCAAGCGCTTTTTCTGGAAGATCGCCAGCCGCTCGCAGAAGCTGGAAAAGGCAGAGCGCTGGGTCAGCCGGTTCGACACGGCGTCGCTGTTCATGCTCTCGGTCCTGCCGTTCACGCCGTCGTCCTTTATGCATTTCGCCTTTGGCATCTCGGATTTTGACGAGAAGCGGTATCTCATCACCATGCTGCTGGGCAAGGGCGTGATGGTCGCGATGATGGCGCTGTTCGGGCAGTCGCTGGTCAGCTCGATGAAAAATCCGGTCTATCTGATTTTTGCCATCGTCATCTGGGCCGGGATGTATTGGGTCAGCAAGCAGTTCTGCAAAAGACACGATATCGATTGAACGAAAACAGCCGCCGCACGGTTTTTCATCGTGCGGCGGCTGTTTGTTTCGTTTTAAGGGTTCAGGAGCGGATTACAGAGCGAAGTAACGCTTTGCGTTGTCGAAGCAGATGCCCTTGACGATCTTCTCCAGAGCCTTTTCGTCGTTGGGATACTCGCCATCTTCGACCCACTGGCCGATGATGTTGCACAGGATGCGGCGGAAGTAATCGTGACGGGTGTAGCTCAGGAAGCTGCGGCTGTCGGTCAGCATGCCGACGAAGTTGCCCAGCAGACCGAGGCTTGCCAGACGAGTCATCTGCTCTTCCATGCCAATCTTGTGGTCGTTGAACCACCAAGCGGAACCGTGCTGGATCTTGCCCGGGACCTCGCTGTTCTGGAAGCAGCCGAGGATCGTGCCGATCTGAGCGTCATCGCCGGGGTTCAGGCTGTAGATGATGGTCTTGGGGCACTCGTCGGTGTCGTTCAGAGCGCTCAGCAGACTTGCGATCTCGCCGCCGCAGGTCGCGGTGTTGATCATATCGAAGCCGGTATCGGGTCCCAGCAGGGTGTTCATCTTGCGGTTGACGCCGCGCAGGCAGTTGTAGTGGATCTGCATTGCGACGTTCAGGCGGTGATACTGCTTGCCCAGATGGATCAGGATGTAGGTCTGATACTTCTCAGTCTCTTCCACGGTGACAGCCTCGCCGGACATAGCCTTCTGGTAGATGGCGTTGACCTCTTCCTTGGAAGCCTCACGGTAAGGCACATAGTCCAGACCGTGGTCGGTAGCGCGGCAGCCCATCTCGACGAAGAACTCGATGCGCTTGGTCAGAGCATCGCAGACGCAGTCGATGCATGCCAGCTTCTCTTTGCCGACGACCTCAGCCAGCTTGCCCATGTACTCAACAAAACCGGGCTTCTGGATGTTGAGGGCCTTGTCGGGGCGGAAGGAAGGAGCCACGGTGAACTTGATGGTGGGATCTTCCTTGATCTTCTTGTGCCACTCGAGGCTGTCGATGGGGTCATCGGTCGTGCCGATGAAGGCTACGTTGGACTGCTCGATCAGGCCGCGGACGGTCAGGTTGGGATCGTGCTGCAGCTTGTCGTTGCACAGGTTCCAAACTTCCTCAGCGGTGTCGCCGTTCAGAACGCCCTCGTAGCCGAAGAAGCGGTGCAGCTCGAGGTTGGTCCAGTGGTACATCGGGTTGCCGATGGCCATGGGCAGAGCCTCTGCAAACTTCTGGAAGCGCTCGCGGTCGGGCTTATCACCGGTGATGTACTCTTCGGGCACACCGTTGGAACGCATCACGCGCCACTTATAATGGTCGCCGAAGTAGCTGCCGTCCGGGTTGCGGCCGCCCAGCCACACCTGAGCGATGTTCTCAAAGCGGCGGTTCTCGTAGATCTCACGGGGAGGGATGTGGCAGTGGTAGTCGCAGATAGGCATATCCGCAGCGTAGTCGTGGTACAGATGCTGCGCAGTGGCAGACTGGAGCATGAAGTCCTTATCCATAAATGCTTTCATGGGTCGATAACTCCTTTTCTCTGATCGATGTTTGTTAGAAAATAGTCAAACGTTGTGTACAACGGGACACCCGCCTGCACGGGCAGGCTCGTCTTACTTTTAGTATAGCGGAAAACGCGCATGTATACAACTGAAAAAGTGACAAATTTTCTAGCACACAATTGTGCTTTTCGCTGGAAATGCCCCAAAACGGCACCTTTGGGCTAAAAATATTGCACAAAGCCCTTGACTTATTTGTATACAACAGCATAAAATAGGGTAAGGAACAGAGGGCAGACAAAGAGGCTCTCTGATAAGCAAAGCAAGTTTATAAAGGAGATCAACAAGATGGAAACTTTGAACTACAAGGTTCTGGAAGGCACCGGCTACAACGGCTACATCCTGAAGGATGCACCCGTCAAGGTCATGCAGTTTGGCGAGGGCAACTTCCTGCGCGCTTTCGTGGATTACTTCTATGACATCGCAAACGAGAAGGCCGGCTACAACGGCAAGGTCAAGCTGGTGCAGCCCATCGGCAACTTCCCCCAGATGGCAGACTGGATCAACGAGCAGGAGGGCCTGTACACCCTGTACCTGCGCGGCAGCGAGAAGGGCCAGAAGGTCGATGCAAAGCGCGTGATCTCCTGCGTGTCCGACTGCGTGTGCCCCTACATCGACGGCAAGTGGGACGAAGTGCTGGAACTGGCACGTTCTGCTGATCTGGAGACCATCGTTTCCAACACCACCGAGGCCGGCATCGCCTACACGCAGGGCGACAGCCAGTTCGATCAGGTTCCTCCCAACAGCTTCCCCGCAAAGCTGACCCGCGTGCTGTTCGAGCGCTACAAGGCATTCAACGGTGCTGCTGACAAGGGTCTGGCCATCCTGTCCTGCGAGCTGATCGACAACAACGGCAAGGAGCTGCAGAAGTGCTGCAACAACTACGCTAAGGACTGGAATCTGGAGCCTGCCTTCATCGACTGGATGAACAACGCAAACACCTTCTGCTCCACTCTGGTGGACCGCATCGTTCCGGGCCGCATCCGCGATCCCAAGGAACTGGCTGCCATGGAAGAGGTCAACGGCTACCATGATACCGTTCTGGACGTGGGCGAAGTGTTCGGCGTGTGGGTCATCGAGGGCCCCGCAGAGCTGGAGGACAAGCTGCCGTTCAAGAAGGCCGGCGTCAACGTCATGGTCGTGCCCGACGTCACCCCCTACAAGAAGCGCAAGGTCCGCATCCTGAACGGTGCACACACCGGCTTCGTTCTGGGCGCATATCTGGCCGGCTTCGACATCGTGCGTGACTGCATGCACAACGACACCATCCGCGGCTTCATGAACAAGATGCTGCACGAGGAGATCATCCCCACCCTGCCGCTGGACAAGAAGGATCTGGAAGAGTTTGCTTCCGCTGTTGAGGACCGCTTCAACAACCCCTTCGTCAACCACGAGCTGATGAGCATCTCCCTGAACTCCACCTCCAAGTG
>ERZ870052.139-NODE-139-length-26865-cov-31.098738_pt1 | contig 26865 bp, 27 predicted proteins | sample MGYA00520889_ERZ870052 | MGnify/ENA primary metagenome ERZ870052 (study PRJEB32232, sample SAMN07284988) | human gut metagenome | biome: human-associated habitat; material: feces | host: Homo sapiens | place: Tanzania | collected 2014-08-14 ...
ATACAACCAGTCGCGCACGTTCTCACCCTTACCATATACTGGCAATGGCTTGCGATGACGGATGTTGTTGATAAACAACGGAATCAACTTCTCTGGGAACTGGTATGGACCGTAGTTGTTAGAACAGTTGGTCACGATGGTAGGCATACCGTATGTATCGTGGAAAGCACGGACGAAGTGGTCTGAGCTTGCCTTTGATGCAGAGTATGGAGAGTGAGGATTGTACTTGGTAGTCTCTACGAAGAACTCCTCACCGTAAGCCTCGTGATTCTTATCGCTAGATGCCTTTGTAGTGAAAGGAGCAGGAATGCCCTCAGGATGAGTCATCTGCAATGCACCATACACCTCATCGGTAGAGATGTGGTAGAAACGCTTGCCCTCGTAACCCTCTGGAAGACTCTCCCAGTAAATCTTTGCAGCCTGGAGCAGAGACAGGGTACCCATCACGTTGGTCTGAGCAAAGGTGAATGGATCCTTGATACTTCTATCTACGTGGCTCTCGGCAGCAAGATGTATGATACCATCAACATGCTCATCTTGAATCAACTTCAAGAAACCATCAAAGTCACAGATATCCATCTTTACAAACTTGTAATTTGGCTTATCCTCAATATCCTTAAGATTCGCCAAGTTACCAGCATATGTTAACTTATCAAGACAGATGATATTATATTCTGGATACTTATTTACAAAAAGTCTTACTACGTGTGAGCCGATAAAACCAGCTCCGCCAGTGATAACGATATTCTTCATTTTCTATAATGTTTAATGTGAAATGTTCAATGTTTAATTATTCAGTGCTAAAGCTTACTCCTGAATAAGATTAGCTATACATTTTTCCAAAGAATCCACCCAATAAGGAACCTTAACACCAAAGGTCTCTTTGATGGTTCGCTTATCCAATACGGAATAAGCAGGACGAGTTACAGGAGAAGGATACTCCGAGCTATAACATGGCTGAATATTGCATTCCGAATGACCAGCGATTCTTGCAATCATCTGGGTGAAATCATACCAGGAGCAGATACCCTCGTTTGAGAAATGATATACTCCAACATATTCATCCTTGCTCTGGGCAGCCTTTACCTTATCCAATATGGTGATGATGGCATTTGCCAAATCGAGTGCGTATGTAGGAGTACCACATTGGTCGAAGACAACTTTCAACTGTGGCTTGGTTGCCGTCAGATTAAGCATTGTCTTGCAGAAGTTCTTGCCAAACTCAGAATACAACCAAGCCGTACGGATAATCACATAATCACAGCCAGTAGCCATAATCTTCTGCTCACCATGAAGCTTGGTAGTTCCATATACACCAGTAGGAGTTCCCTTCTGGTCAGGATTACATGGCACATTATAAGGTTCCTTACCAAAGACATAATCTGTAGAGATTTGGATGAGCAGTCCATCAACCTCCTTCATCGCCTTGGCCAGATTCTCAGGAGCCTCCGCATTGAGCTTTTCTGCCAAAGCAGCCAGTTTCTTATCTGTCTCACAGGCATCCACATTGGTCCATGCTGCACAATTCACGATGGCTTTCACATTGTTCTCCTTGACCATCTTACGGATGGCATCCATATCGGTGATGTCAAGGTAAGTAGTTTCCAAACCTTCCACCTGATTGACATCGGTAAAAATATAATGATCTGTTGTATTTTGGCTAACGATACGCATTTCATTTCCAAGCTGCCCGTTAGCACCAGTTACTAAAATATTCATGACCTAGTATTCTAAATTCTTCTTTAACGTTTGATTGTCTTCATGTAACTACTCAGCACCTCCTCAAAATATAGGGTACGCAGTTAAGCTTGCCATTAAATCATGGCAAGTATAGCTGCATATTTAGAGTTTCCATTTTTCTTAGCAGTCTCCACAATGGAATGTATTTGAGCAAAGATGTCCGCTCCCTCATCTGTGCGGAAGCAGCCACAGACTTTCTGTTTGACTTTTATCTTTCTCACCCCTCGTTCGCTAGCGTTATTGTCATAGGGGATAGAAAAGTCTGTAAGGAAAGTGAACAGATAATCTTTCACTTTGTAAATGCCCTTTTTGAAAGTCTCAAAGTCTTTGTGTAAGTGAGTCAAACTCTCGGTAAGCAATTTGCTCATTTTGTTTTCCAGTCCTTTGATTTTCCTTGCGGTGACAATCTTAGATTTTCTTAAAGCAATGGCATCCCTCAGGCATTTTTGAAATCGTTTAGACCAATCCTGCTCCTCGTCGAGTTCGTTTAGATACTCTGCGTTTCTTAGCAAATGGGCAAGACAAACTTGATGCTTCTTTACTTTCATCTTGAAGTAACTGCCATGGCGGTCTGTAACAAGAGCCGTATTTGGCAAGCCGTCTGGGAACTTTGCATCTATGGCTTTGATTCCCCTAGACTTCATCTGATAGACGTATGTCAAGACATCCGTTTGGAAAATCCAATTCCAATGCAACTCCTTCCCAACTGCGGCACCAGTCTCGTCCGCTCCCGCAACAGGAGACTTCTCTATTCGTTTCCTGATTTCCTCATAGGCGAATTCGGATTTCTTACCTATTTCTTTGATGATGTTGCTCACGGTGCCTTGACTAATCTTGCGGTGGAAGAAGTCGGAAACAGTTTCGGCCACTCTCTCCATGGAGAGGCATTGTACATGTAGTAGGTATACAACCATAGCCCTAAGATTCTTGCCATAAGACACCCGGTAGTTTGGAGCGTCCACCTTGTTGTGATGACCACAAGAACAAACTTTCTCGAAATAATGATGCTCCGTTGTCTTCACCTTTGGCATCTCTATGTCAATCACCTGGGTCTTGCGAATCTTTTGGGCAGGAATGTCCTCCAGTGATTTCCCACAATGCTGACAGAAGCAAGGAGAATGCCCCACGATTTCATCCGGCTCATCATTGGTCATGAGAGTATACCCCTTGTGACCTGGTTGCCCGCCACTCTTCTTACTGCTTTTCTTGCGCAAACTCTTGGTGCGTCGTATAGCTTTGGCTTTGATTGACTCACCTGTAGGAGGAGTGCTGCTGTTGGTGCTGTTGAGTTCTGGCTTTTCGTATTTAGACAAGCGTTCCTTCAAGTCGGAAATCTCCTTGTCCCGAGCTGCGATTTCAAGTTTTGCCTCGTGCATCTCTTTCTGATGCAAACTATCGAGCCTGTTCAGACGAGAAATCTCCGTACCTTGCTCAGATACGGTCTGCTGAAGCGAAGACACCTTGGCATTAAGGGACTTCAAGATTTCTTTTATGTCTGTAACTTGCTCATTCATAGGTGTAAAGATACAAAAAATACATCAAACAACCAAACAAAACAGCAAGTATTTTTAAATTAATTCACTGATAATCAATAAGTTGTGTTCTATGCTTGTAAAATTCTAGGAGACTCGTATCCCTGTACGAGATTCTAGATGGCACTCTTAGAAAATTTGTTCTTCAGGGGGGGTGCTGAGTAGTTACGTCTTCATTCAATATCGAAAGCAAATATCTTCCATAATCATTTTTGAGCATAGGCTGTGCCACCTCACGAAGTTTCTCTGCCGTAATCCAACCCTGACGGTATGCGATACCTTCCAGACAAGCCACCTTCAATCCCTGGCGCTTCTCCAAGACTTCAATAAAGGTGGATGCCTCAGAAAGGGAATCATGGGTTCCGGTATCAAGCCAGGCAAATCCTCTAGATTGAAATGGTACTTCTTGCAAAACTCATTTACAAAATAAAAACCTTCTTACACATACCTGCATAATCAGGTACGGAATAGCCATGTTTCTTGAAGAAAGTTCTTAAGCTTTTGAAGTGCATAAAAGCCTTTTTGCCTATCTTAGAGCTGGCACGAAGATGATTGTGTACCATCTGCGACAGTGGAACATATACCACAGGGCGATTCATCTGCCATGAACGCAAGCAGATGTCTTCATCTTCCATGTACAGGAAATAATCTTTGTCGAAACCTGCCAATCGACTGTACATTTCCCTTGACATAAACAAAGCTGCACCCACCGCCCAGTTTACAGGCTGTATTTTCTCTACATTAATGTTCTTGCATAAATATCTTTCCACTTCCTTGTTTTGCGCATCATCCTTGCCGTGTGACAAAATACGATTAACAAATATCATAGGAGTAATGAAACCACGAATGGAATACTGATGTGTCAAATCCTTATTAAAAAGGTGAGGCACGGCAATTCCCACTTCTTTATTCTTCTCCATAAACTCATAGAGTGTATCAAGACTTCCTTTTTGGAACGACACATCAGGATTGATAATGGCAAGATACTTTCCTACAGATGCAAAGGCACCAATGTTATTATTTTCCCCAAATCCCTTTGGCATTTCATTCTGAATGATTTTCACATGTGGATAGTTCTCTTTCAAGAACTTCACGCTTCCATCCTGTGAGCAATTGTCCACATAGATAGCTTCAAAAGATACGTTGGGCATAGAATCAACATAAAGAGACTTATAAAGTTCCTTTATATAATTAAGGTGATTCATACCAACTGTGATAATTGATACTTTTGGATTTTCCATTGTGTTATTGTTTTCTTTTATTTCGTTTTTTATTTTTCTGATAAGTTTTCAACATCTTCAAATGAGAAGGAAGTTTATCAAGCAAATAATAACAATCTGTATTTTTGTTTACTATATTCTCAAATTCTGATGGAGATAGTTTTGATTTCAAACCAATTTTATAAGAACCTTTCAAAGACATATTCACATCCAAGTGACAAAGAGGGTGCAAAGCTCCATTACTGCTCTTTGGGTCATAGTCGTATCGTAGATAGCATGGTTCATGTGCCCAGAAATACTCCAATAATTTATAGGCATCAATATTCAAAAAAGCATCATCTTCATCCCTTGATTCATATACATCGATAATCGAATCACACTTAACCTCATCCAGTATAGATATTGCGTTGGATATAAGCTCCAATGTACATCTGATTCCTGAAGTTGTATAAACGGAATTGACTTGGTGCGTAAATTTATCCAATTCCACTTGACATGGATATTCAAACGAATAGAACTTGTCAAGTGACAGATAAACAAAAATTCTGCTTTGCTTATCTATTATCACTTTTAGATAAGCTTGTGATGCCAAAGAAGTCTCTTCAATATAGTCCTCGTTGCAAAGAAGTTTTCTAGTTATTTCCAACAAAACTTTCGTATAGTCTTTGTGCTGTTTTAAAGTCTGAGAAAACTTCACGTTCTCATACGGCTCTATTTTACGTAGGATTATCTTCATTGTCTATCGAATTATAGAAAGCCAATATCAGTTCTCGTAATTTTTCATCACTATTTTTGATAGGAATCCCCTCTAAAGATTTTCTAATCATATCCTTTGAAGCAGAGTCTGTAATATTCAAGTCCTTAAATATATTGCTTATCCTGTCCTCCAACGATAAGGCTTGCTTTCCTCCCTTTATCCATGCTTTGATTTGTGCTTGTTCGCTATCAGATGGAGCTGTAACAACGATTCTTTTATCCTTCATTATAGACTGTCCGCCATCATACATTTCTTTGGTGAATCCATTATCATATCCATCAACCTTAGGCAACATTAAATATGAGCGAATAAAAGAACGGGTTAACATCGTGTACATCGTATTACGATAACTTTTTTCCTTGAGAATTTTCTTGGTAAAGCAGATAACAAAAGGATATTCCAACCCTTTGACATTATTTCTATTACTAATCAGAACTTTGCCTTTTTCTGTTTTCTTTGATTCATAAGCAATATTACATTCTATACCAAGTTCTATTCCAATAGCTCGTTCCAACTCATCGGCATATTGATAAATATACTTATCCGTATCCAAGAAAATAACAGCAATATCATCAGGCTTTACTGATGGAAATTCGGTATATATTTTCTTTATCAGCCCGACAATACCAGCAACAAGTTCCTTTGCCCCAAGAATTTTTAAACTCTCAAAATCTGGGTCTATATCTTCAAATCTTCTTAAAGGTTCACGAGTCAATGTATATTGATTCCCCACAATATTTACATTATAGCCACATTGTTCCCATTGCTCCTTGTCAAGCCACCAAAGTTTCTCTTTTTCAAAAAGTCCCATGCCCAAGGCTTGGGCAAACATCAACGTCTTGGGGTCAGTACGATAACATTTACTCAACAAGAAATTAGGTGGAACCGAATTTTTCTTCTTTTCTTCAAAAATAGTCTGGAAAATATCTCCTGCAATAAAACATTTCTTTTCTGTCACCATCTCGCAGAGCTTGAAAAAAGATTCTTTGAAATCTTGGCTTTCATCAACAAATATATAAGTGAATGCATAACCATATTCCTTGATTTTTCCTCTCACTTGCTCTATTGCTTTTTGACATGCAGATTCAAAACTTCCACATTCTCGTAAACTATAAAAACTGATTTCATAGTAGCTGCAAATAAATCGGTAAATACCAGAATGTTCATTTCCATAACTTCCCCATGCACTGACACAAAGCAAACGATTCCAATCTATTTGTTGTTCAACTTTCATGAAATTGAAGAAATCCTGTATCCTTTCCTTTAATTTTCTTGCCAAAATTTTATTAAAGCAAGTAAAGCCGAATACAGCCTTATCATTACTTTTCAGATAAAGATCTCTCAGTTTGTGCATCAACAATTCCGTTTTTCCTGTTCCAGACAGACCTTGTATCGTGATGCGTTTCCCCTCAGCTTCAAGTTCCTCATATATGAATCTTGTCTGCTGACCATCAAACAATAGTATCTTATGCTTAACCTTATCAAGCATATTGTCAGGTTCATCAGCAGTTATACTACTTGCATCATTGATACTACCAATAAACAAAGAGACTAATAAATCCGAAGTTCTGTAATCATCTGCATCTTCTACTGCAATGTTATTGCAAAACCAATCTTCAACGTCGGCAATATCATTTGTTGAGTAACGACAAGTTAGCTTATCCTTCCATTTTCTCGGTCTTCCTATTTTATCCTTATAACCATATTTGTCACTAACAGAACCAATGTCTTCTATGATGTCTTCACACAAGTCTTCAAACTCATCAGTCATTTTGTGAGTAGTGACAAAGGATATTTTTTTCTTGGAAGACAAGACTATCATCAATGAATCATCATTATATTGATATTTATCGTCGATGAGAGGACTTGACAAGATATAAACTTGTTGCTTGATAGTTTCTGCCAAAGATTGCATATCCTCCAAAAACGCTTTGTTCTTAGAAGTTTGCATTATGTTACTATAGAAATAATTACTATTCATAATTTATTTCGAAAGGAGTGATTTATAATAATTCAAATGATTTTCTGCATTTTTTTTAGCAGTAAAATATCTTTCTGCTTTCTCTTTAGCCTTTAATCCTAATTGTTCTTTATTTGCATAAGACTTCCGTATTGCCTCCGAAAGAGAAGAAATATTATCTAAATCAAAAAAGCAAGCCTCATCCTCTGTAAATATCTCATGAAAAGATGGTAAATTGGAACATACAATAGGCTTTTCTGATAAAGCTGCCTCAACCATAGCCAAGCCAAAAGCCTCTGAATATGAGGTCATTGTATATATGTCAATATCATCTAAATAACAATATGGATTGGGTACATGAGGTAAAAACAAAACCCTGTCGGCAATGCCAAATTCTTTACTCATTATCTGAAGATTTTGTTTTTCAGCTCCATCACCTATTATAACGAAACCATAACCAGGATTTTGTTTTAAGAATTGCAGAACTTGTTTTATACCTTTCCTTTTCATAATTAAAGCATAGGTTCCTAACATTTTTAGTCCTTTAGCCTTTAAATCATTTATTTCTGATATGAAATGTTTATTTACAGGTATAGAATAGTCACAATAGACACCATTGTAGATTACAGTTTTAACTCCCTTAAAATACTTCTCGTAAGTATCACGGATTTGTTTTGAGATAAAAATTACCCCATCAAAACAAAAACGCTGAAGTAACATCCAAGCATATACATAAATTGGTCCCCAGAATGCCCCTATTCGATATTTTTCTGTAACAAACGTATCTTGATGGATTGTGGTGACTAACTTTGCCTTTTTCATTTTCCAAGACCAAATGGCACCGTACAAATCTGCCTTAGCTGTATGGGTATGTATGATGTCATAATCATCAAAATCAAAAGGTGTCTGGTAGTTAATACGGTGAATGTCACAATCAAAATGAACTGGTTGGTCTACATCATATAAATAGTATACGTCTACTTTGTCAACTTGCTTAATCAAATATCTCACAAGATTTTGTATCACGACAACGGGACCGGTCTGAGGTATACCTGGAATAATATAAGCGATTTTCATACTTTTATTCTTTTGTCGTTTCTTTTAATTTTGAAATAATATTTGTCAAGTACTCATAAGAATTCTGTTTAAATGCGTCTAATCTTTTATCTACAGCTTCATAATCTATGTCCTCAGCTATTTGTGACAAAACGGTTTCGTCATACTTATTCATTCTTCTGTTTTGTAAACCAAGTATACCGAGAATGGAAGCTAAACGAGTATTCATATTGCCCTTTTGTCCTTCTTTATAGCGATCAAACACTACAAATTTTTTATGGTATTGAATAGAAAACAAAGTTGCATGAAAAGAGTCTGTACAAATGAAGTTTGCATATTTTATGAGATTGACAAATTCAGAAGGTCCAACATGAGCAAACTCGTTATCAACAAACTCATTATCTTCTGGTACATACTCGTCAACATGTGGAATAAACACAAGGCGTAACCCTATTTCTTCTGCAAGCATTTTTACAGCAATTCTATGTGCCATGTTATTTCCTACAAAATAGCAGAAAATGTATTGTTCGCTGCATATTCGCTTTTTATACAGCAATTCATCCCATTGTACAGAATTGAAAAGTAAAGTAGGATCGACAACTACAGGAACCTCTCTGCCGATTAAGTCTTTTACGATCTTCTGTCCTGAAAGCTCTCTTACACTAATGTTATCTATTCGTCTTAGAAAGTTACAAGTTCCCTTATGTTGAGTGGAAGGTATTGATGAAATACCGAAACTACTTGCATAAGTGACTTTTAGTTTTTCTCTTGGAATAAATGTCAACGTATAAAAGTCAACGCCATAATTCATTGGATTCCACACTTGGTCGCTACCTAAAATGAACGCAGAATAATTAGCAGTTCCTTTTTTCAAGGCCGTTCTTCCTATATAAGGACGTGAACAAATCATTTTATTCGTAAAGAAATCATGAAATGCGGCATTTCTCTCCTTAAAATTATATTTCAATTTAGGATTGACAGCTATTCTTACTTTCCGTTTCCAAACACCAATTTTAGCCTTCAGTAGCGGCACGTTAAACAAGCGCATAAACTGTTTAAACATGTTGCGCTTTACATAGAAAATAAGTTCATTATCTATACCATGCTGCACCAAATACTGTTGCAGCGCAAAGGCCTGTAACAAACTGCCATAGTTGTAGTTACGAACAGAAATATATCCTATCTTTTTCATATAGCTTTGTTATTTAATCAGTCTTTTAATTGTATTCAATACTCCAAGTTTGTGCATGATTGGTTTCATGAACCCAATAAAAATGCTTTTAAAACTTTTTGGGGAGTATTTGTTTACCAACTCTTCAAAACTCAATGCTCTATAATCTCTGAAAAACTGTGTTCTCATAGGAGATGGAACTGGGCATTCTGTAGCCATATCACCATCTAATTCAATTGCTGTAGAAACTTCTGCATGACAGAAACGTATCTTATCTGCAACTTTTTCAAATAGTTGTTTACCACGTTCAGACTGAATAATTACCCATGTAGAACCTTTATCATCATCCAAAGAAGCATCTATCTTATTCATGTGCCAACAATCGTAAAGGGTTAAGTCTGAATTTCTCTTTACAGACTTAAAATGACAAGCAAAACAAGATGGGCGATTATTTATATCAGCAAAGAAAACTTTCTTGAAAAATTGGACATCCCTCGTAGTATATTTGATGTTTCCATTTTCATCTTTGATAGACATCGTTGAACCCGCATAGCCAAAAGGTTTGTCCCTAAACGATACCAAAGAGAGTTCTACTCGATGACGAGACTTATACCAATCAATATAACTTCTCCATAACCCTGGACTTGGTGTGCCACGGCACACCAAGTCCAGGGTTATAAGATTCGAATATTCTTTCCTGAGATAAGATTTTACCCCATTAACTTGACAAGGTGTACCAGAAAACAAGACAAGTTTACCTTTCTTTAAAAGTTCTTTTACTTTTGGGAAGCATCCTTCAAGATTGCTCTGCACGTATTTTGAACATCTTAATTTTGCAAGATCGGTTTTATTGTCAACTCCTATATGCCGAACGCCCAAAGATTCATCAAAAGCACCACCAAAAACATACCCTCCTTTCTCAATTACGTAGTCTGCAAAAGCTGTGAATGCGCCTCCAGAAGCACTTTGTCTCCTAATTTGTTCATTTTTATTTTGTACGGCAAATGCCTGTGGAACATAATTGTTCAATGGTACTTCTTTAGAAATGGGGCAAACCTTTTCACATAATCTACAATTAATACACGTTGCCTTATCTACAACAGGATAGAGGTATCCTTCCTCATCCATCTCCATAGTAATGCAACGTTTTGGGCAAACAGAATGACAGGCCGTACAACCAGAACACATTCGTTTATCTTTAATTTCTATCATAAATACTTCTTTAATTTTAAAGCTATTTTATAATAGAGTCTCACTAAAGTTTTAGACTTTACATAAAGCGGTACTCTAAACATAAAAGGAACAGCTTTATAATTTGATTTATCTATTTGCTTTTGTCTCTCTCTCAGAACTTCAACAAGATACCTATCATTTTTCTTATCCAAAGAACATTTTAATATATCTCTTGAAAGGATGACAACCTTTCCTTTTTCCAGCATCTCTGCATAGATGTTTCCTTTATCTTTGAAAAAAGCTTCGTTAATTTCTACAGCTTTCCAGCATTGATCACATTTCTTAGAATCAAATGAAAATGTCAAAGCATTCTCATTGGTAAGATCATAATGATACAAAGGCTTTTTGATTACGGCCACCTTGCTTGCATAATATGCCAATCGAGGTGTGACTTGAAAATCCTCTGCCATGTTAAATCCCTCCAATGTCTTGATGTTGTTATCAACATACAAACTTCTTCTATACATTCTTCCCCATACACCAACATTTATATTCTTCTTTCTCAGAAACTTGAGGCACATGTCCTTTCCATCTTTAAAAGAAGGTGGTATTTGAACTATTGTTTTATTGGCATATTCACGAAAGCAACCGAATGAGACTATATCTGCGTTATTCTTGACCATTGCATCAACAGCCAGTTCTACTGTTTTAAGTTCTATATAATCGTCACTGTCCACATGCATCAGAAAATCACCTGTTGCATAGCTTATACCTGTATTCCTTGCAGCAGCCAAGCCTCTGTTAGCGTCATGTTTGATAATTCTTACAAAATCCTTTCTGCTTGGAAACTCTGCTACAACATCCTTTAAAAGTTCTATGCTTCTATCGGGAGTATTGTCATCAATAAATATGTATTCTATGTTATAGTAAGTTTGATTAAACAAAGAATGAGCACAACGTTGGATGAATCTCTCAACTCCATAAACTGGCACCAGGATTGAAACTTTTGGGTTGACTACTTTTTCCATAATGTCAAAAAACGTTTTATCAAATCTTTGTTATATAATCCAAAAGTATTCCAAAATTTTTTTTCAATTTTTGAATACCAAGGTGCCTTACTTAACCAACTTCCAGCAAACTGATGAATACAAACCGTTTGCTCCGTTTTCATCAATCTATCATTTTTATAGGATTTGGGACTAAAATATTCATAAGGCAGAACAGGAATGACAAGAGGGTTTTGCTCTTCTGAAAGAGCATCCTCTATTGATGCCACATTCTTAAAGCAATAACCACATCTTCCCAAATATTCTTCTATAAGTCCAGGAATCGGCTTCATATTAAATTCACCATTTGCAGTAATGAAATGTCTATGATCATAAAAATCAAGACAATCCTTAATCCATCTACTACCCTTTTCTGCACCAAATGCAGCTACTTCAAGACCTGGCCATTGATTTTGCCAACAGAGCATAGTCTTTAAGTTCAAGAACTTATCGAATTTTTTAAGAACTTCTACATCCATATCAAGATAGATACCCCCATAAGTATAGATAGCATACAATCTTATATAATCAGCAGCAAAAGCATACTTTTTATTATCAAAGGCATCACTAACCCATTTTGATTTATCTTTGGGGAATCGGTTAAAGTCCCATTTCATGAACTCATAATCGGGTAACACCTCATTCCACGTCTTCATATAGTTTTGTAAATCCTGTGGTATAGGATCATTACTTAACCAGCAATAATGTATAATCTTTGGTATCATAATCATTTATTTTTAACTTCATCCACTGCCTTTCTTAATGCTTCTATAAAGCCACGACCAAAAGTTATATCAGGCTCCATCATATTACCTTCTCCCCATTCATTCCAAGATTTCAAGAGAATCAATTGCTCCTGTTCTGGCTTGTCTTTTACTGCTTCAATAGCCATCTTGACATTTTGATAAAAATACTTAGGCGAAGTGTTCACAAAAATAGTTCCTCTCAAACCACTTCTTGGAGAATGATCCCATTGTGGAATAATTGTAGGTATAATTTTTCTGTCTTTTTCAGCATCGGTTACAATGAATGGTAAGTAATCTTTGTAGTTCACCCTAAATCTTGGAACTTTGAAGATTTCACACACAAAATCCCTATAGCGTCCAAAAAGTCCACGTCCAAGTCTACCCATTGAATTGATAGCAAAATTGGTTATGCCACCGGTTCTTTCATAATTCACAGCATTGAATCCTTTGCTATACATATCTTCAGGTTTAATCTTATAGGCCACTTTTGAACCAATATTTGCAACCAAAAACAAATCAGGAAAGCCAGCTTCTACTGTCCATCTTTTAAAATTATCTATGTATTCTGAAGGAACGGCAACTGGATCAAAAATAAAAAGTAAAGGAGCACCATTCACCTTTACATATCTATCATCTCTAAATGCTTTTAACAAAAACTGGAAATGAAGTTTCTCATCTTCAACACCTGGATACGTCTGCTCTATCAACAATTTATCATTTCCAGTTGTTCCATCTTTGTTCCAATTTTTAGCAAACCAGCTATGATTAGCCCATCCCAAACAGAAAGGGAATTCAGGTTTACCAGAATTTAGGACCTCATCAAATATATCAGCAATAAGACGCTTCCCGTTACCAAACCAATAATGCCAATAGCAGAAAGCTTCAATACCGGCATCTTTGGCCAGTTGTGCTTGCTGCTCACGGACAATAGGCAAACGGAGGTCATAATACCCTAACTCCGTTGGTACACGTGGTTGATTATGTCCTTTAAATAAAGGCTTTGCTTTACCAACGTTAGTCCACTCAGTAAATCCTTTTCCCCACCATTCATCATTCTCCTTAAAAGGATGAAATTGAGGAAGATAAAACGCAATAATTCTTGGTCTCATTATTATCTTTTAATTAAGAACTTGTGTATAATTATGAAAAATAGAATATAAACAAGGAAAAGTCCGTTTGTATTCCCTTGAAATTGAAAATAAAAGTAGTTTTGCGTCGTATAAATGCAATAAAAGTAGAAGAGTAAAAGGTAAGTAAAATTGTTTTTAACTATGCCCAAAATACTCTTGAAAATGAATGCTATTATTAAGCATACTATAAACGCCCATTTTCCAAAATCCATGTAAAAAGTACCAACTGCTGAATAAAAATAGTAATTTAAATATTTTACGTAATCCGTTAGTTCTCTAATATTTTGCTGATTTATAACATCCATTCCCATAATGCTACGTATGAGAGGAAAAGATTTGTTTCCCATCAGATAAGAAGAATTGTTCCATAACATTGTGTTGAAGTTCACAAATGGTTCACCATAATATCTTAACAATGAGTACACAACATAGTCATTACCATTATCAAATCTTAGAAAAGCGAAAAGAACAACAATGCAGATAACAAGACTTGTTACAATCAAAAGTGCGACATTAACCCTTTTCTTCGTTTTCTCTGATATAACATCGTAAAATAGCAAATATGCAACTAAGAACTGTATCAAACAATATACAACAATATGTCGATGAGCCGAAACTATAGAAGTAACTATTACTGGCAATACTGTCATTAATGAAAATAGAAACTTCCTTTTTGAATTATTTTTTATATAGGCCAACATGTAAAATAAGAAAAAAGGCATAAAAGGCCGAATCTTACCTTGTAGATCAAAAAGAAATCCTAACAATGGATTTCCCACAGTAAAGTTCAAGCCGTTTTCCATGACATTGTCTTTGTATGCGACAAAATCAATAGCATTAAAAGAATCCTTCAAATGCGGCAAACATATTAATATATATATAATGGATAAAAATGTAAATCCATCTGTCATTAACAAAAATGAATGTTGATTAATGTTTAAAGAAGGATTATGCAGCCCCCTAAATTTCATTATAGGAAAAACAAGTATCAATGTGCTTAATATTAAATATGCTGTTGCAGCATACAATATACGCCCATTATTTCCAAAATTTCCTGATGTCAAATATAAGTCATGCTTTGTCTGTACAAATCCAATCAAACAACCCAAAGCATAAAAAGCTAATACAAAAAAAACATGCCGTTCTTTCTTTTTATATGCTTTGATTGCTAAATATAAAAATAAAAACGCAGCTAATAATATAGGCATATTCTATTTATTTTTTACATTATAAAATCGTAATACTTTCTCAATTATAAAAGAAATGTCGGTATCCTTTATGTTATTTATCATTGCTGTTTGTTTTTCTCCATTTAATCCATTAGAATTAAACGCTCCAATAAACTTATAACTATAAGAAAGTCCAAACACAGGAACACCTGTATAAATTGCTGCAAAATTAGAATGCATGCGAGTTCCGACAAAAAAGGACATCTTACTTATCAAATATTTTATTTGAGGTGACGTCAAATCTTTATCTATCAAGATAATATTTTTCTTATTTGTTAAATGATTATACATCTCTCGACAAGCTACTAAGTCGTCATTGTTTTCTTCAGAAGAGGAATAATTATAAGAATGTGGAATTAAATAAATTGTTTTATTTAATTTTTGAAATTTTATAATTAACTGTTCTATCAATTTTGGATAGTACAAAAACTGTCCACTAAGATTTCTGAACTTATTATAGTAGCATAGTCCACTTATATTTATTCCAATACTGTCTGAATCTATTTTTATGTCCCAAGGTTCAGGTTTCATGTAAAAGGACAAATCTTTACACATTTTCCAATCTAAGCCTTGTTCTTTAAGCACGTTAGTATATTTGTCGTCTCTTACATAGATAAAGTTTGCCTGTCTCAAAATTTTCAATGCAGTATTCTTTATCTTTTCTTGCACAAATGGACCTAATGTCTGAGGCAAAAATATCAATTTTGCTTTAACGGCAAGACCTATATTGATAATGGGCAACCTATCATAAAAGCATTTGCTTCCGTAAATGTCAGAGTAACCGTCACCACCATTTATAGCGGCAACGACTTTTATTTTTTTTAGGTACTTAATAGTTGATGTCCAAGGGAAAGTAAAACCAAATTTTATCAATAAAAAGTATTCAATTTTAGAAATGCTTATAATGTCATTTTTATATGTAATTCCTTGAATTGTTAATGTTTTATGACAAACGGTACGATTGACTTTCTTAAATATGTTATTAACCAAACGTATTGTTAGAAGTTTGTCATCTTTGTTTATATATCCTCTTTCCTGTAAAAAACTAAAGCTCCCATATCCCAAGGCAGCAGTACCTCTGTTGTTGTCATTAAGTATAAGTCCTGCTATTGTAAAGTATTCTTTATTTATTCTTTTCATATTTTTCCCATTTTTGAGTCTTGAAATTATATTTTTTTATTATTTTTGCTGGATTTCCAGCCACTATACTATAAGGTGGAATATCTTTGGTTACAACTGCTCTTGCAGCAACAATGCAATTGTCCCCAATTGTAACGCCAGATAATATTTCACATGAAAAACCAAGCCAGCAATTATTACCAATAACAATTCCCCCCTTTGAAGTTAAAGGTTGTTTTATAATTGGGATTCCTATTTTTTCAAATCCATGAGAATGGTCTGTAATATGCACATACCCTGCAAATAAGACATCATTGCCAACAATTATATGGTCAATACATGCAAAACTATTTCTAATTCCAATCCAGCATCTTTTACCAAATTGTATTCGAGGATGATATTCTATTCCAGCATATTCTTTACAAGGTAAAAAATATGAATAATCCCCGATACCGACGCCTTCTTCAAAATGCAAACATTCTGGGTTCTGGAATGTAACATTTTTCCCAATGAACATTCTTGATGAGTAGGAGCCAAAAGAATTATGGTATTTCTCCCAACGATAACGTTGAACAAAACGATTAAACAAATTCATAATCTATATTTTATATTTCTTTTTACAACTGTAATTATAGATGCACGTTCCTTTTTAGATATACTAATTGTCCAAATAGATACCAGACTTATTACTAAACTTAGTATTGTTTCTATAAAAAAACTTTTTGCCGACACAACTTTTGCTGTTGAATGATATGCAAATGTTGACAATATAGGCAATAAAATTGCTCCAGTAATTGGGATGATAACTTTTTTAACGAAAACTAATGGCGAAAAATTTGGTAGCATTTCTTTTAAAAGAAACAATCTCGCCACAAGACAAATCAACGAAAAAATAATCATTGCCCAATAGCCAAATTCACCTGGTAACCCCAATTTAAAGAAAATCCATGCTGTCGGAAAAGCCATTATGCTTAAACCTCCAACTATGATTTGATATTTTTTTATTTTTCCCGTTGCTAACATTGTTGTGTAAAGACATTGAGAAAGAGTTTGGCATAAAGTGAAAACTAATGCTAATCTAACAAATAATGCGGCATTTTCAGGAACTCGTTTTAGCCATATATCTAATATGAATTCTGCATTGATATAAACGGGAAAGCATAATAACCAAAATAAGAAAAATGCTAATTTTGTACCGTGTATGATTATCTTATTTATATATTGGAAATCTCCAGATGCATAGCTCTTTGTTATTTGTGGATTTAATGCCATTAAAAAATTTTGAACAAATGAATTAATAGCATTATCAACTTGCTGTGCTATACCTCTTGCTGCATTTAGCGTGACACCAAAGAAAATATTTATAAGTACATTTATACCTTGATTATTCAAAATTCCAGCAGTCGAACCAATTAAATTCCAACTGGAAAATCCTAATATTTCATGGAATGTTGATTTGTCAAAACTTAATGAAAAACGGCATTCCTTCAATTTGGAAGTACAATACCATCCATAAATCAATCTTAAAGCCATTGCAACAAGTAGCATAAATATGGCATATAGAATTAATGTATCCATTAATGTAATATAAAGGGCATAAACCAACGCTAATTTGGCTGTTACTTCAATTATACTGATATAGGCAAATGCTGACATTCTTTCATAAGCGATAATAGCTGCATTATATGGGATACTGATAAGATTTATACAGAAGGTAAGGACAGAACATTGAAACACCCAATTTGCAGCATCCATACGCTGTTCTGCAATATTCATTTTGTTATTCAAAAACCATAATCCGACGCTCTCTAAGACTATAAAAATCAAAAGCGCAATTACGATATGAATACAGACTGTCGTGGAAAACACTTTCCGTATTTGTGGAGTTTCTTTTCCTAATTCAAAAGATAAAAATCTTTGACTTGCTGCAGTTAAAGTTCCTCCTAACACAGAAAACATTGAGACAAAACCTCCCACGACATTATATATGCCATAGTCTTCAATTCCGAGAATATCTAAGACAATTCGACTGGTAAAAATCGAAATGACCATGACTAAAAGTGTACGAATATATAAAAATAATGTATTCTTCGCTATTCGTTTATTATTTGACGCTTGAGACATATTTCAAATATTATTGTTGCTTTTTAGACCTTGTATTTGTTTTTCTTACACCTTTCAATGTACTTTTCTTTGTGGTAGTATTGACCGAAGGCGACTTTTTATCATCACTTTGCTTTTCTTCAACTATTTCTGCTTGAGGAAGCTCATCACCATTTATTAGTGGTACAACCACCAAGTCCTTCAATTCATCTATTCTATGCCCAAAACTATGCCTAATTGCGTACTTCAATAATTCAATTTGGCTTGGAACTTTTGTCGCAACTAACAATTGCTCTTTAAATCTTATTGTTATATTTGTAATACTTGTATCAGTCGCATTGCCCTTCTTTGAATCAAAAAAAGCCTGGCCAAAAACATCTTTATAAATAGCAGGAGCAGAATCTATTCCATCTGCATTCAATGCTTTCTGATAATCTTCATACTTACTGCGTATGTTAGCCCCCAAAATATAATAGTAATTGTCGGAATACAGCCAAGTCAGTATTATTTGGTACAACAAAGGCAAAACTATCAATATAGAACAGTAAAGATTTAAGTTTCTTACAAAATGTGAGACAACATCCGAATTTAAACATACGGACAAATCCAAACAATTCAATAATACAAATCCTACCATCAACAATACGCAAACCTCAAATGCATGAAGTAAGCGTGTTGACCAAATACATACAGCTAAAAAACCAACAGCAGAAAGTAAAGTGAATGCAGCAAATGACAGATGAAAAGTATCTATCTCATCTTGCGTGGCTTCCAATGACAAACAATTTTGTTCATACCCGACATACCATAAAGTGGCACTACAATACAATAAACAAAAGAATCCTCTTAGCCGAGAACGTTTCTCTATTAATGCTGCATTATTTGAAACACTATCTACCAAATGCTTCTCGATGGCAGAACTACTGACCTTAAACAAGGTTTCTACACGTTCGTTGATTAGTTTGGCGTAACTCATTGACCATAAACTTTTAAACAGCCAATTGTCGAAGCTTAGTGTTACATAGATGGCTGCAACAAACTGAATAAGTGTGCTATAGTAATATATCATAAGTATTTGCCATATAATCGTTTGATTTCTTCCTGACGATTTTTGTTCACTTCAAACTCATCATCAGCAAGTACGTTCTTCCCATCTTCCGCTTTTACTGCAATATGATATACAGGATAATCTGTTCCTTTGGAAACATTATTGTGCCAATTTAATGCTCTCAGATTTGCTTCATTGTCAATTTCATCCAAATCTGCACCCTTTTCTTTCAAGAGAGCCTGAGGATAGACATGATCAACCTCCCATCCAAAATCACTGTCTCGGACATTGTATTTATCCTTTTGTATCCAAGCACCACAGGGATCTTTCCGATATAATTTATCATCGTAACCTTCAACAGGATTAGCCTTCTCCCACAATGAATCCAATAATTCTTGTTTATATCTACACATAGCTTTACAAGTATTTTTAGATCTATTCTTTTTGCATTTATTTCTGTTCAAATTCCAACACTTGAACTACTTGTATAAATCCACATTGATGTCGAATGGACTTTCGAAGTCCTTCAACATCGCATGCTTCGTATCTTTCTCTGAGAGATTGGCATGTTCTGTTGGTATCTTCCAATCAATACCGAGGGTGTCATCGAGGATGCTGATACCACCATCTGCCTCCGGGTGATAGAAGTTATCACACTTGTATTGGAATACAGCTGTTTCTGAGAGGACAGCAAAACCATGAGCAAAGCCCTTTGGAATGAAAAACTGGCGATGATTATCTTCTGTCAGTTCCACTGCCACATGCTTACCATAAGTATGGGAACCTTTGCGGATATCGACTGCGACATCGAGGACTCTGCCTTTTACGCAACGAACCAGCTTGCTCTGGGTATAAGGTGGGTGCTGGAAGTGTAAACCTCGCATCACACCATAACTGCTCATAGACTCGTTGTCTTGGCAGAAGTGAACACTATGTCCCAGGATTGGGGCAACCTTCTCTTCAAACTCTCGCTCACTGAAACTCTCGAAGAAGTAGCCACGAGCATCACGGAAGAGGCGTGGCTCTATAATGAGAACGCCTTCTATTTCTGTTTTTACTATATTCATTGTTATTTTAAGAAAGGCAGGCTCCATACCAAGAGCCGAAAAGTAGCTTATAAAATAAGCTCCAGGCACTTCACCTGCCACTATTTTTTATTTAATATTCTAAATTCTTTTTTAATGTTTGATCTTTCTCTTCAAGGATTGAAAGGAGATACTTGCCATAGTCATTCTTCAACATTGGCTGAGCATTCTCTCTCAATTGTTCTGCGGTAATCCAACCTTGACGGTATGCGATTCCATCCAGGCAAGCAACCTTCAAGCCCTGACGCTTCTCCAATACTTCGATAAAGGTGGATGCCTCAGAAAGGGAATCATGGGTTCCGGTATCGAGCCAGGCGAATCCTCTTGCCATGGTCTGAACCTTCAATTGCTTATCCTTCAAGAATTCCTGGTTCACCGTTGTTATTTCTAACTCTCCACGAGCGGATGGCTTGATATGCTTGGCTACTTCCACTACCTTGTTAGGATAGAAGTATAAGCCTACCACAGCATAGTTACTCTTTGGATGCTCAGGCTTCTCCTCGATGCTCAGGCAATTACCCTGTTCATCAAACTCTGCGACACCATATCGCTCTGGATCACTGACACGATAACCGAAGACGGTTGCCTTATTATTCTGCTCAGCATCAGCTACAGCCTTTGCCAATATTTGGTTCAATCCTGCACCATAGAAGATGTTGTCTCCCAATACAAGACAAGCTGAATCATTACCGATGAACTTCTCGCCGATTATGAATGCCTGTGCCAAACCATCTGGTGAAGGCTGCTCTGCATACTCGAACTTCACTCCGAACTGGCTTCCATCACCTAAGAGTCTTTTAAAACCTGGCAGGTCGAATGGTGTTGATATAATGAGTATCTCACGAATACCTGCCAACATCAAAACCGAGACTGGATAATATATCATCGGTTTATCAAAAATCGGAATCAGCTGCTTGCTGATACCTTTGGTTATAGGATACAAACGTGTACCGCTACCACCTGCTAATACAATTCCTTTCATATCTTAATGTTATTTCCTCATTAATTTTGCTGCAATATCAAAGAAATCTGCAACATTCTTGAAAGAATCCTGCACAAATACCTAACAGTGTAGGTATTGAGGATTCATCGTGAACTATAATCTTAAAGAATTTCGACACCATAGACTATACTCTTTATCCTTTAAGGCCAAAATGTTCAGCTGCAATCATTTGCCCGATGTCTTTAGCTTTAATGCTTTTTGTTTTTGCCGTTAGGCCATAGAGCCCTGGGGATTTAACAAGGTTTCTTCCTAAATTTACCTCAGAAGCTCGTGACCAAACAGATACTTTTCGTTCTTTTACAAGTTTAACCATAGGAGCTACGAATTGTGTAACTTGATCTATACGTCCCGTTACGAGAATAGTCCGTACTCTATGTCTTCCATTTCTTAATTCTGCAAGAGTTTTAGGGGCAACAACAGTATGTCTTAAGTTTCCCAATTCTGCATTACTTTTGATAAAATCAAATATAGCCAAAGAACTTGCCTTGAAAAGAATATTGGCAGTACCATCTGGTCCTGCAGGTATATTATGTGTAGAGATTCTGTCATTCTTATGAGTAATGATAGCTTTGCATTCCTCATTTTGAATTATCCACGCCCATACTCTATAGACATTATCCCTCCAAGTCGTAATAGGAATGGATGTGCAGATATGTGTGATGAAAGGAAGACAACTTTCATAGAAGTCTTTCTTGTCTGCGGTATCTTTTGTGACATATTTCTCTGTTAAGAGCATAATGTAAATTACACGATCCATGAGTTGCTTGATGGTACGGCATTGTTTCATCCAACCAATATAGACTCTCAATCTAGTCGTGTTTGGAACATAGTGTATCAACCCAATTTCATCAAATGTCAAGTCTGTTATTCTTATTGTATTTTCCATTGTTTCACTAATTATTTTAACGTTTCGTACATTATCCGTAGTTCTTTCGTAGATTTCCAACAGCAATATGGCATATCAGATAATCCACCACATTCTTTATCATTATCCCCTTACCTTTGCAGTGTCTTTCGAAAGATAGTAGCAACAAGTAGAACTCTATAATATAATAAGGTGTATGAAATTAAAAGCAACTTATACTCGCCGCATATTGGCGATGATGTATTTCCCGGACTGCGAACCGCAGAATGCCGTGCGCCGTCTGACCAGCGAAATCAAACGCTGTGTGGAACTGTATGAACTCTTGACCGCCAAGGGCAAGAGGTTTGATAACAAGCAGATTCTCACCATCCGTGAGGTGAAACTTATCGAGGAGTATCTGGGCGAACCTGTGTACTCCATCGAGGAAGTGCTTGTATGAAGTCTCATGAAGCGCATCGTTAGGTGCCAATGATGCGCTTCTTTGACTGCTAACGAAGCGCATCTTCAGGGTGTAACGAAGCGCATCTTTAGGTTGCGTGAAACTTCGACGTTCATCGACACACTTCGACGGATGTCCCTGAGCTGATGTTGTATCTTTGCACCAGCGAATACAGGCTACACTCGGCATAGTCCAAGCAAGCTTGACTCTGCTCTCGTTTGCACTGTATTTGCAACGTGATTCAGTAATCGAAGACATAGAGAGTCTGAGAACTGACCACACATTATTAATTATAATACATTTCAAATTATGAGTAAGTATTACAAAGTGTTTTCTCGTACCCTCACCATGGGTAAGCGTGAGGGTGAGACTGTTTACAGTGTTCGTCCTGTTAGTAATGGAACATTGACAACTGAGCAGGTAGCGAAGCAGATTTCTACTGAATCTACAGCTACTACGGCTGACGTGAAGGCTGTACTCGACCGCTATGCCTACTATGTGATGGACAACCTTGCCAAGGGGTACAACATCGAGTTGCTTGGCTTCGGAACGCTCTACCTTCGCTTTATTACCAACAAGTCGGTAACAGACCCGAAGAAGGCGAAGAGTAATCTGGTGAAGAGCATTGTTCCTGCCTTCCGTCCTTCGTTCACTGTTGACCGCAACGGTAAGCGCACCTACGACTTGATTCCTAACCGTATCAGCCTTGTGAAGTATGGTGAGGACAGCACCTCTGACGGAACAAGCGATGATGGCGACGAGGGTAACAACTCTACACCAACACCAAATACATCCGACAAGGGTGACAGCACTGGTGGTGGTTCCGACAGCGGAAACACAGATACTGGTGACTCCGGCAGCGGCACAGGAGGCGATGGCAACGTTAACTTTGAGTAATCCGTAATTCGCAATCACTGAGTATGAATGTATTAATCCCAATAGCTACTGCTATGATGTTGGAAACTTATCCCATGACCATTGGTGGGGAGGCTGTGCGCAACGAACGCACCCTCCTTGCCAGGGTGGAGGACGGCGAGCTGATGCAGTCGTCCGAGAGTGTTAGATTTTTGATCCTGCATTGTTCGGCAACCCGACGCAATCAGGATTATAGTGTTGAACAACTGATGCGTGATCATAAGAAACGTGGCTTTCGCACCATCGGCTACCATTTTTATATTCGTAAGGATGGAACCATTACGCAGCATCGCAAGCTGTTGGAGGTGGGGGCGCATTGCCGACCTTACAACCGCTGTTCGATAGGCATCTGCTACGAGGGTGGCTTGGATGAGCATGGCAAGCCATGCGATACTCGCACCGAGGCACAGACTCAACGTATTATCGAATTGCTGTATAAGCTGCATAAGTTGTTTCCGAAAGCGAAGATAGTAGGGCATCATGACTTGCCTGGAACTACCCCCAAGGCTTGTCCTTGTCTGGATACCCATGCCGTATTCGGGTGGATAGAGAACCTTTAGTCCCTACGGAAGATGTTTTGTGTATAAATCTTTTCCTTTACGTCATCAAGGCACGTGTCGTAGCGGTTGGCTATAATCGCATGGCTCTGTGCCTTGAATGTTTCAAGGTTGTGCTCAACGCGGCTTCCAAAATCTCCTTTATTCTCCCATAATCCGTTTCATCGCTGCCATCATGCGGAGCTGCTTAGCAGTTGGTCCTTTCTGACCTTTCTCTGCCAAGTCAAGATAGAACTTGTAGTTGCTTGACAAAGCCTCTCGCAGTTCATCGGGCATCAGCATGTGCCATTCTTGCTTTTCTTCATCGCAATAGGTGGCAACCAAGTATAGTTTCTGGAGCTTATATTGGGTCTTGCGCATCTTGCGAATGACATAGGTGTTGGCACCGCCCTTGACAAACTCATCGATAATTTGTAACTCTTGCTTGTTGAGGTTGCTCAATATCTCAATAGGACTATCAAGCAGTTCCTGTGCAACTCGGCGTGCCGTCTCGTCCTTCTTCAAGTTCGGACTAACATACAGGTCGAGTTTGTCGCACACCTTTAGCATATTTGCTTTGGTGACACCTCCTACAAGTTGAACCAAACGTATGCTGGAATCAAAAGTTTTTGTATCGGGTAAAACTATCATGGGTTATCTGTTATTCTTGTCCATACAATTCTACATTGATATCGAATGGAGAATCGAAGTCTTTCAGCATTGCATGCTTCGTATCTTTCTCTGAGAGATTGGCATGTTCTGTTGGAATCTTCCAATCAATACCAAGGCTATCATCGAGGATACTTATGCCTCCATCTGCCTCTGGGTGATAGAAGTTATCACACTTGTACTGGAAGACCGCTGTCTCTGAGAGGACGGCGAAACCATGGGCAAAGCCCTTAGGGATGAAGAACTGGCGATGATTGTCTTCTGTCAGTTCTACTGCCACATGCTTGCCGTAAGTAGGGGAGCCTTTGCGAATGTCCACTGCTACATCAAGCACTCTGCCTTTTACGCAGCGTACCAACTTACTCTGAGTATATGGTGGGCACTGGAAGTGCAAACCTCGCATGACGCCATAACTACTCATCGACTCGTTGTCTTGGCAGAAGTGAACACTGTGTCCCAAGATTGGGGCAACCTTTTCTTCAAACTCTCGTTCGCTGAAACTCTCGAAGAAGTAGCCACGAGAGTCACGGAAGAGGCGTGGCTCTATAATGAGTACGCCCTCAATATTTGTTTTAACTATGCTCATTTTGTTTTTATCTTCTCATTAATTTTGCAGCAATTCAAAGAAATCCGCCACATTCTTAAATTATCAAACTGATGGCAATACATACTTGCATAAGGTTCGGACCTCTATTAATCCTTTTGTTCATTTTCATTTAGATGAACGAAGGTCCGTGACATAGCATTTATGCGATTTATAACCTCACTAAACTCTGCGTCACAATCGTGCCTGTTTTGTATCTCTGCCTCTTTTAACCCTAATGCCGCAAAATGACTCGCCTCATTGAAAAACCTCATAGCGTAATAGGTTTGGGCTAAGTTTGAAAGATTCTGCACATTGTGTGGCTGATAAAGAAGTACTGTGTTGAAATCATTTAATGCTTGTGGCATTTTGCCTTCAAGCCTATAGGCAATGCCTCGTTGGAGTACAGCCATAATGAAATCTGGTCTGAATGTTGCTTCAATGACTTTTGTCAACACCTCGGCTGCTTCTTCATTTTTGCCATCTTCACGGAGTAATGAAGCCTTGTTAATGTTAGATTCATAAAAGTAAGGCATGATCTTAATGCAATGATTAAGATATGTCATACTCTTCTCTTTCCACAAATCATCTTTCTTTTCAATGGCAAGTTTTGCTTTATTATAGTAAGCCATAGCCAAGTCAGGATTGAATGTCAATGCCTTGTCATAATATTCATCAGCCTTGGCATATTCGCCCATTGCTGAATAGGAATTGGCTATATTCATCAGCAAATTGTCATCTTGTGGGTCTATTTTCAATCCCTCTTCATAAATTTTAATGCTTTTCTTGAAATCTTTTTGGGTGACATAATAATGTCCTAAAGCAAAGAATGGAGCAACGGTCTTAGTGTCTAACTTTGCAGCAGTCTCATAATCTGCCAGGGCTTTGTCTGCTCTTGAAAGCATAAGGTATGCATCTCCACGGCAAATATACACGTAGGCATAATTCACTCCTTCCACATCGCCACTTGTTCTCAGAAAATGGGTGTATTCTTGAACTTGCCTTCCAAAATCTGGAATATTGGCAATTCTTGTAAGCGTATCATAGAAATTTTGCCTATATGTGCTTTTGTCCAAGATACGTTTTATTTGTTCTTCTGCTTTCTTGATAATTTCTCTTTGTGCCTTGTCTGCCTCTAGCGTCACTTCACGATTCTTGGTCTCGATATTATTGAATTTCTCGCCGATGCTTCGTTTGATTTCATTGAGTTCATGTATCTTTTGGTCTATATTCCAAAGGGCAAGGACAGAGAAGACCAAAAACACTATGGTCGTAACTGTCCCCCAAAGAGATATTGCATCACTTGGCGCAAGTTCTTCCATGTGCCATGTCCCATTGGTGTGAACCCATATCACCAATTCTACTATGACAAATTGCAAAATAATGAGCAGAAAATATTTTAGATACTTCATTATTCTTATATTTTGTCTATATCACCTCACTTACGCTCACCTCATCCATAATCTTGCGCCATAAGTCCTTGGTCATGGCGATAGTGGGTGACACGCTGAATTTATATAGCTTGCCAATAGAACGTAAATTGTACACTACATTATGGCGACTTCGCTTTATCTGTTCTGTTTCATCAGCATTTCCTTCCTTGGTGATGATAGGGAACATATACTCTGTATCGGAGGTATATTTGTCGGCTATCTGCTGCATGGCCTTGTCCCATTTGATCGTGACAGCAGGATTGTTGTCTGATGTATGGGAAATGTAGGTGAGCATTCCGTCTTTAAC
>ERZ870052.140-NODE-140-length-26817-cov-7.532610_pt1 | contig 26817 bp, 17 predicted proteins | sample MGYA00520889_ERZ870052 | MGnify/ENA primary metagenome ERZ870052 (study PRJEB32232, sample SAMN07284988) | human gut metagenome | biome: human-associated habitat; material: feces | host: Homo sapiens | place: Tanzania | collected 2014-08-14 ...
ACGCTGATACCCTTATCGTATCCTTCCAGAATCAACTTTCGAGCTTCGTTGTGCAACATAGCACTCACCTTCTTTGACTCTGTTATATCACTTTTTCTCAAAAGTTAAAGCACTCAATGCTGTATTATTGAAAATTGCTATAATGAATCTCAAATCGTTATTAGCTGTTTGCAATGAAGCGCCAGATTCTTTTCTCATTATCTTTTCCGGGTATTCGCCTCAAAATGCAGTTTTAAATTCGGGCAATTATTTCCACCAAACCATTCAGAAATCGCTTTCTGAAATTGTTCAACCCTCTCTTAAAAAGGAAATAGATTTCACCGAAGAAGAGCAATATGTGCAATGGTTGATTGGAAAAGGTGTTAAGCCTTCGGAAATGCAAGCTGAATTTTCAATGACCGAAAAAGTCATAAATCGTCTTCGAATTTCTTCCCGTAAACTCTTTTCCATTACTAACCCCAGCGAAATAGACCATATTAGTTTCTCGCTAACGCATTCATCTCAGTGGCGATTGTATTCTCCCAGACAGCAAAATCAGATACTACATACCTTAGGATTATACCACGAGTTTCGTAATTCAAGGATTTCGACAAAAGAAAATAATGAAATAGTCCATCAGGCAACTTCTCCTACTGAGAGCAACATTTCTTCAAAAAAATCTCATGTACAAAGCAATCATCGCAAATCCACAGTCAATGTCGACACCAATGTAGCTATAATTGATCTTGGCGACCGTGATTTCACAAAATACAACTCCATAAAGCCAATTTTTGTTGAGTGTGATGGCGAGCGAAAAGAGAAAAGACTCTGGCAACCTCTATATCTTGAAGTATGCAAATACTTGGTAAAAGATCATCTCGCTATTTTTCTTAACCATAATCAACTGCCAATTCTGGGTTCTAGACCAGAAATTGTCGTCGGAAGCAAACCTTTAGGTCTCCGAATGGTTGGAACAGTGATGCAGTTAAGCGAATGCGATTTTCTTTATATAGAAACAGGTTATGTCGCAAGCGATATTCTTTTAAGAATCAAGCGACTACTTGATTTATGTAATGTGAATTACAATTGCCTAAAAATTGTTTACCGTAAGCAGAAGAACGCAGAATCACTTTCTCAACAGGAAGTCATTAAGAATGACCTATTATTGACATATCTAAAACAGCAAAACGTTCGTTTTTGCGACTATAGAATGAAATCCGGATGCCTTTGGATTTATGGAAATCATGAGCATGATTTAGACGCTGTGGTAAAACATTGCTGGGACGAATTTCACGTTGCCTTTACATACAATAAGTCCACCAGAGGTACACCTTGTTGGTGGACAAAAGACCGTTCGCCTAATTATTTAGAAATTCAGCCATTAAGCATGCCTTTATATGACTGCAACAGAAAAGAAGCATTTTGGAAGTCTGTTCCTGACAAAATATTTTTTAATGGGAATCGTATCTATGCACAAACTTGGAAAGAACTCTATGTATACATTACCAAAGAGTTATATGAACTCTTTCCCAGAAAGTTTATTTCAATTATTGGCGATAACCATCACCAAACTGGCATCCATATCGAAACGACTTATCATGCCCTTAGTTTAAATGAGCGTACAGTATTAACATCCAATCATTCTGGGCAATGGCTTTATATCGAAACTCAAAAAACACCTCAAGAAATGCTCAAGAATCTTTATCAGTTGATTGATTGGTGTGGCTTATCCAAAGACACTCTTAAATTTTATCTATCAACAAAAAACGATTCTGTTACCATATTAGAATATGCTCCAGTATCTACCTCAAAGAAAGAGTTGCCTATGTCAGCTGTCAAAACAAGTAATGAGATATCAAAGCAACCCGTTTTTCCCTCATCGACATCTACCTTGCCAAACAATCTTTCCCCCACCTCTAAAAATCTCTTTTCCCCTACCAGCCCTACAAGCATCCCTTCTTCCAATGAAATTCAACGCTATACAGCATTATTACAAGAATCTTTTCCTGATGGTTTCAAAGATGGTTCTGCAATCGCTAGCAAAAAAATGCGAATTGCCTATCAAAATAAGTACGGTGAGGAGCCTTCTGAATCCAAGAACGAAATTTTTGAAATTGTGCGACAGGTTGGAACACTGCGTGATGGACGTATTTATCCCAAAACGCATAGTCAGCTCCTTTCGGAAATCAATGATGAGATTATTGATCTCTTGAATACGGGCGCAACCTGTGTGTATTGCGATGCTGTTTTTGAACGGTATCGTATGCAGCTTGCAGAAGAACAGCACATTTATAATGCGGAGGCGCTGAGAGAGCCGCTGGTGTCCCTTTCTCGTGGTCGATATGTTACCAAGTGGGGGATGTTCTGCTTGCCGAATCGTGATGCGGATATCTCGATGGATGTTCTGCTTTGCATGAGAAAGCACCCTGCGCCGACGACCTACGATGAACTACAGGAAGATCTGTGGTATATCCCACTGGATAAGATCAAAAAAGCACTCATGGATGATCCGGCAATGGTGAATGTAGGTGATGGAACCTATTTCTATGCGCCCAACCTTCCGGTCAGCAAAGAGGAATTGCACCTGCTCTCCAGCTATATGGAATCGGAGTTAGGGTATCATTCCTATGCAACAACGAAACAGCTCATGCAGCTGATCCACGAGAAGTGTCCGACAATCGAGATCAATACGGAAGGTTTTTCTACACTGGCGGTAAGAAACAGCCTGTCTTATCTTCTGAGAAAAGAGTTCAATTTTAGGGGAAACATCATCAGTCTTGCAACAACGCAGCCTCCCGTGGACACCAAACAGGCATTCTGTGAATTCTGTCGAGAGCGGGAGACCATGACGACAGACGAACTTCAGGCATTTGCCGACGAAGTGGATTCTGTTATCTATTGGGACTCGGTCTTTAGTGAGATGGTTCGTGTTTCGGAGCACGATTGGGTACGAAAAGACCAAATTCGGTGGACACCAGAGGCAATTGATGCTAAACTGGATGAGATGTGTGAAGGTGACTACCTTATTATAAAGGACATTTGCCTATTCTTGCAGTTCCCAGTGGTAGACTATCGCTGGAATAGTTTTCTCTTGGAAAGTTATGTAAACACATATAGTCCCAACTATATGTTGCTTCACACAAGCTTTTCTGTGTATGATTGCTGCGGAGCAATCGTCAAGAAGACATCCGGCATTCATGATTATCATGAGTTAGCAGTTGATGTGCTGGCAAAAGATACCAACTGGAACGATCAGCAGAGTGCTTTGCAGGTGCTTGTGGACAAGGGGCTGCAGCAGCGGAAAAAGCTGGCTGACATTGCACAAGTGGTCAAGGAAGCACGTCTGAAGCGAGAAAAACGTCAAAAAGAATCAACTTGAGCAGAAATAATGTAAAAAAGTCCTCCTTATGGGATAGTAAAAGTGCTATGCTCCTGTAAGGAGGAAAATCTGTAAGGAAAGAAGTGAAAGAGCCCCGTGTATCAGTATATATGGGACCCCGAAACCGGAGGACTGCTGCTTACAACAGAAGTTTCCAAGTTCAGCAAAGAACCGCGTCCGGTTTACTATAAGGAGCTGGATATCCTTGGTTTCGACAGGTATTGGAAGTATCCGAAGGATGACCGTGCCCCATTGATGTGGGCAGAGGCAAACAACTATATCTATAAAGGCAGAACGGTTGCTCGTACAAAGGGCGGATCGCTTTATACAGCTCCAGAGCTGATCTTGTTGGATGACCCCGAACCAAACGGAGAAATGTTGCAGTTCGTCGATATCAATGGTATGGTCGAAAAGAACCGTGACATACTGGAAACTTTGGCACAGGAAACAATCCAGAAGGTTTATAATACCTATTTGGCTTATAAAAACAAGGTTGATGTTTTTTATGTTGCCTTCAGCGGCGGCAAAGATAGTGTGGTTGCACTTGATATTGTGCAGCGAGCCTTGCCGCATGATGAGTTCCTTGTTTTGTTTGGCGATACCGGAATGGAATTTTCCGATACATACAAAGCCGCTCATGATGTTGAAAACTGGTGTGTGAACAACAACATCCGATTCTTCACATCAAAAGCATCAAGAAATCCTGTTGATACATGGAAAGATTTTGGTCCACCAGCTACTGTAACCAGATGGTGCTGCAGTGTCCACAAAACAGCTCCTCAAATTATTTTGCTGAGAGATATTCTTGGTCAAAATGATTTCACTGGCATGGCTTTTGTTGGTGTTCGTGCCGACGAAAGCATTGCGCGAAGCAAATACGAATATGTTTCTTTTGGCGAAAAGCATAAGGGACAATATAGCTGTAACGCTATTCTTGAATGGAGCTCGGCAGAAATTTTTCTATATATTTATCAAGAACATCTAATTCTGAACAAGACTTATGTTAAAGGAAATCGTAGAGCCGGTTGTTTGGTTTGTCCTAGAGCGGCTGACCGAAACGATTTTATGAATCACCATTGTTATGAAAAAGAATCCGAGAAATTAATAGACATCATTCGTTACGCTTATCAGGACACTTTTCCAAATAAAGAAAGACTGGAACAATTTATTGCTTCCGGCGGTTGGAAAGCCAGAAAAAATGGGCGTGACCTCATAATGTCTGTTGGATATATGGAACCACCCTCGTCCAATGGGGACGCAATAATTCGTGTAGAAAATCCCCGAACCGATTGGAAAGAATGGATAAAAACCATTGGCGTTTTAATAAATGACACGTCTCCATATACCATAAAATTCCAAAATAGCTTTTTGGAATTTGAACTTTCTGAAGAAGGGAAAAAAATTGAGGTGCGGATTTCTGCAGAGACCGTTCGACACAATCCTGATTTCGCAAAATTAATGAAAAATGTATTCCGTAAAGCAGCAAGTTGTATCGGATGTCAGGAATGTCAAGCCGACTGCCCTCATGGATGTCTCCGTTTTGAAAATGGACAAGTACACATCAGTGATGCTTGTCGCCATTGCTCACAGTGTCATAAGCCAGAAAAAGGCTGTCTTGTATATAAATCTCTCGAAAAGCAAAAAGGAGGAGTAGTTATGGCCGGAAAAAGCATGAGTCTAAATAGCTATTCGCATCACGCCCCAAAATCAGAATGGCTTGAACAATTTTTTACGCTTAAAAATAATTTTGACGAAGAAAATTCTCTTGGTTCTCAGATGTATTCTTTTTTTAAACGTTTTCTGCGAGATGCCAAGCTAATTGATGAGACAGGTTTTTCTCATACTGCTGAAATTATAGAAAGACTTGGTTCAGAGAGTCCAGTATCATGGGGAATTCTTTATACCAATTTGTGCTACACCCCACAAGTAGGGTGGTATGTACAAAACACTGAATCTGATCAGGAATATAGTAAAAAATATCTTACAAATCTAATGATTGATTCCGGTGCAAAAGAAAGCTGGACAAATGACATCTTTGGTTCACTTGTTCGTTTGAGTGAACTCCCGATGGGAGAGATTGGGTTTGGTAAGGCTGTAAAAGAAAAAAATAGAGCGGTTGCGATTGTTCGCTCTTCTTGGGAGAACCCTGACCCGCTGATAATTCTCTACGCACTCTACCGTTTTGCAGAAGCATGCGGTGAGTACTACCAGTTCCGCCTGTCCACTTTGTTGGATGATAATATCGAACGTGACGGTGTGAGCCCCACTCGCATCTTTGGATTGAACCGTGAAACGATGATCCCGATTCTGAACGGTTTGACGGCAAACTACCCGGACTTTATCTCTGCTTCGTTTACCCTTGATTTGGAGAATATTACATTACGTTCAGATAAATCAGCGCAGGATGTTTTAGAGCTGTTCTGAATAAAGAAGAGGAATGTGAATCATGGCATGTGAAAGATACTATAAGGATTACTTCAATATCGATCCGAAATATTATGCTGCCGTTACAGCTGATTTGATTCGTGAAGGAAAGGTTGACTGGAAAAGCTTTTTTCCTCACGAAACATTTGTTAAACTGTTGGAAAAAACTCACATGGTCTTGAGCGGCATGGAACCGAAGTCGTTGTGGGTAGAGGGTGCCTACGGTACCGGTAAATCCCATGCGGCCTTAACGGTGAAGTGTCTGCTGGAAGCTACGGACGAGGAAGTACGTGATTACTTTAAGGAGTACGGACTGAGTGCAGATCTGTGCAATAAGCTGATTGCCGACAAAAACAACGGCAAGTTGATCACTGTACACCGGGTTGGTTCCAGTGCGATTCACTCGGATCAGGACTTGATCTATGCAGTCCAAAGCAGCATTATGCAAGCCCTGGAGGAGCATGGCATTGAAAACAGGGGCGAAGCGTCCCTGAGCACGGCGGCACTGCGTTGGTTGGAAGATAAGGAAGCAAACCGCATCTACTTCAACAGCTTGATTCAAGAGCAAAAATATGCGTGGGATTTTTCAGGAGATACAGTCGAGGATGTTATTAAAAAGCTGAAATCGGATGACCGTGAAGAAGTCGCATCCACCATGCGCAATATTATGAAGGTGGCGGCAGATAACAACATTGATGCCATGCGAATGGACATGAACGATATGTCCAAATGGATTAAGAATGTCATCGTAGAAAATGATTTGTCAGTAATTTTGTTTGTCTGGGATGAGTTTTCGGAATATTTTTTGAATAATCCTAATTCTCTGACCGGATTTCAAACGCTTGTGGAAATTAGCGAATCACAGCCATTTTATCTGATGATTGTTTGCCATGAAAGTGGAGCACTTATCAAAGACCCGACTATACGAAATAAAATTCTTGGTCGCTTTGTAACGCCCACCTGCAAAATCGAATTGCCCGACAACATGGCGTTCCGCCTGATGGCGAAAGCCATGAAAACCACCAATGACTCGGTCGTTCTGGACGAGTGGAAAGAAATGCGTGCAGAGCTGGATGATAACCTTGGTAGCGTTCGCAGCAGCATTATTGCCTCTCTGAAGAAAAACTCTCGTCTGGGTGAAAAAACGCAGTTGACCGATGGAGACCTTGCCGGTGTCATCCCGATCCATCCCTATGCAGCATTGTTGTTAAAGCATATGTCGGTGGCATTTAGTTCCAACCAGCGCAGCATGTTCGATTTTATTATTTCGCCGGACATGACGGATGCAAAGGGCTTTAAGTGGTTTATTTCCACCCACTGCCCGACCGATGATGAGAACCTGCTGACCATTGATCTACTGTGGGACTTTTTCCTTGGCAAAGGTGAGAGCGGCTTGAGCTCTGATGTTCGTGTGGTTTTGGACAGCTACGATCTTGTGAAGAGCGACCGTCTTACCCCGGATGAACGCCGTGTCTTTAAGACGGTGCTGCTGCTGGAGGCTATTTCTCTGCGTGTGGCAAATGTTGATATTCTTCGCCCCAATGAGCAGAATGTGGATCTTGCTTTTGCTGGAACCGACTGGCCAAAGGGAAAAGGACGTAGCATTGCACAAAAGCTGGTAAACGATGGTATCTTGTTTACACGCTCTGTGGGCGGCGGTATGTCAGAATATACGGTTGCAAACAGCGCTGGTGACACCGCAAAAGTGAAGCAGATCAAAGAGGATGTGCAGAAGGGCCTGAAGACGCAGGATCTGGTTGTAAATGCAGAACTGGCATCTGCGGTACAGCTGCCTGCTTCGATTCGCAGCCGCTTTATTATGGATTCTGCCTGCACGGGCAATTTTACTGCAAAGATGAACAGCATGGAAAGTGCCGTAAAGCCGAACCGCTTGAAGGCAGTGTGCACCTTTGCACTGAATGATGACGAAGCAACGGCAATCCGTGATAATATCGCTAAGAAGATGGCTGCCGGGCAGAGCGAGGTTCTCTTTATCGAGAGTCTTGTTCCCATGGGCAAGGATCTGGTTGAGCAGTATGTGGACAGCATGACGTACAGCCAGTATTATCGGCAGAGTGACCGGAGCAAGGCAGCCAGCTACCAGAACGAGGCGCTCAAACGCCTGCAGGATTGGAAACATAAAGTTTCCACAGGAGCATTTATGCTCTACACCAAAGACTATCCGAACGGAAACCGTATGTCTGATCTCAATGCATTGCAGCAGGAACTGCTTCGCATTGATCGACAGGAATACCCGGATGGTCTGGAACAGTATGCCCTGATCGACAATATGTTCAATAAGGGACCTCTGGCGCAGGGCGCAGAGTGCGGCATTGATCAGGTGCTGAGAGGTACCTTCAAGTCTTCGAATGCACGCGCACCAGTTTGGAAACGGCATTAAAGGATGTGTGGGATCGGAAGGACGAATACTGGGAAGATTCTACCCTGATGAGCCTTTCTGTTGTGCGTGCAAAAAAGGCAGTGGAAGATTTTGTGCAAAAGTCCTTTGCATCGCCTTCGGGTCGTGTCAGCCTGCTGACAATCTTTAATGAACTGGAAAATGCCCCGTTTGGTTATATGCCCAGCAATGTGGCGGCCTTTATGATGGGCTTCCTGCTGAAGGATTACGCAAACAATAACTATTTCTGGAGCAATGGCTCTAATAGTGAAGCAATGTCGGTTGATAAGATGAAAACTGCCATTGCGAATGCGATCAATCAGGTTGCAACGCCCAACAGTAAGTATAAAGAAGAATATATCGTGGCCATGAGCGCAGAACAGCGCGCTTTCTTGGACTGTACTGCAGCGGCATTCCGTATCCCGAATTCCCAGTGCGGTTCTATTGAGCAGGCTCGAAATGAGATCCGTGTCAAGATGAAGGGGCTGGAGTTCCCCATTTGGTGTATCAAATCTATTCTCGGAACCGATCAGGTCTGCACCGAAAGCTCGGCAGAGGACTTGGCACGGGTGATTACGGATTACTGCGGCATTGCCAATAATGCAAATGGTGGACGTGCAAGCGAGAGCGAACTGGCGGATGCGATTGGTAAGAAAGTTATGGCAGTACCGTCTGTTGCAGCAGATCTGGAGCACTTGCTTAACAACGAACACACCCGTAAAGGCATGATGGCCTATATCGCTGAATATCAAAATGGCGAGCTGGTTCAGCTGGCAAATGATATTAACGACGGTGGAGCATATCTGGATCAGGTAAAGAAGAAATTCAACGCAGATGATGCGAACTGGGTCTGGAATCCGGTCACTGCAGATGAAAAGATTTCGGATGTGATTCTGGAATATAAAATTATTGCAGAAACCAATAAGAGCATGCCTGGAAACCATAGTCTGAATGAAGTGGTGAGGGAATGGAACCGCCGCACGAACAATATTAAGATGCCTTATGAGGTATTGCGTAAAATCACAGGTGACCTGGAACCGATGCTGGAACAGCTCCGCAATATGAAGCAAAGCGGTATGCTGATGGAGCAGAATCGGCAGAAATTCTTGGATGTACTCCTGACGCAACGCGAAAACTTTGAAAAATTCTACCCTCTCGGTGCACAGGCAGGATATTTCAAACAAGCCTGCGGTGCATTCTTGGATGGAATGGATGACGCAGATATTATGGGGTTCTTTACGGAACTGCCCTCGAATCAGTTCCTAAAGAGCGGATCCGAATATTACAATTACATTCAGAGTGAGGCGGCTGCCTTCTTAGCAAAGCAGCAAGGAAAACGGTTAAAGGATATGTGGATTCAAAAGACGGGGACAAAGGATCCTCGTTCTTGGTCTACGACCTATAGCACTCCGATCCTTTGCATGTTTGATGACAATGACCGTGCAGAAGCAAGGCAGATGTTTGCAATCATTCAGAAAAATTCCCCGACAGAGGCAGAGGCAAATAAGGCACTTGCGTACTTGGATAAAGCAACGTTCTATGACCGTCTGAAGGATGCAACAGAGCGGGATCGGTGCTTTATGAAGCGTGTGGTCGGCTCTTACGCAACCTTGCTGACAGATGCTGACGAAGTCCGAAACAAGCTGCTTGGCATGGTCAATGAAGATGCATACTACTGGATCGACAACCAGACCGTACAGAACAAGCTGCGGCAAATGGCTGATCAGAAGTATAAGACAGGCGGCTGTGATCGCGTCATGGCAATAATTGAAAAGATGGATGCCGGACAGCTGCGAAAATATCTGATGGATCTTGTCAGCGATAATATGGTCGTTGGTATGGAGATTTTGAAAAACGAGTAAGGAGAGCGTAAATGAGCACTTGCACCGATATTGATGCTTGCTTCCAAGAAATCAGTTCGTACTTTTCGCATGAAAAGACGGGATTCCCGTTGATAGTCAATACAGAGAATGCGGAACAGTATAATGCTATCATGAACCGTTTGGAAGTAGATGCCAGCACAGAAAAGATCATGGTTTCGGATACTTGTGCACCAGATGGTCTGCCAGATGTATCGAAAGCGCAGCGTATGATCAGCGGCGACGGACGGTTTGTCTTGGGCGGCATTGCACAGGCATTGATGCTTCGCGGTGAAACAGATTTGATAGACAAGGTCGGCGAACTGCTTTCGTACTCTATCTGCGGATATTGTGTAATTGTGTTGTATCGTTGTGATGCAATAATTGCACGGCACTGCGGTAAGGATCCGCGTTTGGAGCGCAGAACGGTATTGGTGCAAGGTGAAAGTACGCCTCTCCCAACTATTTATATCGCAAAGAACAAAGCTGCCGTATGGGGACATCATATCGATGGATTGAAAGCGCTTTTTAGATGGCTGGAAGAAATTCCGCTCCGTGATGGAAAGGCATATCAAGCAGTTACGGTTGTAACAGGAAAGTCTGTTACGCTGTTTTCTGGTGCGCTCTATACCGTGAGGGAAGCAGGCGGTGTGTACGATTTGCTCTGTAAAAAGTATGCCGACATAAAAAATGCTACGAAAAACACCTACGGTACGGAAGAGCAGTGGTACTGGCTGAATGATGAGCTGAAAGACTGCACGAATTTCTCTGCGTATGTTACAAGTGAATTTGGAGCAACAAGTAATCTTTCGCTGCGCTGTAAGAGCGTTTTCTTGTCGAGCGACACTCTAAAACAGTGGCTCTTGTGGTTGGCATTAAAAGTATTTGGTGAACCGAGCAATGCGTATCTAACGCTTGTGCTCTGCGAAACAGAAACAGCAGATGATTTTAGAGCGAGTATTGTTCTGAAACTTGCTGATATTGATGTGGCTGCGACACAATTCTCCCGGTATTATGACGAAAGAAAGCAAATGCTGGATGCGATTGGGGAAAATCCAGAACTTCTGGAGAAGTATATCACCCGGATTGGCAAGCATGAGAAGAATGCCCTCTATTATCTGACGGATCGTAGCGAAATCGAACGCCATGAAATCATGCGCCTTTTGGCAGTGTATGAGTATTCTGATACGGAGATACACAATGCTATGGCGAAGGTATCGGATGCGCTGAAGCTTTATTTGGAACGATTCGACTTCGATGAGACAAATACAAAACTACCGGAAGGGGATGTGGCATTTAGAACAACTCTAACGGATTATTTCGAAGCTTATAAGCGCCAAAAAGTGACAAACCGATTGGACGGCGAGTTCCTAAAGAGAGTCAATGAATTTGCATATACTCGACCGTTCAATAAACTTCAGATGCGAAGCGCAATAATGAAGAACGTTCCAAAGGACGGAACGAAACTGTTCTTTTTGGATGCACTTGGCGTAGAGTATTTGGGGTTTATCTCGGCTAAATGTGAGGATTATGGGTTGATCGAAGACGTTTCGATCGGTCACTGCGTTGTGCCTTCGATAACAAAAATCAACAAAGAATTCCAGAGCCAATTCCCCCCAGAAATGCAAGTGGATGTTAAAGATTTGGATGATCTAAAGCATCACAGCCAGATCTATCAGTATACAAGTGAAAAACTTCCAATTCACTTGTTTGCAGAGCTGAGTGAAATCGACAAGGTTTTGAAGACTGTTCAGACTGGGCTTCTTCAAAATGCGATGGAGCGTGCGGTTATTGTGTCGGATCATGGCGCAAGTCGATTAGCGGTTCTTTACGGCAAAGAGCGTGATGCGGCATTTGCCCTCGATGAAAAAGGAGAACATAGTGGACGCTGCTGCCAAGTGGATTGTGATCCCGGAATTCCAGAAGCAACCTATGAAAGCGGATACTCCGTGCTGGCAAATTATGAACGCTTTAAGGGAAGCCGAAAGGCCAATGTAGAAGTGCATGGTGGTGCGACGTTGGAGGAAACAGTGATTCCGGTAATCGTGCTTACTAGAAAGCCCAAGGAGGTACAGTATAGCTTTACGGAAACAACCGTTAAGCTTTCCGTGAAAAAACCGGTTGTAGTTACGCTGTATTGTACGGTGCCGATGAAGAATCCGCAGATTTTGGTAAATGGCAAACTATATGATGGCGAGTTTGTGGCAGACAAACGCCATGCAAAGTTTACCATTCCCGAAATTAAGAGAAGTAAAACATATTCCGCAGAGGTTTTGGACGAGGGTAAAAAGACGGGAACGACTTTGAGCTTTGTCGCAAAGAAGGAAACACGAGAAGTTGATATGTTTTAACAGAAAGGTATTTGTATGAGCGAGATGCAAGGTGAGCTGATGGAGCGTCTCAAAGATAATTTCGATGAGATGGTCGTATATAAAGACCTGCAGCGCAGTAACTTTATCACAGCCTTCAAGCTGCCCTCTTTTATGCGCGATTGGGTTCTAAAGCGCTTTGAGGACGAAGACGGCGAGATCGATGTTGAAAGTGCTACAGAATTCATTCGAGAGTTTATTCCGAAGAAAGAGGACTGGAAGAGCATCGTAAACCGGGTGGTAAACGATGGTGAGCATGTAAAGTTTTTGACCAAAATATCCGTTAATATCGATATCAAAACACAGGTTTTGTCCTTTGCATTGCCGGATTACGGCTTGAGCTTTAAGGAAACTGTTATTCCCCAAATGACATGGAATGAGTGTAGTACAGTTCTTCTGAAAGCTGAGGAAAACTGGGGTATTGTAGAACTGGGTTATGAGCCGCCTGCCGAAAAGAAAAAAAATGGAAAGATAAAACTGCTCGGATTTAGAGATTTCTGCCCGTATATCGTTGATCTGGATGAGTATCGTGCAGCGAGAGAAGCCTTTGAATTGCCAGAATGGATCGATATTGTTTTAGGCGCTATCGATTACAATGCGGCAGGATACGAAAATCAAAGACAAAAGCTTGCAATGATTACTCGACTGCTTCCGTTTGTCGAAAAACGGTTGAACCTCATAGAACTTGCGCCCAAAGGCACGGGTAAATCTTATTTGTTTGGCTCTGTAAGCCGCTATGGCTGGCTTTCTTCTGGCGGCACGATGTCCCGCGCAAAGATGTTCTATGACTTGAGCCGTCGTCAAGAAGGGTTGGTGTTTGGACACGATTATGTTGCACTTGACGAGGTTCAGACAATTGATTTCTCCGATGTGGATGAAATGCGCGGTGCGCTGAAAGGATACATGGAAAACGGTAAATATACCGTTGGAAACCATGAAGGAGCGGCGGATTCGGGAATCGTTCTTCTGGGTAACATTCCGCAAAATGCCATGAATGAGTATATGAATATGTTTGCCACGCTCCCAGAAGTGTTCCATGAAAGTGCCCTAATCGACCGATTCCATGGATTTATCAAGGGGTGGGAACTGCCTCGCATGAACAATGACCTGAAAATCTGTGGTTGGGCACTGAACTCTGAATATTTCACGACGATTATGCACGCATTAAGAGATGATCCGTCGTATAGAGCAGTCGTGGATGATGCTGTTGAAGTCCCTGAAAAAGCGGATACACGCGACACTGAAGCGATTTTGAGAATTGCCACCGGATACTTGAAGTTGCTTTTTCCTCATGTACAACGAAAAGAAGATATGAAAAACCGCGATTTCAAGACATACTGTTTGAAACCCGCTATGGAAATGCGAAGCATTATTAAGATTCAGCTCGGAATATTGGATCCAGATGAATTTGGAGGAAAAACGGTTCCGAATATAACAGTAAAAGATTGGGATTAAAATGAAGATTTGTATTGCATGTGGAAAGGAACCCCTTTCCAAAGATGAAATTGGAATCAATAAAAAACTTCTAGGCGAACATGTAGAGAATTTCTACTGCATGGACTGCTTGGCAGATTACTTAGAAGTCGAAACCCAAGATCTGCTAGATAAAATTGAGGAATTCAAAGAAGAAGGGTGCAAACTTTTCTTGTAAATTGGGACATCGAAAATGATTTATGCTGATAATGCTGCCACAACACCGTTGGATTTAGAAGCTTATGAAGCGATGAAACCATACTGGTGGGAGAATTATGGAAATCCCTCGCAACCGTATTCTATGGCTCGAGAACCAAGGATCGCATTAAAACGAGCCCGTGAGAAAATAGCAAGCTGTATTGGTGCTGACGCTGAAGAAATATACTTCACATCTTGCGGGACGGAAAGTGATAACTGGGTAATCAAGGAGGCAGGCTGTGCAGGACTTGGAGATGGTGCTCGAACAGAAATCATCACGTCGGCAATCGAGCATCACGCAATCCTAAATGCTTGTAATTCCGTAAAAGGAAGAGGGTGTGATATAAAATACCTCTTCCCTACTTCGGATGGTATAATCCCAGTGCAAGCCTTGCAAGCTGCAATTTCAAACAAAACTCAATTGGTTTCTGTCATGCTTGTGAACAACGAAATTGGCACCATCCAGCCAATTCAAGAATTATGTACTATTGCCCACCAACAAGGAGCGCTGTTTCACACAGATGCTGTTCAAGCCATCGGACATATTCCCATTAATGTGCATCGCTTAGGCGTTGATTTCATGTCGGCATCAGCACATAAGTTTAATGGTCCAAAAGGTATAGGATTTCTATATATACGCGAGGGAATAAAAATCCTACCCTACATGAATGGCGGTTCACAAGAAAGAGGCCTGCGCGCTGGAACTGAAAATGTTCCTTTGATTGTCGGTATGGCAAAGGCTCTTGAAAAGAATTGTTCTTGTATAGAAGAAACAAGTAAACGCCTATCATCGATAGAATCTGCTTTTTTGAGAACTCTAAAAGAAAAGCAAGTTGATTTTATTCGTAATGGTTCTGCAAATCATCATATTCCCGGCAATATTAATGTTTCGTTTCGTGATGTCTCAGGTGAGACGATCTTGCATCGACTTGACTTGAAGAAAATTTTTGTTTCTACCGGTTCAGCTTGCGACTCTCAAAATGTACAGATTTCTCATGTAATTAAGGCAATTGCTGTTCCAGCGGAGTATGCCCATGGAACGATTCGTGTTTCATTCGGGAAAAGCAATACATTAGAGGATGCTCAGTGTATTGCGTCTGAGATTGCAAAAATACTGAAATAAGCTTCCTGTTGTGCAGCTGCTTAGCAGGTCAAAAATAGTACTCTTTAAATAAACTTTATAGTTTTCTTTCTTTTCGTTGAATCATTGCCTTATCCATGGTAATATTAAGTTAAGCTTTACAAGGAGAGTGATTATAATGCCTTTGAATCGAATTTCTTTAAAACATTTTACCGTCTTTGAACAGTTAGATATAGAATTATCCGATGGTCTCAATGTTTTCGTAGGTGCAAACGGAAAAGGCAAAACCCACATCATGAAAGTTTTATATAGTGCCTGTCAGTCTGCTGATCCAAAAGTAGCATTCAACCAGAAAATTGTACGGTGCTTTTTACCTGATGACCATCGGATTGCTCGCCTTGTCAGTAGAAAGCCTGGAAATACAGATGCTGTTGTTCGAGTTAGCGGTAGCAGTTTGTCTAGTGATGAAGCAAAAATTCTTTCTGCAAAATTCAATATTAAGACTAAAAAATGGGATGCAAGCGTTACTGGTGAAGACGGTTGGGAAAAGCTATTTCAAGATATGACCAGCACTTTTATCCCTGCGAAAGAAATTCTCTCTAACGCTTACAACTTAAATGCTGCCGTAGAAAAAAACAACATTTCCTTCGACGATACCTATCTTGATATTGTAAACTCTGCAAAAATAGATATTTCTATGGGTAAAAACCCGGCATCAAGGAGAAAGCTCTTAAGTCAAATCGAAGATATTATCGATGGCAAAGTATTTTTTGACCGGAGCAAAGATGAGTTTTATTTAACTCAAGGAAAATCGAAATTGGAATTCAATCTAGTTGCAGAAGGTATTCGGAAAATCGCTTTGATTTGGCAACTTGTGAAAAACGGCACTTTAGAAAAGGGTTCAATTCTTTTCTGGGATGAGCCGGAAGCTAATATCAATCCTATTCATCTTTCCATTATCGCAGAAATTCTTTTAACCCTTCAGCGTAATGGTGTTCAAGTCTTTATTTCCACTCATGATTATATACTAGCAAAGTACATCGAAATTCGCAGTAAAAGCGAAGATAATGTTACTTTCTTTTCCTTTTATAGTGAGAACGATACAGTTCATTGTGAAGAAAGCCAGAAATTCAGTCAACTTAAAAACAATCCGATTATGTCAGCATTTGATGCCTTGCTAGACGAAGTATACTTTGATCAGGTGAATGGAAATGGCTAATAGAATCTTTGAAGATGAAAACCATATCTACCAAATAGATTTCAGTGCTGCGATTTGGGCAACAGATCAGCTACATGAAACTTTTCAGCATAACACATCCTCTTTATTAAGCGACGTGGATTTTGTTGCAGAAACGGAAGAAGAGATCCTTTTGGTTGAATATAAAAATGCAGCCATTCCTGGTGCATCGAATCCAGCAGCCTTTCAACCCGGAAGTCAAAAATCAAAGCAAAAAATTGCTTTCAAGTATTATGATTCATGGCTTTATTTACACTTGTTTAAACGGGGAAAACGATTCCATTATGTTTATATTTTGCAGTATCCAAATGGAGACACTACCTCTCGAAGACTGATTCGGAATCAGATTGCAGAACTATTGCCATTTCGTTTGCAATCAATCCATAGCATTACTGAACCTATGATTTCGGCCTTTGATGTTTTTTCAATTCAAGAATGGAATAGCAACGATACTTATAAAATTTTCCCAATTTCGCCTGTGGCAGGAAACACCGATACAGAAGAAAGCAGTGTTGGATAAACATAGTAATGTTGCTCTTTTCCCCAGAACAACCGCCTTATCTGCTCTCCCCTCCCCTATTCATCGCATTGTTCCCAAGAACGAGCCCGAAAAATGTACGATTATGACATCAATTTGCAGGTGTCGAGCCATGTGGAATGTGTCATTGCGCTTTCCAAGGGTACAGGCACTGCCAGCTTATAAACACATTTGGCTCTCTCAAAATTCATTATCAGCCACCCGCCCGTCTGATTTTCAGGCGGGCATTTCTTTTTGGCAGAATATAGTCATTCCGCAAAATCCGTGGTACAATAGATGCAAGAATTATTTTTCAGGAAAAGTATCCTGCTATCCAATTTATAGGACACCCATTGTTGTAAAATCAGGATGTCCACCTATCACAAAAAACAAGGAGCAACGTATGCCAAACGATAAGATCACCGCCGTAGGTGCCAACATTGCCGAAAAAGCCGCCATGATCTGGAACGTAGCCGATATGCTGCGCGGGCCGTTCAAGCCCCACGAGTACGGTCTGGTCATTCTGCCCATGACCGTGGTGAAGCGGTTCCACGACTGCCTGCTGCCCACCCATCAGGCGGTGCTGGACACCTACGAAAAGGTGAAAAAGCTGCAAGTCATCGACGGCTTTTTGCAGAAAGCCTCCGGCTACCAGTTCTACAACACCAGCCGGTTCACCTTCGAGACCCTGCTGGCAGACCCGGACAACATTGAGTCCAACTTCCGGGATTACCTGTCCGGCTTCTCTGCCAACGCACAGGACGTGCTGGCAAAGTTCGACTTTGACAACATCATCAAGCGGATGGTGGAGAGCAACACCCTCTACCTCGTTATCAAGGAGTTCGGCTCCGAGAAGGGCTATCTCGGCCCGGATAAGATCAGCGCGGTGGACTGCGGCTACATCTTTGAGGACTTGGTGCGGCGGTTCTCCGAGAGCTTTGGCGAGGAAGCCGGAGCACACTTCACCAGCCGGGACATCATCTACCTGATGACCGACCTGCTGCTGTCTGAAGCCGACCTCGACACCAGCAGCATGACCGTTTACGATATGGCCATGGGCACCAGCCAGATGCTCAGCTGCATGGAAGAGCGCATCCACGAGCTGAACAGCGACATTGAGGTGACCTGCTTCGGGCAGGAGTTCAACCCCTCCACCTTTGCCATCGCCAAGGCGGACATGATGATCCGCGGCGGCGACCCCAACAATATGCGGTTCGGCGATACGTTGTCCGAGGATCAGTTTCCCGGATTCACCTTCCAGTACATCATCTCCAACCCGCCCTTCGGCATCGACTGGAAGCGGGAGCAGAAGGCGGTGGAAGCCGAGGCCGCCCGGGGCGAGATGGGGCGTTTTGCGCCCGGTCTGCCCAAGATCAGCGATGGGCAGCAGCTTTTTGTGCTGAACGGTCTTGCCAAGCTGGCAAACAAGGGCAAGATGGCCATTATCCAGAACGGCTCTCCCCTGTTCAGCGGCGATGCCGGCAGCGGGCCCAGCAACATCCGGCAGTATATTCTGGAAAACGACTGGCTGGACTGCATCATTCAGCTTTCCACCGATATGTTCATGAACACCGGCATCTCCACCTACATCTGGGTGCTCAGCAAGGATAAGCCCACCCACCGCGCGGGCAAGGTGCAGCTCATTGACGCCAGCCACTGCTTTGAGCCACGCCGTAAGAGCATCGGCACCAAGCGCAACGACATCACCGATGCCTGCCGGGAGCTGATCGTCACCGCCTACGGCGAGTTTGCCAACGGCAAGGTGTACGGCGACAAAAACGGCATCTACTGCGAGAGCAAGGTGTTCGAGAGCGTGGAGTTCGGCTACAACAAGATCGTGGTGGAGCGTCCCCAGCGGGACGAGGCTGGCAGCATCATCCTGAAACGCGGCAAGCCTGTGCCGGACACCAGCCTGCGGGACACCGAAAATGTACCGCTAGTGCAGGATATTGACGCCTACTTTGCCCGGGAAGTTCTGCCCTACGCCCCCGACGCATGGATCGACCACAGCAAGACCAAGGTGGGCTACGAGATCCCCATGACCCGCTATTTCTACGAGTATCAGGCCCCGGAAGCCGTGGAGGACATCGTGGCACGCATCACCGCACTGGAACAGGATATCTCCGCCGGGCTGGCAGAGCTGTTCCATAAGGAGGGCTGACCATGGCACGGAAAATGAAAGACAGCGGCATTGAATGGATTGGGGAGATTCCAGAGGGGTGGGAGGTTGTAAAGGCTAAGTATCTTTTTGCTCAACGGAACGAAAAAGGGAACTCTGCTCTTGTTCTTCTCTCTCCTACTCAAAAATACGGTGTTATTCCACAAAGTCAGTTAGAGGGCGTTGTTCAAGTCAAAGAAAACACAGATTTACGAGCTTTCAAAACAATCCATATTGGAGATTTTGTAATCAGTCTGCGTAGTTTTCAAGGCGGCTTTGAGTTTTCAAATTATGAGGGTGTGTGTTCCCCTGCATATCAGGTATTTCATGCCACCAAAGACCTTTCCAATGACTTTTTTCGGTATCTTTTCAAATCAGATGGTTTTATCAGTAAAATAAACAGTCTTACTGTCGGCATTCGTGAGGGCAAGAATATCCAGTACTGGGATTTTTCAAATATGCTACTTGCCCTTCCTCCTAAAAAGGTTCAGATTCGCTCTGCTCAATATTTGAATGCAAAATGCACTTGACACTATGCTTTCCAAAACTCGTTCCAGCATTGAGGAATACAAAAAGCTCAAGCAGGCAGTTATTACGCAGGCTGTTACCAAAGGCGTGCGTGGTGAGCGGGAGATGAAGGATAGCGGGGTTGCGTGGATTGGGGAAATTCCGAAAGAGTGGGCTGTTCAAAAAATCAAGTCAATCTCCTCGCGTATCAATGTTGGCGTCGTTATCCGTCCTTCTGAATATTTTGACGAAAACGGAACTGTTCCATTTTTACGCGGCATAAACGTAAAAGAATATGTTATCTCTTCGGACAGCATGGTCTATATCAACGAGTCCAGCAATCGTCTCCTTTCAAAATCCCAAGTCCATACAGATGATATTCTAATAGTTCGTGATGGAAGCATTGGTACTTCCTGCGTTGTTCCAGCGGAATATGATGGTGCAAATGTAGTTTCCATGGTTATTGTCACCCCTTCGATTAGCTGTGATTCTCGTTTCATCTGCTACTCTTTGAATTCTGATGTTGGCAAGACACAATTTACTTTAACAAAAATTGGTTCAGCGTTAACACATACAAGCGTCAGTGCCGTTTCAGATATTATTGTTGCTGTTCCATCTTGCGCAGAACAAAAAGAAATCGCCGACTACCTTGACGCCAAGTGCGCCGAGATTGACAAGCTGATTGCAAAGAAGGAGCAGCTGGTAAAAGAACTGGAAAGCTACAAGAAAAGTTTGATTTATGAGGTTGTAACGGGGAAACGAGAGGTGTAAAATATGGAAAACAACTCACCTATCCTTATCAGTGCGTTAGTTTCAATCATTGTCTCCTGTGTATCATCATGGATTACTTTGTCTCTTCCAAAACTTAAAAAACCAAAAATCTATGTCAAATTTGTTGGTTCTCGCTTAACAGAATCTCTTTCTTCCTTAGGTTATATTGAAACTACCAATGGTCTTTCACTCCATGTTCCACTTTGGCTTGATATTTGTAACACTTCCGGAGTCTCTAAAATCATCCGAAATATTAGTCTTTTTGCATATAAGGACAAAGATTTTATTGCCGAGTTCAAACAATGCCAGGGCAATACAATCAATTCAAATAAATCAGATGCTGTTACTTTAGGCGATGAAGGCTCTTATACCACTGTTATCGCTGCAAATAGTTCAAAGCGCTTAGCTTTACAGTTTTTTCTTTTTCAAAGTGATTTTTCTCCCGGAATCAATCAATTCAATAAATTGTATTTATCCTATTATGATGAAAGCGGTGATTTAACAAGTTATTACTTAACAGATATCAAGGCAAATTGGATTGAAGGGACACTATCTCATCCTAAACAATGGATATCTCTAAATGAATCTCGCCGAGTATTACTTAATGATAAGAGGTTAAAAAATGAGTTGTCCTGATGTAAACACATCCGCAGTAACAATAAATTTAGTTACAGATGTAATTGTTCCGTTGGCTTCTGCACTTATTGGTGGCCTACTGGCACTATTGGGCGTCTACATTACCTTAAAGCGTGATAAACTTGAGCGTCAACTGGAAAAGGAAGAAAGCGCACAACCATTTTTCTCTATTTTTGCACTATATGACAGTCGTTTTTCAAATTCCCAAGAACATACGTTTTCTTTCATTGCTGGCGATACTTATGATGATGAACAATCCCATCTTGTAGCCAATATTGTTAATTCTGAAAAAATTGAATTCATAATAGATGAATTTTATATTGATAGCGTTCACTATCATCCTTACGGATACGAGAAGCAGTTTATTTCAAAAGGATTGGTTTGTACAATAATCATAAATGTTAAAACTGGTGCCAATTTGTCTGATGCAGTGATGTACGTCACCGATGCAAATTTCAAAAAACATACTTACAAATTAAAATGCAGAAACGAACTCGTTATTGATTTTGAAGAACTTCAAAAGGAGGTCTAACCATGCCCCTCATTACCACCGAAAAGCAGTTTGAATCGGACATTGCGGCGGCGCTGCTCTCCCCTGCCGGGGGCTACACCCGCAACGGGGATTGCTACGACCCCAAGCTGGGGCTGTTTGTGGATACCCTGATCCGCTTTGTGCAAAACACCCAGCCCAACGAGTGGGCATTTTTTGAAAAGCAGAACCCGGTAAACCCGGTGCGGAAGTTCTGCACGGCCTTTAACAATGCCTGCGATGCGGACGGGCTGCTTTCGGTGCTGCGGTATGGGTTCAAGCACCGGGGACGGCGGTTCCGGGTGTGCTATTTTCAGCCGGAGTCCGCGCTGAACCAGAAGGACGCCCAGCGCTACGCCCAAAACGAGATCACCTGCAACCGGCAGTGGTTCTACTCCGACACCACCCACAACTCGGTGGACATGGTGCTGGCGGTAAACGGCATCCCGGTGTTCGCCTTTGAGCTGAAGAACCAGTTCACCGGGCAGACCGTGGAGAACGCCAAGCAGCAGTGGATGCACGACCGGGACCCGCGGGAGGTGTGTTTCCAGTTCAACAAGCGCATTCTGGGCTACTTTTGCGTAGACCTGACCGAGGTGTGGATGGCCACCCGGCTGGCGGGCAAGGACACCCGCTTTCTGCCCTTCAATCAGGGCTCCAACGGTGCCGGGCGGGACGGCGGCGCAGGCAACCCGCCCAACCCCAGCGGCTACCTTACCGCCTACCTCTGGGAAGAAGTGTTCCAGAAGGACAGCATGATGGACATCCTGCAAAAGTTCATGAGCCTGCAGGACGGCAAGACCCTCATCTTTCCCCGGTATCATCAGCTGGACGTGGTGCGCAAGCTGGTGGCAGATGTGCGGCAGAAGGGTGCCGGGCAGCACTATCTCATCCAGCACAGCGCCGGGTCGGGCAAGTCCAACTCCATTGCATGGACGGCGTACCGGCTGGCTTCCCTGTTCAACACCGAGAACAAGCCGGTGTTTGCCAGCGTAATTGTAGTGACCGACCGCACCGTGCTGGACGCGCAACTGCAGGAGACCATCTCCGGCTTCGACCATACGCTGGGTGCGGTGGAGGCCATCGGCGAGGACAAAAACTCCGGCGACCTGCGGGATGCCATCAACAACGGCGCGCGCATCATCATCACCACGCTGCAAAAGTTCCCGGTCATCTACACCGAGGTGAATAAGACCGCCGGGAAGAACTATGCCGTCATCATCGACGAAGCGCACTCCTCCCAGACCGGCACCTCTGCTTTAAAGCTGAAAGCCGCCCTTGCCGACACCGAGGATGCGCTGCGAGAATATGCCGAGCTGGAGGGCAAAGCGGAGGACGAGATCGACCCGGAGGATGCACTGGTAAAGGAACTGACCTCCCACGGGCGGCACAAAAACCTGTCCTTCTTCGCCTTTACCGCCACCCCAAAAGCCGCCACGCTGGAACTGTTCGGCACCGAGTACCCGGATGGCAGCCACCACCCTTTCCACATTTACAGCATGCGGCAGGCCATCGAGGAAGGGTTCATTCTGGATGTGCTGCAAAATTACATGACCTATTCCACCTGCTTCAAGATCGCCAAGACCATCCCGGACAACCCCGATCTGCCTGCCAGCCGGGCGGCAAAGCTTATCCGCAAGTACGAGGAACTGCACCCCTACAACATCAGCCAGAAGGCAAAGATCATTGTAGAGACCTTCCGGGAGACCACCTGCCACAAGATCGGCGGGCGGGGCAAAATGATGGTGGTCACCTCCTCCCGGCTGGCGGCGGTGCGGTACTTCCACGAGGTCAAGCGCTACATTGCCGAGCAGGGCTATGACGATGTGCAGATCCTAGCGGCGTTTTCCGGTGCCGTACCGGACGGCGGCGTGGAGTACACGGAGCAGTCCCTGAACGTCCGCGCCGACGGCAGCCACATTGCGGAGAGCCAGACCAAAAAGGAGTTCCACAACAACTTCAATGTGCTCATCGTGGCAGAAAAATACCAGACCGGCTTTGACGAACCGCTGCTCCACACCATGATCGTGGACAAAAAGCTGAAGGGCGTCAAGGCGGTGCAGACCCTCTCCCGCTTAAACCGTACCTGCCCCGGCAAAACTGACACCTTTGTGCTGGATTTTGTGAACAAGGCAGAGGACATCCGGGAGGCCTTCCAGCCCTTTTATCAGGAGACGTTTCTGGAACAGGAGGTCAACACCGACCTCATTTACAAGACCCAGAAGGAGCTGCGGAGCTTTGCCGTCTATTCCGATGCCGACGTGGAAGCCTTTTCCAAGGAATATTTCCGCAGCACCAAGCAGGACAAAAACGCCGTGGGCCGCATGAGCAGTGTTTTGAAGCCGGTGGCAGACCGCTACAACCAGAAAACGCAGACCGAGCGGTATCAGTTCCGCCGCCTGCTGCGCAGCCTTGTCAAGTGGTACGGCTACGTTTCGCAGGTGGCGCGGATGTTCGATGAAGAGCTGCACAAAGAGAACGTATTCTGTGCTTACCTGCTCAAGCTGCTGCCGCCGGACGAAGTCTCTCCGCTGGACTTGGAGGGCAAATTGCAGCTGGAGTATTACAAGCTGCAAAAGACCTTTGCCGGTGCCATCCAGCTGGAGCACGCCAAGGGCGTCTACGAGCCGGTCACCCAGAAGGGCGCTCTCGGCCACGACCCCAAGGAGCCGTTGGACGAGATCATTTTAAAGATCAACGAGAAGTTCAAGGGCGAGTTCACCAACGCCGACCGGGTACTGCTTACCGCCCTGCATGACCGTCTGCTGGCCGACCCGAAGCTGGCAAAGCTGGCGCGCAGTTCTGACCCGCAGATTTTTACCGAGAGCATCTTCCCCAAGGCTTTCGACACCGCCGCACAGGACAGTTATCTTGAAGCACAGGACACCTTCTCTTCCCTGTTTGAGGACACCAGCAAGTATAAAGCCATTATGTCTGCACTGGCAGAGTGGCTGTACGGAGAGTTTCGGAAGAAATAAACAAAACAGAATGGATTTGAGATTTTATGGCAAGCCTGCATCTATCGAATGCAGCACAAGGGTTTAGATATTCCCCAAAAAACGCCGCCAGCGTATCATGTGAAGCCCTTCACATAGTACACTGGCGGCTTATCATTTTCCTTATTTATACAGCTTTCGGCGTGAGCCACTTTTCTGATAAAGACATTCGTTGCGTTTCACATAAAGAATCCTCTGTCCAACGAAAACGGTGAAACAGATTTTTACGCCCTCATCATTCTCTATAATTAGCACTGCACCGCAGTTCTTGACGTTTCCCATCCAGAGAATACCGGATAGTGATCCCATCATTTTCTGTCGCTACTTCCACCTGTTCTGCATGTTCAAACAGATCGCGCAGACGGCGGTACTCTGCCCGCTGGCTCTCCGTATAATGGGACGGCATATCCGAGGTAAGGAACACATTGCCCAGCAGGGCATTGACCGTGGCAAGGGTGCGTTTTTGCTCTGCCGTCAGCTTGCAGTTTTCCTCCCGGAGAAAGAACACATCCGGGTCGCTGCCGTAGGCGCGGCCATTGAGCTGCCGCCGAAAGATTGTATTATTGATGGCCTGCTTTGTGGACACCCGTTCCCGGTGGAACAGGCGCATATACCACACATCGTCCCAGTCCAGACCTACGTCACAGCTGACGCGGCAGTAATCCACCAGCCCGAAAGTCGGCATCACCGGTACGCCGCAGCCGAGGATCTGCTTTTGCCCGCACCAGCCGCGCAGCAGTTCCATAGCACGGTACATCCGGGCTGCCCGGCTCTCGCGGGTGTTGCCAAAGGGAGCAGCACCGTACAGAAAATCCAGCTTGACAAGGTCAAAGCCCCAGTCATTCAGCACCCGGTCGAACACCCGGCGCAGATAGTCCAGCACTGCCGGGTTGTCGATATCCAGCGCATAAAAGCTGCTCCAGTTGCTGCCGCAGCACCACGGTTTGCCGTTTACTTTCAGCAGCCAGTCCGGGTGCTGCCGGAAAAGAGCGGAGTCCTTTTCGCACACAAAGGGCGCAAGCCATAGTCCGGCCTGAAATCCGGCGGCGTGGATCTCCTGCACCATGCCTTTCAGCCCATGGGGGAATTTCTGCGCATCCGGTTCCAGCCAGTCCCCCACCTTTGGCTCCCAGCCATCGTCGATCTGGAACAGGTCCCCCGGGCAAAGCAGGCTGCGGCATCCGGTCAGATCCTCCCGGATGGTATCCTCGGTGATGTCCTGATAGCGGTTGTACCAGCTGGAATAGCCTGCCAGCTTCTTCTCTGTCCGAGGGCGTATGCCCATAGCCTGAAACCAGCCGTCGAACACCGCCGCCTCGCCGCCTGCGGCAAAAAAGAGGTCGAACAGGGCAAAACTGCCGCCGGGATGCTCTACCCCGGCGCAGTCCCGCTCCAGCGTCAGCAGGGCTTTGCGGCTGTCATAGCGGAGGATGGTATAACCCGGTGTTTCATCCAGAGAGGCCACCAGCCGGAACTGCGCTCCCTTGCGGAAATAGCAGTAGGAAAAGCCGTGGCTCTGGCCGTTATGATGCCCGTAAGGCACAAAATGATAATCGCCGTAGCGGTCAAAGGCATATTTTTTGCGCAGAAAAGCCGGAATATGGTCAGTGCCGCGCAGTTTGCCGTTCCGGTCCAGTTCCGGGCTGTATGTCCACGTCTGGTAGCCGTTCATGAACAGGCGCTCGTCCTCTGCCATCTTCCACGGCAGCTCGGCACGCACCGTTTTCAGCGTCCCGGCGGGCAGGTCAGCGGAAAGATGCACCGCACCGCAGCCCGGGTGCACCGGGGCATCGCCCTGCCGCACGCCGCCGGTGGTCTCTGCATACCAGTGCAGCGTTTCAGTCATGGCGTGCATCCTCCCCGTGGAGCTGTGCGCTGATCTCGGCAGCGCGGGCATCGGTCAGAACAAACTTGCGGCGGAACAGCACCAGCACACCCGCCAGCACCAGCATGGGCAGCACGGTCATCATCAGGCGCAGACCCAGCAGAGTACCGGCGCTCTGTACTGCCACCGGGCCGGTCTCCTCTGTGTTGCCCACAAGGCCGATGAGGTCCAGCCCGATGCCGGTCAGGAATACCGCCACGCCGGAAGCGGCCTTGACCACGAAAGTCTGCATGGAGAAGATGACACTCTCCTCCCGGCGGCCGGTCTTGAGCTGCCCGTAATCTACGCTGTTGGAAAGGAACAGGGTGGTCAGCACGCTCAGCATCCCGTTGCAGGCAAACACAACAACGCCCGGGATGCACAGCAGGGCAAGGCTGTGGGAAAGGCCGGTCAGGCAGAACACCAGCAGCGTGCCGTAGCC
>ERZ870052.141-NODE-141-length-26709-cov-4.352358_pt1 | contig 26709 bp, 15 predicted proteins | sample MGYA00520889_ERZ870052 | MGnify/ENA primary metagenome ERZ870052 (study PRJEB32232, sample SAMN07284988) | human gut metagenome | biome: human-associated habitat; material: feces | host: Homo sapiens | place: Tanzania | collected 2014-08-14 ...
GCAGAAAATGGAAAAATTGCAGTTGAAAAAGTAGAAGCTTCTCCGAAAGACTTATATGACCTTATTTTTATGGATATCCAAATGCCTGTCATGAATGGTTATGAGGCAACCGCAGCAATCAGGAGCCTTCCGGGTGAACAGGGAAAACTGCCGATTGTTGCCATGACTGCCAATGCTTTTGCAGAAGATGTACAGCTGGCCAAAAATACAGGCATGAATGGACATATCGCGAAACCGCTGGATATGAATAAGCTGAATGATGTTCTGGAAAACTGGTTGTAATTGCCTTCCTGGATGCATGGGAAAAGCAGATAGGAAGCGAACGGATGGTAAAGTAAATAAATGCATCAGGGGAAACCTGTTGTTGTCTGTGGAGAGATCTGCAGATGACAGCAGGTTTATTTTTTGTCCGGAAAGTCAAAAAATCAGAGACCAGGACTCCTTGGAACAGTAGGAGGTGGTTTCTGGCAAATATGTGTACGCTGGGAAAAAGTACGTATGCTTGGTTTGTGAACAATACGCAGGTTACTGCCACTGATGTTACAGTAACCGCACAGACAGCTTACTCATTGATGAACATGAAGCGATTATAGAAATGGATACATTTCAAAAAGTGCAGGAAATATTTGCTTATAATAAAGAAGTAGGAAAATTCCCATATAATCGTACAGAAAAAATGTATCCATTTACAAAGAAAGTGGTTTATGGTCGTTGTGGCAGACATTATACAAGACAACTCTGGAATACAAGCAAAAATGGAGAAAAATGTCCGACCTGGGTATGCACTGGAAAAAAGGCAGAGAAGCACAGACGGTGTGACGCTAAAAATATAAAAGAAGAAAAACTGATGAAGGCCAGCACGGAAGTGCTGGGGCTTGTTGAATTCGATGAAGTGCGTTTTGGTGAAAGGGTGGCGTCGATTATGGTAGAAAAGGACGGAAAGTTAAAATTTTTTCCACTTTAATGCAGAAAAATGCAATTTCATTGAAACCCCATGTTCTTTGTGGTAATATTATAAGTGTTTGTTTGTATTAAAAATTCAAAAAATTCACATAAATAGAAGGATAAATCAAGGGAACAGATAATACTGGAGGATGAAATATCCCCAAAATCTTGTCCCGGAAAAGAGGTTTTATGCAAGAGAACCTTGAAGAATTAAAAAAGGAAAAGAAAAAAAGGATTCGCCAGATGATCATTTTTGTTATTGCAGCAATCGCTGTGATAATTGCACTCGGTATAGCCTGGTTTGTCAGTAACAATCGGGTAAATGGAATATCAGGAAGAATTAGTGCAAAAGAATCTGGAATCGAGATTGGTTCCAGGGGTAGCCAGGGTGTTCATGATGATATTCTAAAGAAGGTAAAGAGTGACCTCATCTATCATCTGCCTGGTCTGGGAAGTACTAACCAACATGATACATCACTGGGAGGAAGTATTAACTGGCTGCTTAATTCGGACAGCAATATGAAAAATTATAGTGAGGGAAAAAGTTTTACGGATACTGGGGCAAAATTTCGAAAAGATTATGCCATGGAGCCGGGGACAAAGGGAAGACTGGATTTTTTTATTAAACCATATGAGGAAGGGGATTTATCACTGGAATTTTCATTAGATATTGTTCCATACGTTATGGATGGTGACACTCCACGAGTTGTAGGTGAGAAATCAACAGCACCACAATTTTTAAGTGGTCATATCGTGTATTTTCTGGGAGAAACACAGAATGATGATACAGTAACGTACACCTGGATCAAAGATGGAAGATTTCAGATCACAATACCGAAGGCAGAGAAGGACAAGGAATACAATTATTCCATCTACTGGGTATGGCCACTGAATCTATCGACGATACTTTTGAATGAAAATGATGAATTCTTAAATGGAAGCACCATAGAATTTGATGATAAAGATGCAACAGGGGCACTCAGAGACCAGATTGTAACAGATATGACAATTCATCCAGAGAAATATTTTTTTAGTTCACTGACGGGAAAACCTTTGGATACAAATTATGAGGAAGTAAAAGCAATCGAGCGTATTCATAGTAGTGGAGCAAACAGTACATATGATAAGCAACTTTTTGTAGATTTGTCTTCCTATTATAATCAGGCAGATATGAAAATTGGAGAAAATATTTCTTTTATCACAGCAACATTGGAATATTTGGGAAAGACAGAGGCGAAAAATGAAGACTAATTCTAAATATGATAAACAGAAAAAAAGATTTATTATATCCGGTGCTGCTTTGGTGGTTTCTGGACTGCTTCTTGCAGCCTCATATGCCTGGTTTTATATGCAAAGACAAATGAGCACGGCTGCCTGGATTAAAGCACCGGTTGTTCTTGATATTCGTGCCGGAAATAATCAGGATATTAAATATCTGGATATGGGAGATATTGAGGTGGGAGAAACAGACGGTTACAAAGATTATGTGTTCTGCGTATATGGAAAACCGGTAGATAATTATTCCTTACAGTTGGCCTATACCACAAATATTGCATTTCATTATGATGTGTATAGGGCTGACTTAAGTGAGGATGGAGACATTGTTTTCCAATCACCAGAGGGCAGTGCTTGCTTTAAAAGAGTGAATGATACTCCAGTCATCAATGGTCTCTCCATGAATGAAATCAAAGCTTCTCCTTCACAATACCAAAGTCACGATTTAAGCTATGGAGATGAAAATAAGGCGAATATAGTAGATAGGAATAAAGTGCAGACAAATAATGAACCACTCTATTTTCTGGCAGAAGAAAATGGTGTAAAAGTTATGAAGCCACGTAATATTTTGAAGAACAATGCAGATTTCCTTGATTATTATGTGATCCGTGTCAGCTGGAAAGCAGGAGAGGTTCATGAAGATAAAGAAACAGATATTGTGTATTTAACAGCAAGCAGATAAACCTCTTAAATCAGAAACCAAAAGCAACAGGAAGGATATGGAGAATGAAAAGAGAAAAAACAAATTTACTGATTATTATAAATTGCAGTCTGGCTGTTATATTTCTTCTTCTGGCAGGATCACTGGCGGCATATACCAGCCTGAGCAATGCCAAGAGAACCATATCAACCGTTGGTTCAAAGCAGCTGTTTTCTTCCAATATTTTGCTTGAATATGAAAAAGAGGATGATATACAGGGGGATTCCATGTCGTTTTCCAAAGATGGGGACAGTACATTTAAGGTTTCTGTCTGCAATTATTCGCAGGACAATCTGGAAAAGTATGCCTCAGAAGACATTAATTATACAATAAAGGTTTCCCTTATGGATCAGAATGGAAAAGGAGTGACGGATCAGAACGTTTTGTCACGGTACAAGTGGAATAATACTCCATTTTCGGACTTAAAGAATGATATAACAGACTGCCTGTCAAAGGGCCAGAAGTCACAACATATCTACAGCATTACTGTTCCTGCTGAATATATGAAGGGATATAAAATTAAGATAATTGCAGAACCACAAAAAAATGGATATCGCAGTCTGGGAAGAATAATATCTTTTTCTGAAGATGTGTCCTCTTCGGAATGGAAGATTGATTATTTAAATGACGAACTGGCGCAAAACGCATATGATCTGGGGTGTATCAACACCAGGCTTACCGGTTCCGAGTATGCAAAATTAACTCTGACCTGGGATACTGCACACGTACAGATCGATCCATGGTTTCTGGAAGATATAAAAAAATCAACCGTTTATATAGAAAGTTCTGACAACAGCCTTACTCTCAAGGCGGGAGGAGATTCTGGATCCAATCAGTACGATATTACTTTTTACAGAACAAATCCAGTGCATAGTGATGATTCTACACCGGAAGACTGGAATGCTATCAAATCTTATATCAGTTTAAAAAGTGAAAAAATTACAGAATCAGGAAAAAAGGCTAAGAAATAAGGAGGATGGACAGATGAAGATACAGATGAAAAGAATAATTGCGTCCATGCTCGTGGTAGCAATGGTGCTGTCAAATGGCAATCTGACAGTGCTAGCCGGAGAAACCGGAAGTAAGAACGAGTCCGTTGTGGAGGAACAGAGCAATTTAGATAATGCTTTGCCGAGTACGTCAGGGGAAAACGCCGGCGAGGCTGTAAAGGAGAACGAGCCGAACACCCAGACGGAAGAGCAACCGGAGAGCGGGTCAAAAGCCCAGACAGAAGAACAACAGCAGGAGAACGAGTCGAACGTTCAATCGGAAGAACAGCAACAAGAAAATGAGTCGAACGTCCAGTCGGAAGAACAGCAGCAAGAAACAACGGTTTCTGGCGAAGGAAGGACTATAAGGACAGTACAGGAGCTTGTAGATTTATCAAATGAATCTGCTCAAAATTATCAGAATAAAACTATTACGTTGGCACCGCATGATACAGAGGAGTGGAAATTATCCGGGACAGAATTTAAAGGTCTTGGTTCAGATGAGTTTCCTTTTAAAGGAGAAATCGGCTTTTCAGGAGAATATAGCGGTTATATCACTTTGGATAAGTCACTGTTTAATGCGATTTCCGGGGATGCGAAGATTAACTCCAAATTGAATCTGAGAGCAGCTGATAATATGACAGCTCCTATTCTGGCGGAAAATTATGTGAAAGGGCAAAATTCGCAGACCATCCAGCTGAATATTGATGCAGAAAGCAAAGCTACTACAGAGGAAAATGCTAATTATAGTTCCTTTGGAGGAATCATCGGAACACTTGGAGAGAAGGCATCTGTCTCACTGGAAGTCACCAGCGCAATACCAGAAGGAAAGACTGCGGTAAGTGGGGAAGGAAACGAAGGCTTTTTCTGTAATACCATGAAAGAAGGTTCTTCATTAAATCTCATTAGTTTTACAGGAAACGCAGATTTTAATGTAACTTCTAAAAATGAGGCAGCCGGTGCTCTTGTTGGTTGCATGGCTGCAAATGCGAAACTGACGGTTGGTACAGAATTTGCATATAGTGGAAGTGTGACCGGAGCACAGAATGCAGGGGGACTGGTTGGAAGTACAGCAGCCGGTGCACAAATTAATCTTAATGAAAATTATACAGTCAGCGGCAGCATTACATCTGGAAATGGAAATGCCGGAGGAATGATCGGTCTGGCAGAAAATAATCCTGTCAGCTTAACGGAGGGAAAGAAAGTATCTGTTACGAATGCAACCCTTTCTGCAAATGGCACAAGTGGTGCGGCCGGTGGACTATTTGGCTTCAATACGATTTCTCAAGAAAATCTGTCACTGGATTTAGCTGTATATTCTGTTGATGGTGTCATTATTACTTCCGGAAAGTATGCCGGAGGTGCCTTTGGTGTGCTGCAAAATGGAGCGGAGAGTGATGGAACCCATACCTATACCATTGGGATAGAAGCAGAAGCAAATGTCAGCTCTACTGGTAATGGCGTGGAGAATTATGGGGGTCTGATCGGAAAGTATGAGGCAAAGAACCTGGCGTCTGCACTGGAATTGAATCATTTACAGCTTACATCTTCTCATAATGAGACGAAAAAAACAGCATATGCCGGTGTGATTGCAGAAGTAACTGGAAAAAGCTATGTAAAGATGGATAATCTGGCAGTAGCCGTGAATCAGAAAGTGGAGAATGGCAGTTATTTTGGTGGTCTTGTGGCAAATTGTTCGGCTGATGATGCTTCGGGATTCTTTGATATCGGAACAGTAACGATTTCAAGTGAGAACAATAATACGGTAAATAAAGATGGCGCTTCTGGTGGACTGGTTGGTAATCTGACAGATGGAGTGGTGCGCCTTTATGGAAAAACAGATTTATCTGGAATTCAGCCAGGCGGGGAAGGCAGTCAATATGGACAGTTAGTTGGTAAGCGTGGAACTGCACTGGTCTATGCCGTTGGAACAGGTTCTAATAGCAATGCAGATGGCACGAAAGGCTGGACTTTGGTGCGTGATGGCAGCGGCAAGTATGTCAGTGATATCGGAAACTGGGGAGAAGTTATCCGTGTAGATGGCAGTACATTAAGCGAGCAGGTCGGCACAGAAGAAAGTACGTCAAATCCTTTGCTTACCTATGACAATGCGGGACATACCGTAACAGTAAAAGATTTTGATCTTGGGAATATTTCAAATGCACAGGATTTCACAGCACTTGCCCTGACAATGCGGTGCAGTAATGCGAAAACGGAAGGTGCTTTACGCCTTTCTGGCAGTGCCGGTTTGGACAGCCAGATAACTGTGACAGCAGACATTAATCTGGAAAAGACGGGTGTTACCGGTCTTATGCGGGATGATGGAACACAGGATGCATTTACCGGAAAGCTGGATGGCGGAACCCATACATTAACATTGGATATCGGGGATGTCTATGGTATGAAGACAGAAACAAAATGTGAGGAATCAGATGCAGGCTGTGGCCAGATTTATAATCATTCTTATCTCGGTCTTTTTGCCAAAACCGGAAATTTGACAGGTGGTATTTCTAATCTAACTATCAGCGGAAGTATCAACTATGGTTTAATCAGTAATGAGGAAATTTGGGTTGGTGGTGTGACAGCCCTTCAGGAGAAAGGAACAGCTTCTTATCAAAATATAACATCGGAACTTGCCATTTCTTTTACAGGAAAAACAAGTGGAAAAACACAATCGACCATGACAACACGTGTCGGAGGATTTGTAGGAGAAGCATCTGGTTCTCCAGCGTTAACGTTTACAAACTGCTGCTGGAAGGGGACAATTACCGATCATGCAACAACTGACAGTGATTGCTACCTTGGTGGATATGTCGGAAGTATGGACTCAGCGGGCGGTAGTATTACATTAACAAATTCTTCCATCGGAAAAGGAGAAACTGAGAAGGCTTCTATTCATACCGAAAAACAATCCTGTAAGGTGTCAAAAACAGGCGGTATCCTTGCAGTGGCAGAAAATGACAGTAAAAATAAAATCACGATCACGGTAGATGGTTTTACGATAAATGGATTTGACATTTCCAGTACTGCAACAGAATCTACAGGAGGCTTCCTTGGTTATGACTGGCGTAATGTGGATTTTACAGTAAGCGGTCTTTCCATTGAAAATGCGAAATTGAATGCAGAGAAAGCTGGTTTTGGCGGCCTTGTTTATGAAGCTGCAGGACATTGGGTTGTAAAAGAGTCTGGTGAAAGTCAGGATGCTGGTCAAACTACGGAAAAGTTTGGAATCAACTACGGAACTGGTGTCTCTTTTAACGGAAAGAGTGTAGATGAAACCCCTAGTGCTTTGCTGGTGTGCCGCGGAGACGATTATCGTAACATAGCTACGAATGAGGGATGTGCTCTCTATCTGCAACTGAATTCTAAGGCAGCATATCAGGTAGATTCATCTGTGCAAGTAGCTCTGAGCAGTGGAAATTATTTTGATGAACTTGTAGGTATTTCTATGAGTGAGAATGGAAATGGTGTGGTTTCCATCGCAACAGAAAATCATGAAAAGCTGAATCGAAGCAGCTGCAATACTTATCAGAAACAGCTTAAACAAGATTATAATAATCCGCATACGCGTTATTATTACAACCTCGATCAGTTCCAAAAAGCAAAAGGCGACATCGAATCCGGCGAAGAACTGATCATGTGGTCATTAGGACAGGATGCAGAATGGAATATCAAGGATTATTTCAGAGTAGAAGATAAAGATACTTACACAAAGGTAAGAACAGTTACGAAAACAATAGATCTGAAGGGCTTATCTTATTATCCAATCGATTATGCCGGAAAAATAAACATTGACAATGCAACAATTACCTTTGATTATGCAAAGATCAATTCATCTGAGAAAGATAACAAAGAGCTGAATAATTCTAATAAGCAGCATTACATGATGCAGACAGGACTTTTTAGGAATCTGACTAGCCAGAAAGATTATGCAGCACAGATTACAGTGACAAATTCTAAATTCTTTGGAAGTATCGGACAAACAGCAGATGGTGTCAGCGGTGCACTGGTAGTTGGCACAATGCAGGGTCAGGTTACAGAGAATAAGCTTTATCCCGCAACTGTCAGGATTGAAGGGCTGACATTGGATGGCATCTATGTAGATGGTGTGGAGAATGATGATTATGCACCTCTGCTTGTAAATGCAGCAGACCGTAATGTAACGCTGAACATCAAAAATGTTACGACGTCTGATGTGTACCAGAAGAATAACAGAACTTTTGCTGCCACAAGCTTATTTGGCAACATAGGAAATGAGAATGCTATCAATATGAGTGTCTCCTTCCAGAATATGAAACTGGATGCTCGTACAGAAAGTGGAAAAACGGATGCAGTACTCTACAATACGAAGCAGTCGATTTTTACAAAGGCTACGTTTTTACATTCCTTTCAGTATGATTCAAAGGATACAGCTTCTTCCGGTTCCTATACCTTTACAAAAGAAGATACTGTAAAACAGAGCGATAACAGCTGGAGTGGAAATGTTACCTATGGTCTGGAGATTTCCAACACAGAAAGCGGACGAAATCAGAAACAGCAGTATTATTATCTGGGAGAAATCAGCAATCCGGAGTTTGTTCAGGATACAATTTTAAAGACAACTTCTAAGGACTCAACAGACAGCACCTGCTTTGCAGGCGGCAAGTATCTGCGCTATGTCGCGGTAAAAGAAGGCAATGACAGCAAAGAATATTATCACGAGATTGATATCAACCTGCAGAGTGCAGATATTCTGGAGGGCTGTGGAACCTATGATGATCCGTTTCGGATTACGTCCGGGGCGCAGCTGGAAACAGTGGCAGCATTCATCGTTACCGGTATCAGTAACGGATGGAAGATAAATCTTCCGAAAAATGTTGTGGAAAATCAGGGTTCCATGTCAACACATGATACCACTGAAAAAGGTCATTACCAGTACAAATCTGACAGTGCAAGCTGGAAGGCTGCGGAGGACGCTGAAGGACTGAGTTCAGACAAGGTTCGTGCCTATATGAGAAATGCATATTATCAGATCGAAAATGATATTGAATTATCATCCTCCTTTTATGGGCTGGGCGGTTCACAGCCTGATAAAAACACATTCAGCGGTGTGATCATCGGTAAAAAGGAGACGGATAATAATTCCTGTCCGAAGATTTATATTACTGCACAGGGAACAACGAAGACGTTCGGTGGACTGATTGCATTTAGCCAGGGAAGTGTAGTGAAAGACCTGGTTCTGGAGTTCGGTGGAAGAACAGCAAATGGTAGTGAAAACGGGGCTGCTGGTCAGGCAACAGGAGTCTCTGAAAGCTGTAATCCAATGGGAATTACGATTGAAGCACAGGCAGCGAGTCAGGAACGTGATAAACAGTCCTTCTTTGGAGGTGTCATTGGCTATATTGTTGGTGGAGATAACATCATTGATAATGTAGAACTAAGTGGACTTGCAACAGATAAAATAAATGTAAACAAAGGTAATGGTAATGTAAATCTTGTTGACATCGGTGGTTATGTCGGACTGATCGGAGGAAATCTGGAATCCGGTGGCGGAGTTATCTTTCGAAATATTGATGGATCTGGTTTGAGCGAGTATAGAACAGATACTGCTAACTACTATCGCAATCCTTTTGTAGGTCGTGTGCTGGATGGATATGCATGCTCAGAAGGAAAAAAACTGGAGAATACAGATAAGAACTATTCAATTTCGCAACTAACTGAAGATGATAAATTGGAAGTCACGTCATCAGACATCAGTGTTGCTTCTGAACAGCAGCTATGGGTATTATCTGCCATTGTAAATTCTGGTGCCGGTGGAAAAAAATCGGATAACTATTATAATAATGACGCTTACAAATATGGCCGGAGCAGAACCGGTACCTATGCAAGTGTCGGCTCAAAAGTAACAAATAACAACGATGAGGATAGGGATAATACATACTGGGGCGGTATAGAAGCGAAACTGGGAGGTCAGGTGTCTTATCTGGTAGCCAAATACACATCAGGCAGCGAGGCCGCAAAAGTCAGCGCAACTGCCCATAAAGTGTATTTTACAGCGGACTGTGACATGTCTGGTTATGGAAATGGTTTCCGTGGAATAGGAACAAGTTATCAGGATAACGGAGATGCAATTCATGACATCAAGAGCAGGACACTGAAAATAACAACGATAGTTGGAGACACGGGAAGAACAAATCGAACCATTACACTTGCGCGGGAAGTAAAGGAATATACTTCCGAGGAAAAAACAGGCTGGTGGACACAGGGAATTGGATTATTCCCGGTTATTAATATCGCAGGTACAACAACAGTACAGTATCTGACAATTTCAGGAAAAGCCTGTATTTCATATAAGGAAGACCGGGCAGGAAAAAGCGACTATATTGGTGAGGCATCAGCAGGTGGATTTGCCGGACTGACTGCAAATGGAAGCGGTGCAAATAATGTAATATTCCAAAATGTGAAGAGCGAGAAATTGACGGTAACCGGTGCCAAATACAGTGGTGGATTCTTTGGTGTGGTAGGACAATCCAGTAGAACGACTACGGAAAAATTAAATACAATTAGTACTACAGTTGGTAATTATACATTCACAGATTCTTCGTATACAAACATTACGGTAAAAGGCGGATATTCAGCAGGTGGCTTTGTGGGAACATATCGTAACGCAACGAATAAAAAATTGACAATCAATACTTCTGCCGGAAATAGCATATTAGAAGATTCAGAAATTGGATGGGTTAAAGATGCCTGTCGGGAAATATATGAAACAAATTCTCAAAAACCTACTGAGAAGGATGCAAGAGATGCAGCAAAAGCTGGAGGTTATAGTGGTGGCGGTGGAATTGTTGGATATTATTATGGTGGCGATATGACTGTGAAGAATGTTACCGTTCAGAGCCTTCGTATTTATGGTCCGCGATTTGCTTTTAACTCTAACTATGGTCTGGGAGGTGTTGTTGGTTCATATGCATATACAAGCCTCTTGAACGTCGTGAATGTTAATATAGAGGATACGGTTGTTGAAGTAGATTTAAGTATGTCATATAATAGCCCCTATGAAAATTTGAAAGATTATTATCTGACACCTACCTGTGGTCTGGTAGCAGGATATTCATCAAGTAAAACAACTGCGAATACGATCACTGTTGATCGTTGCGCTGTGTTAAATGCCGGCTGCGGTGGTGGTATTATTGGAAATAACCAGAATCGGGACTCTAGCTTAAAGGATACAACCATTTCAAATCTGGACATTTACTCACAGGGGTCTGCATCGTTTTCCGGTTCACCCAGAATCGGAGGAGTGATTGGAAGTAGTGTATATAATATAACATTAGAAGATTTGGCAATGACAAACGTCAATGTTATATCGGACGGAGTAACAGGTCTGGTACTTGGACAGGCATATACTTACGAGCCAAATACTAGGCAATTAACAGTTAAGAATTTTATAAATAAGGACTGTAACGTTGCGGTAACGCAGCTTGAGGGATGGTATCTTCGTAACGCAGCTAATGATCCAAATAATAATAATAGGCCAGTAATATGGAAAGACACCGTAGCTGGGGCAGCAGGGATGCTCCTTGGAGCAAATAAGGATGGTAGTGGAATCTTAGTGTCTGACGAGAAAATATTAGGCTATAATATTTCGGCAGACAATCTGACTTTAGGTGTTTATTGTGGCGAAAAAGCAAAATTTAACTATGAGAAAGATGATAATGCATCGACAGGTAAATTCACAAGTAATGGTAAGGAAATTTCTGATTTTAAAACTGTAATTGGCCTTAATGATGAAAAAACAAAACAGAATATATCATATTCTTCTGTCTCTATGACAGATAGTAAGCAATATCGTGGTGGTTATCTTGGCTTAATTGTGGGTGCAAAGAAAGATCCGACCGATCCGACCAAGTCAAGATCGATTCAAATTGTTGGTTTGTCTGTCAAAGATGGAAATTATCCGTATGAGCTAAATGGAAATAATGATGCAACGTTTGTGACAAAATCGATTCAAAACAACATTATTCAATGCAACGGAAACACAAACAAAGATAATTATGTGATTTTTGCGGATTATCTTAACAGCAGCTTTCAGACGGATACAATACCATCTGTTGTCACCAATCCTGTATCCAACCTTACAGTGTATTCTTCAGCTGTAGCAGGAAAAGGAAACACACTGACCAGTGATGGAGTATCTGATTCTGCAAAAAGCAGCATTGTTTCAGATTTAACGGACAGTGCCACTCAGACGCCATATCAAAAGCGGTATAACCGTGTGAAATATAATAAAAATAACACACTTGCCAATGTGGCTGAAAAGTTTGATCCTCAAAATGGTGATTACAAGAGTCGGATATCCACATACTTTACAGCAAGTGAGAGCAAAGCGGCAGATTATGAAGGAGTGAATGATTTTGGAGTTTTGGTGATCGATACATCGAAAAGTTCAGAAATTACCCAGATGATCCACGAGTATATTTCTGTATTAACAAACTGTGACCAGACAGGAATCAGCTCTGCAACTGCAGATAAAGCACAGTATACTTCTATGACGACATCTACTTATAAGTGGAATGGCAATAAATTTATTAAAACGGATTCTTCACTGATCGTTGACAATGATGGTTCTGTTTCTGTCAGGGCAGGAGCTCACGACAACCAGAATGATCAGTTCACAGTATTGGATGTATATTACGCAAATCCGGGTAAGTCAAGTGAGGGCTATCATCTGTATATTCCAATTGTAGTAAAGAAAATTCTCCAGACAGAGTTTTCTATTAAGATGCTTAATGGCAGCAGTGCATATGATTCCGCTTACACCACAAATGCCGCAATTTTAGCAAATTATAAGGGAGATTTTACAGCACAGCTGACATATTCTTATATCTGGACAGCAGATGAATGGAATGCGAATATTGCTGCAGGCACGAATTTCCTATGGAGTTACGATAAGCAGGTGAAGCTTGGAGATGCAAAAGGATCACTTGGAGACGCATCAACCAGATATACTCTGATAGATATGAACCGGCGAGAGGCAGGAAGCACTTTCTTTACCGGAAATGGAACTGCACTGGAAAGTACAGAGAACAAACAGGATGCGGTTCTGAAGTTTAATAATCTTGAGGATTCCTCGAAAAATAAGTACGCATCGGTCTATCTTTCGGATTTGCTTCCGCTGAAAGTAGATGATAAATCTTCAAATGGTACACTGAAAAAAGTTTTATCCAGAGAAAATGCGACAATTAGAGTCTGGAATGGTAAAGAGTATGACTATTATGGTCCAAAGAGTTCTGATGATCCGGCAGATACAACGTACTACACACTGGTTATTGACGGAAAAACCGGAACAGATGAAGTGAAGGTAAGTGAAGTTTATTACCTTACAGTAAATTGTCAGGAAGGTTCCGGAGTCATCACACAGAATGCAACACTGGGGCTTGACAAAATGACAAGTTCAGATCCGTCTGCATTGCCTTCAAGAAAGCAGGGAGAAACTCAGAACACGTATACGCTTGGAGATTTCTATAAGGTAAGTGATGTGTCCATCACACCGGAAGGAAAGGATAAAACTACTATTGTTAAAAGCGGAACAAATGATGCGATTGATCTGCTTCTGAAAGCAAAGGTTGAGGTTCCGGACGAATATAAGAGTCAGTTCGAAACCTATGCCAAGAATGATTCGGTTTATTTCCGGTTTGCGGTTCGAATGCATAATACAAGCCAGGACGATACAGGAACAGATCAGATTCTGACGCAGGATATAAGGGTATCTTCGGTAAAACTTGGGGAGAATACACTTGGGGAGCAGGATTATACATATGAGGTTTCTAATGGAGTACTGTATTTTACTGTGAAAAATAAAAAAGGTGTTGATTTCTCAAATGTGAATATAGAAGCACAGCTGAGATTAAACTATGCAGGAGAGATGGATGCCCAGTTCCCTATGAGAAAGGGGAATGATTCAACATCCGGAATTTCATTTTCGGTGAATGCGGCAATTGCCTATAGTGAAAACAGTCTTGACGGAAGTTTAATGAATGGTTCAAATGAAAACAGTCAAAAGTTCTATCGCGAAAAGATAAACTCAGTGCGGATAAATTATTATGCATATGACACCGTATCAAACGATGGAAATGTAAGCCAGCTTGGCATTAATGGAAAAGAGGTGGCTGATAAAGATGGAGTCACCATTACGACACAGGGTATTTATAATGCGACGGATATAGCAGGACTGAACACGACAGAGGAAGAAGATGAATCGTATCCTTATTATCTGATAGGAAGTTTGGAATTGCAGAAGAAAGACAACAGTGGTAAATATACGGATGTGAATATGTCAGATTACATCACATCAATTACATCAGAAAGTGTAAATAAAGGAAGTTCAAAAAATTCTGACCAAAAGTATGAGTTTGAGATACCATTGACATCCGCACAGGTACAAAATCTTGCCACGGAACCGCTTAAGATTGATTTCTCTTATTTTGTCAAGTCAGATAAAGCACTTGAAGAGTTAGGTGCTCAGGCTCAATATGCCAATTATAAGGTAATATTGACAGCGCATCTTGCGAACAAGTCTGGGACTGCTTTAATAGAGGATGTATCAGATTACCTGATCTACACCAATGCAAAATTTTATGATGGAATAATTTCCACAAGAGACTTTGATCAAAAGTGACATTTTTGAAAGGTCATGGCATATGCCATGGCTTTTCTTATACCATAAAATCCCAAGATTATCTAATATTCTCAATTTTTTCCACTTTAATACAGAAAAATGTAGACATGAGAAAATATGCAATGTTACAATAAAAATTATTTACAGCGAAATCAGATAAAAAGCTGAATCGGAATAGTTACTGGAATTGGATGATAAAGGAATTGTGGATATGAGAAAAAATCGAAAGAATGTCTTTTTTATCCGTGGAAAAAGCATTTGCATTACAGCGTTTCTCCTGGCTGGCAGTCTTATGCTGGGCGGATGTGGAGCGAAGAAAGATAAGGCTGCGGACAGTGAATTACCGGAGATCGTTATCGGAATAGATTATTTTGAACCATACAGCTATCAGACAAGTGATGGTGAGTATAAAGGGATTGATGTGGAACTTGCCAGAGAAGCATTTCAGAGGATGGGGTATCAGCCCCAATTTGAGAAGGTCGTCTGGGAAGACAAGGATGAACTTCTGGCAGATGGAACAATAGACTGTCTGTGGAGCTGCTATTCCATGACTGGAAGAGAAGAAAAATATCAATGGGCAGGACCGTATTTGTACAGTCGTCAGATGGTGGTTGTAAAAAAAGAAAGTGATATCCAGACGCTTCAGGATCTGAAGGGAAAAAGGATTGCAGTTCAGGCAACTACAAAGGCAGAGGATCTTTTCCTTCATAATATTGAGTCGGAGCTTCCACAGATGGGAGAGGTGAATTGTTTTTCTTCGACAAATGAGATTTATTCTGCACTTAGAAAAAATTATGTAGATGCGATCGCAGGACATGAGGCAATGCTTAGCAGTCTGGTGAAAGATAGTAAGGGAGCTTATCGCATGTTGGAGGAAAGTCCTTATAAATCGGAACTGGGAATTGCTTTCCAGAAAGGGACTCATGAAGAAGCCGCAGAAGAGCTTACAGAGACGCTTAAAGAGATGCAAAATGACGGTGTTACAAAAGAGATAGTTACAAAATACGGATTGGATGCGGATGAGATTCTGCCGGGAGGAGAAGTTAAATGAGCAGACAGATAAGAACACAGATGCCGCAGAGACAGAAAAAGACGAGAAAACATACAGGGAAGAGAAAGAGGATTGACAAAAATGCATGTTTACTGGTATTTCTGCTGATAGTTTCCGGAATTCTGATTTTTCTTCTGCTGACAGCGAGAGATACTACAAATCTGAGCAACACACTGAATGAGACATTTGATTTTGTAAAAACCCGGATTGAAAGTTATGAGGTTTATAATACGAATGATCAGGTAAAGAGTCTGGTACGTCTTACTGACAAAACAACAGAATTAAGCCGGTCCATAGCACAGGAAGGAAATCTCAGTGCCCAGCTGCTGGATGAATATGCAGACGAACAACGTCTGACAGGAATCCTTGTGCTGGATGAGAATCAGAATGTGATAGAACAGACTTTAAAAGATGGAGATTCCATGTCTCTGTGGCAGAAGCTGATTGAAAGCAATTATGTACGTGATATTATAGAACATCCGGAAAAGACTTATACAACCCGTCTGAGAAATGAAGGAAAACTCTATGATTTTGCGGCAGTGTCAAGACAAGATGCAACCGGTATATTGATTGCATATGCACAGAAAGAAGAAGTAAGTGAGATTAATGGTGATATAACAATGGCATCGTTATTTTCAGATTTTCCATTTGAAATGAATGGATGTGTTGCAATCTGTGATAACGGCAAGATTGTCAGTACAAATACACAGAGACTTAGTTCACATTCTGTAGAAGCCTTAAAAGATCTGTATAAAAATGAATTTCAGGCGGATGAAAATGGAATTGTCTGTCTTCATTCAGAGAAAGGAACCTGGTATGGACGTAAGGAAAAAATAAAAGATTATGATGCATTTATCTTTTTCCCGGGACATCAGGTGTACATCAACCGAAATATTATTTGTGTGATTTATGTGTTGCTTGCACTGCTGCTTTTCTCAATTTACCGGGTGAGCAGAAGCAGGGCAGAAAAGAGAAGTATTCTTCAGGACCAGAAGAGACTGCGTGTGATCAATGCACTTGGTCATGCATATGCTTCCATTTCTCTTGTGAATTTAAAGACAGGGAAAATTGAAATCATAAAATCATCAAAGAATATGCAGCCGGATCAGAAAGACAATATGCTTTCCAAATCACATCAGGAAGAACTTATAAGTCAGGTTATTGCAGAGCCATTTCGTGAAGCATATTGGGAATTTGTCGATATGAGTACGGTGGCAAAGCGTATGGAAGGTCGTGAAATGTTGAGCTTTACAGCGCAGACAGTGGATGAAAAATGGCTGGTCATGATCGTTGTGCCACAGGGCTACGATAAAGATGGAAATCTGCGTACTGTTCTGGTTGCAAACCGTGATGCAACAGAAGAAAAAGAACGTGAGATAGAACAGGATAAAAATCTGAGAAACGCACTTGCGGAGGCAGAACATGCAAACAGGGCAAAGACAGCATTTCTGAATAATATGTCTCATGATATCCGCACGCCAATGAATGCGATCATTGGATTTACTGCACTTGCAACAACACATGTTGACAGTAGAGAGCTGGTTTTGGATTATCTGAAAAAAATACATACAGCAAGCCAGCATCTGCTCAGTCTGATCAATGATGTACTGGATATGAGCAGAATCGAAAGCGGTTCTGTCCGGATTGAATATGCTACAGTACATTTGCCGGATATTCTGCATGATTTACGAACAATCATACAGGGAAATATACAGTCTAAAAAGCAGGAGCTTTCTATTGATGCACAGAATGTGATTCATGAAGATATCATTACCGACAAGTTGCGTCTAACACAGGTGCTTCTGAATATTAGCAGCAATGCGGTGAAGTTTACACCGGATGGAGGCAGGATTCACATTCGTGTTTCGGAAAAACCATGCAAAAGAGACGGATATACAACGGTGATTTTCAGTGTGAAAGACAACGGGATCGGAATGTCACCGAAGTTCCAGAAGCATGTGTTCGATTCATTTTCAAGAGAACATACCGTTACGGAAAATGGAATTGGAGGAACGGGTCTTGGAATGGCGATCACTAAAAATATCGTGGACATGATGGAAGGTACGATACAGGTTAAGAGCAAAGAAGGGAAAGGCACAGAATTTACAGTTATGCTCGAATGCAAGATAGCAGGAGCAACAGTGAAACAGGGAACAAGTCCGGAGCAAAAAGAAGTTCTTAAGGATGAGAACTCCAAAAACCAGGCAGAAGACCAGAAAAGATATGAAGGAAAGAGAGTTCTTCTTGTAGAGGATAATGAACTGAATCGCGAGATTGCAACAGTAATCCTGCAGGAAATCGGTCTGAGCGTGGATCTTGCAGAGGATGGTACGGATGCGGTGGATATCATGTCATCCGCAGAAGGAAGAAAATATGATATGATCTTCATGGATATTCAGATGCCGAAGATGGATGGATATACTGCAACCAGGGAGATACGAACACTAAAAGATCCGAAATGCGCGAATATACCGATTATCGCGATGACAGCAAATGCGTTCGAAGAAGACCGCAAAAAGGCAATCAAAGCTGGAATGAATGGTCATATTGCAAAACCGATCAATGCAGATATGATATTGGAGAATCTGAGAGCTCTTTTATGATTCTCGGGTAAAGATCTGGCAGTACTTCATTGAAAACCTATTACTGTTGTGGTACTATTAAATTGGATATTTATTTGAAAATTGTAAAATAAGAACAATGCCTGGAATATTCAGAATATAGGCATTACAGAGAAAGGAGGAAGCCACAGGCATTACAGATGAAACAGCATACAGAAAATAATACGACCAGTCTGAGAAACCGGCTTACTTCTTCTTTGATTGCTGTTTTTCTTCTTCTGCTGGCATCACTTGCAGCAACCTATGCCTGGTATGTTTATAATACAAGCCGGCATACGACGAAAGTTAAGATGGCAGCAGGTACAGGTGTGAATCTGCAGATCAGTAATTCCTATGATGGGGATTACAGTTCTGCAACCGTACTGGATAGTTTTCAGGGACAATTAACGCCGGTATCAACAGACCGGATCAGCGGTGGATTTCAAAAGGTTGTAACATTCAAGAACGGAGAGGTGAATCAGGCTGCAATGGTGACCGATACATTTACGGACGGGCAGACAAGTGATTATTATCATACGAAGCTTTTCCTTCGAACAACCGGAAGCACGACAGACATCTATCTGTCAGATATTGGATTTGAAGACAGTGATGAGAAGAATCCGATTTCGTCCGCAATTCGTGTCGGATTTGTTGTTCATAAACCGGGAAAGGACAAAGTGTCGGAAGCAGAATATATTTTTGAGATCAGTGATAAGAAGAATCCACAGGCTCAGTATAATACAGATACCGGAAGCGAGGGTTCTGTCTTAGACAGTACAAAGAAGGACGGAACAACCGTTTCGTTTGATCCGGAAACTTCGGATGCATTTTGCAATTATAATAAAGCAACCGGGGAAGTTACATTGAAATCAGGCTCTAAGAAGCTTTGTACTGTATCCGGTACTTCGAATGGGAAACCGGGCGAATCAGTAGAAATTGATGTTTATATCTGGCTGGAAGGCTGTGATGAAGACTGTACGAATAATCTGGCGGGAAAAACGCTGAAAAATCTGGCATTATCCTTTGCTGGAATTATTCGATGAAATATTTAATGAACTTTAACGAAAGTATAAAAGTGTAGTATCAGGAAAAGGCAGGTGAGGCACGTGCAGAGAATGCAGTCAAAAGAGAAAGATAGTACAAATGAAAAACAAGATTTGAGACAGCTGCGTCATTCTTTTAAAATGGCGGTTGCAGGTTTGCTTCTTTTGATTCTTGTGGCAACTGGAACAACCTACGCGTGGTTTTCTTTGTCAGGCCGTGCTTCCACCTATGTTACACCGATGGCAGGAACAATCAGTGAAGGATCCGGCTCACTCTTGATATCATCGAGTTCAAACGGACCTTTTGATAAGACTTGCGATTTGGTATATGCTGGCAGTTTTGATTCTTTAAAACCTGTATCAACAGCAGATCTCACACATTTTTATAAAGCTTCCGCGCAGAATAAAAACGGAATTGCAATTTCTTATAAAAATGCAGATGACAAAATAGACAGGGAAACACTGCATGGCACAGTTTATCTGCAATGCCTGAATGCGTCCTGTGATGTCTATTTTAACAAAAATGAATTAGCTCTTGGGTCGGATCCGCAGGCACTTGCGGCAATGCGGCTTGGCATGAAGATCACAGCCAGAGAAGGAAGCAAAACTTATATTTTCCGGTTAGATGATCTTGGTTCTACCGGTAGCGCCCAATCGAAGCAGACTGTGCCGGAAAACGCTACGGTGGTTTCTTCTGTCACAGCGAATGGGCAGGCGGAATATCGCAGTGATCCGGCAACAGGACTTTCGGATTATATGGCAGAGAGCGGAAGTGGAGAAGAAGATTTTTCAACGGGAGTTTCCCGGCTGGTTCGTCTGGAAGCAGATGAAATTGCTTCTGTAGAATATTGGATTTATCTCGAAGGCTGTGACGAGCAATGTGTAAATGAAGTACAGAATCGAAATTCTGAGATCCGGCTCGCATTTGCCGGAGTCGATGCGAAAGAATGAGAAAAGAAGGTGAGACAGGGTGAAAAGAAGTTTTCGTACATGGTTCCTGGGTGTGACAACACTCTTTGCCGTACTGGCATTAACATTCGCAACGCTTGCCTGGTTTTCATCAAATCGGGCTGTTCAGACGAATACGGCAACAGCAAGAACAGGGGATGAGACGTTGGAACTGCAGATCAGCAGTGAGGGAGGAGAGAACTTCCGAAGTGTTGAAACAGCATCGATCACACAGGTAAATCAGACAGATACGCAGACTTTACTTCCGGTTTCAACGAACAATCTACAAACTTTCGTTCATGCTACATTTACAAATGAGGGGAAAGCTTCCGGATTTGAAAAAGTAGAGAATGAAGCTGATTATTATCATGGAAGAGTTTATCTGAGAGCGCAGGGAGATGGCTGGCCGGCAGGAACGAAAGTAAACCTGTATCTGGATCAAAGTGACGGTCTTTTAGGTGAAGCGGCAGACGGATATTTGTTAAATGCATCTAGACTTGGCCTGATTTTTGGCGGAGACACTTCGAATCCGATCATTTTACGACTAAGCGAGTCAGAGAATCCGGAAAATGCCCAGATATACAATACGGAAGTAAATGGAAAAATACTAGGCAAGAAGCAGGTTCTGGGGTATAATGGTAGTGATGTGTTTGCAATAGAAGATCCTTCTGTTTCAATCAGTGAATACACGATTGATTTTTCAGAAAATCAGATGAAGCTCCCTGCAAGAACTCTTATGAGTATGGAACTTGGAAAGATTTATCCGGTAGATATTTATTTCTATCTGGAAGGATGTGACCCGGATTGTTCTGAGAGTATTCAGTTGAATGAAGCAGAACTTCATCTTGCATTTTATGGAGTACTGGAACAGGAGGGGACTAATTGATGAAAAGTGGATCAAACAAAGAGAACCGCGTGATCCGGAAGCGGTTTCTTACATCTGTTCTTTTAGTACTTCTGGCTTTTGTTGCAATTACTGTTGCAACCGTTGCATGGTTCTCTATTGCGGATAAGACAAGGGTAAAGTCAATGAATCTTGATATTGCTTCGGATTCGGATCTCAGGATGGACTTGAATGCACATACACAATTTGAAGACTATGTGAAAAAGATTTCTTTTGAGCAGATTGCAGAACGAATACGAAGTGAGCTGGGATTTGATATGGCGACGACTCCGTTAGAGCCGGTCACAACATCCGACCAGAATATTTTCACCTATGAGAATGGAACCGTGGTACCGGAATCAAAGGGCTCATATCTGACATTCACACTGCATTTTATGGCGGAGACTGATATGCTCGTTCATTTGAACCGGGAAGACAGTGAGAGTGGTGCGAATGACGGAACCAATATCAGTTCAGGTAATGCCGGACTACCGGAAGCTATGAGGATTTCATTTACAGCTGACGGGCAGACCTGGATCTATGACCAGGGAACGGCGGATACATCTTATGAATTATTTTCTTTGAAAGCGAATACGGATAAACCAGTGCTGATCCATATCTGGATGGAAGGAACAGATCCGGCCTGCACAGATGATCTGAAAGCTGCTGATTATGCGATCCGGATGCGCTTTACAGGAGAGAGTAAATAGAAAAAATGAAACAAAGGGAGTAACATTATGAAAGCAATGAAACGGGCAGGTACAATTGTAATCAGCGTAATCTTATGGGCAATTATTTTGCTGGCAGCGCTGTATGCATTTACCACAATGGCAACAAAGGATGATCAGAGTGTCGCAAGTATTCTTGGATACACGCCACTGGTTGTAGAGACAGATTCTATGAAGCCGACCTTCGAATCAGGAGATCTGATCTTTATTAAGAAGTGTGATACATCGAAGTTAAAGGAAGGAGATATTATTACATTCCATACGATCATTGAAAATCAGTATGCACTCAATACCCACCGCATCCAGAAGATTGATGAGGCGAATGGGGTCAGAAGCTATACAACAATTGGTGATAATAACAATGGTATCGCAGACCAACATGTGATCTCAGATGGAGATATTGTAGGTAAATATATCGGACATGTTTCCGGTCTTGGTAAGGTGATGAATTTCCTTTCCAGCAGTATGGGATTCCTGATCGTAATTGTATTGCCAATGCTGTTATTCTTTATTTATCAGGTTTACAACCTGATCATGATCAGCATCCGTCTGAAGAAAGCAATGGCAGTGGAGAATGCGGAAGAGATCGCGAATGCGAGAATCCAGCAGGAAAAAGCGGATCAGGCGGCAGATGAAGCAGCAAGAGCGAAGGATGAGGCTCAGGCAGCTTTAGAGGAAGCGAAGAGATTGAAAGAAGAAGCAGAAGCCCTGAAGGCGAAAGCAGAAAAAGAGTTGAAAGAAGCAAGAAAAGACGAAGACTAGAACGGGGGAATTTGAACCGTGAGTGAATTTTTGAAGTTTGCATATGAGGTATTGTCACAGGTTGTTTATAATTTTGTGACATGGATTGCCGCATTTCTAAAATTATTTATAACAGGGTGGGCAGAATATTTCCTGATATTTAAAACATATTTTCCAACTTTGAATATACTGGCGAAAGTTCTTTCTATACTTTTAATGCTTTTGCTGATTGCGATCCCGGTACTTCTCATCATACTTCTGATCCGTCGTATCATCCTGCATCATCAGCTGAAGGCAGACAGTACGGATAACGCAACGCTTTATCGTGAGATCGGACGTCTGAACAAACAGGTACTGGACCTGATGGATGAGAAGAACAGCATCCTGGCATTGAAAGTAAATGCAATGGGTGGTGTAGAGCGTATCCCATACATGGGTGCATCAGCACTGACAGAGGATACCATCCCGAATCTGAAAAATGTTACCGGGAATGAGGTTACGGCTGGAAAAACAGTTGCAGCAGAAGTCGTTGCCGCAATGGAGAATAAAGATCCGGGCAAGGCACCTCTTGTCCGTGCAGTGATCGAAGGCAAAGAGGATGCGAATGTCGTACATCGTTTCCCGAAGCTTTCCCTTGTGGATGCAAAATACAAGAACTTCCAATATCCACAATATGATAATGAGATTTCCCTAGAAGACTTTACAGAGGGATTCCGTCTGTATGCTGCAAGTCAGATGGGACTTTATTACACGCCTGAGATTGTCAGAAGATTTGTGGCAGGTATGGCAGCCAGCAAATTACTGATTCTGGAAGGTATCTCCGGTACAGGTAAGACAAGTCTTCCGTATTCTTTCAGCCGATATATGGATAATCCGGCAACGATCGTGTCCGTACAGCCATCTTTCCGTGACCGTTCAGAGGTTCTTGGATATTTCAATGAATTTTCCAAGAAGTTTAATGAGACGGAATTCCTGCGTGCGCTGTACGAGGCGAATTACAGAAAAGACCCGACATTAATTGTACTTGACGAGATGAACCTTGCACGTATCGAGTACTATTTTGCAGAGATGCTGTCTGTTCTTGAGATGCCAAGTAAGGAGGAATGGGTACTTGATCTTGTCCCTACTGGATGGGAAGGTGATCCAGTGAAGTTAGATTCCGGTAAGATTCATGTTGCAGATTCCACCTGGTTTATCGGAACAGCCAACAATGATGATTCTACATTTACGATCACAGATAAAGTATATGACCGTGCGATGCCAATCGAGCTGAATGAAAGAGCAGATGCTTTCGAATGCGAAAAGTATCCAAAATGTGATATTACCGCAGAACATCTGGAAGATCTGTTTGAGAAGGCAAAGACAGACTATCCGATCAGTGATGATTTAATGGAGAAGATGGATAAACTTGACAATTATCTGATCACAAGATTCAAGCTTTCTTTCGGAAACCGTATCATGAAACAGCTCTATGATTTCATTCCGGTCTATGTGGCCTGTGGAGGTTCAGAAATCGGTGGAATGGATTATATCATCGCACGAAAAGTATTGAAGAAGTTTGAAAGTATGAATGTAAGTTTTGTGCGTGATGAGATTACAGGTTTGATCAGTTATATTGATAAAACCTTCGGAGAAGAAGAGATGCAGGACAGTAAGAATTATCTGAGACGTATTCAGAACCTCTACTAAAGAATCTTGTATTCATAACAAAGGAATGAAGGAAAATGGCAGATACAATTAATGAATTATATTCGAAATATACAGAAGGTGTCGAGTATGCCCTGGAGGATGACAGGTATTTTCAATATTTGTTTGAAATGATCCAGGCCGGGGATAATACACTGGAACAGAAAAACCGAATTTTACACAAAGTAGTAGATGAGCGTTGGCTTACAGTAGTCGAGGAAGGAATTGAAGCCATTTTCAATATTGTTGACAAGCCAAGACGTTTTATTACAACATCGGAAGAAGTTGTTCCGGTTGCTCTGGCAAAGAAGATTACAGCAGATAGTGTACGTCACTTGAGTCAGAATACACAGTTTATTACAACCAATGAAACCGGTGAGATCATGCCGACAAAAATTCTGAATGTAACAACAGAAGAAAGTTATGATCTCTATGAAAATCGTTTTGTTTATCATCTGATCCAGCGGCTGTTCGCATTCGTAGATAAACGAACTGATGTTATCTTCTGGTCAACAGGTGATGAAACCTGCAATGTCATGCGCATGGAAAGCAAGGTTGATGATGCCTATGAAGAGATCTCTTATAAGGTTGAGATGACGATCAAGAACCGTCAGAGTCTTGTTGAAAATGATAATGATAACATGGATATATTCAAAAGGATCGACCGCGTGCGAAGAATGTCAAGAACACTGCGGTCGAGTTCTTTCTGTGAAATTATGAATGGATGTGCAAAAGTACACAGCCCGATCCAGAGAACAAACCTGATGATGAAAGATCCGGACTATCGTAAATGTTATCAACTGTGGCAGTTTATTGAAGGATATGATGAAGTAGGTTATTCGATAGAAGAACAGGATTCTACATTGCAGTTCGATGAAGAATATCTCTTGCAGATGTATATCAATATGATCACAAACTACACGGTATTCAAGAGCCTGCTTGTTTCAGATCCCCGTAAGATGAGTGAGATTGAGACAAAGAAACTGGAACCGGTAAAACCAAAGTTCGTAAAAGAGATCCAGGAAGAGAGTGTAGAAGACCGTAATATCCCGGATGTTGAGATTCGCAGAGTCTTTGTAGATGAAGTTACTCAGGCTCAGTTGGATGCAGAAGAAAAGTTAAAAGAAGAAATGGCCAGAACCGAAGAACTTGAAAGTTCTATTTCAGATCTTCAATGGCAGATGGAATCTTTGAACCAGCAGATAGACTTTTTAGAGCAGACAAGACAACAGCTTGAAGAGCAGCATGATGCTTTGCAAAAACAGATGGAAGAAGAGCAGAATGCGATGCAGAAGCAGATGGAAGAACAGCAGGATATTTTGCACAGGCAGATGGATGAAGAAAGAGCATCCTATGAAAACCTGCTCGCGCAGGAAAAGAAAGCAAGAGCTGATGCTGATGAAGAAGCAAAGCAGAAATTAGAATCTGTCCAGAAAGAATCCGAGCAGAAACTAAAGGCTGTTAATAAGGATGCGGCGCAGAAAATAGAAACTGCTCAAAAGGATGCAGAACAGAAGGTAAAGGCTGCTCAAAAGGCTGCAAAACAGAAAATAGAGGCTACCCAGAAGGACGCAGAACAGAAAGTAACGTCTGCGAAAAAGGAAGCTGCAGATACAGTTGCGAGGATAGAGGAAGCTGCGCAGGCGGAAACAGCGGCAGCAAAAAAAGCAGCGCAAGAGGAAGTGGACTCTGTGAAAAAAGCGGCATGGATTGAGATAGAAAAAGCACAGGCAGAAGTTGCTGCTATTAAAAAGAAAGCTGAAGAAGAAAATACTGCACTTAAGAAAGAATCAGAAAAACAATTGAAAGCTTCAGAGAAAGCAAGGGAAAAAGCTCAGGCAAAAGCTGAAGCAAATAGTCTGTCTCATTACATTGTCCAGGTACTCCAGGAACGGCGGGATCGTAAAAACAGTAAAGAGGATGGAGAAGATGAATGATAAAGAAGATTTTATTTGGAATCATTAATATTCTTTCTGTTTTGATCATTGTGGCGGCAGTATTTGTTCTGTGTACCGTGATTTTTACAAGATCAGGTGATGTACCGTCAGTCTTTGGATATACGGCTTTACGTGTCACAACAGGCAGTATGGCACCTACTTATGATATTGATACTCTGATTCTTGTAAAAAAGACAGATCCGGCTCAAATAAAAGAAAATGATGTGATTTCCTTCTATTCTCAGGATCCGGCACTTGATGGTGCAGTAAATACACACAGGGTTGTAGAAATCAGACAGGAAAATAATGCAATTGTCTTTGTCACAAAAGGTGATAATAATAATCTTGAAGATAAAACTATTAAAGAAGGTCAAATTTTAGGAAAAGTTATTTTTCAATCAAAGTTATGTGGTTTTATAATATTATATTTGCTTAAACCAATAACTTTGATACTGATAATTTTTTTGCTAGTTCAAAACACTTTATTTCAAATATTAAATGAAAAAACAATTAAAGAGGTGAA